>Ga0070741_10002569_pt1 | contig 48212 bp, 49 predicted proteins | sample Coa_R1_4_FD_66440 | JGI IMG/M metagenome (GOLD analysis project Ga0070741, IMG submission 66440) | Surface soil microbial communities from Centralia Pennsylvania, which are recovering from an underground coalmine fire - Coalmine... | ecosystem: Environmental > Terrestrial > Soil > Unclassified ... | reverse complement strand
CAGATCGTCCGCGGTGGTGCCGCAGGCTTCGGCGAGGGCGCGGTTGGCGAGGGTGAAGCGGCCCTGACGGTCCTTGGCGAAGATGAAGCTCGGGTTGAGGTCCACGACCTTCCGCAGGAACCCGCGCTGGTCCTGTAGCATAGTGCGCTGTTCCTGTAGTAGTGCCTGCTGCTCCTGCAGTTCTTTCGTGCGTTGATCCACGAGCAGCTCCAGTTGCTGCTCACGGGCCTTGAGGCTCCTGACGCGCAGCCGGTATGCGCCGGCTATCAGGAGCGCCGCCGCGCAGATGCAGAGCCCGTAGAACCAGCCCGTCTGGTAGAAGTGCGGCGCCAGATAGAGCGTGCGGGTGTCACCGGTCTCATTCCAGCGGCCGTCGTTGTTGGCCGCCATCACGCGGAAGGTGTAGCGCCCGGGCGGAATATTGCTGTAGTAAGCCGCGCGGCGGTCGCCGGCGTCCACCCAGTCCGGGTCGTAGCCTTCGAGCTTGTATTTGAAGCGGACCTTCTCGGGCGCGAGGAAACTCAGTCCCGTGTAACGGATCGTAATATCGCCCCTGCCCGGAGGGGCGGAGACCGCCTCACCGGAAATGAAAGCCTGCTGGTCAATGCTGACTTCCTCAATATGCACCGGCGGGGGCAAAGCGTTGGCCGTCAGCTTCTCCGGGTCAATTGCGCTGACGCCCTTATAGGTGCAGAACCAGATTCTGCCATCGCTGCTTTTGCATGATTCCGGGTGATTGCCGACAGTGCCGATGCTACTGCCCAGGCCGTGTTCGATGCCGTAAGCGACGGAAGTGACTGATCTGACTTTTCCGTCGGCGAAATCGTTGAGCTGCTGTCTGCTGACGCGGAAGACCCCTTTGCTGCAGCTCATCCACAGATTGCCTTTGTTGTCCTCGACAATCGAATAGACGAAGTTTGCGAACAGCCCGTCGTTGACCCTATAGGTAGTGAACCTGCCATCCTTGAACCGATTCACCCCCTGGCGGGTGCCGATCCAGAGCGTGTTGTCCTGGTCCCTGTACAGCGCCTGGACCCCGTTACTGGCCAGCCCATCATTTTCGGTGAAGGTTGTGAATTTACCGTCCCTGAACCGGTTCAGCCCGCCGCCCCTGGTGCCGACCCACAGATTGCCGTCCCGATCCTCACACATACTTCTGACCACGTTACTCGAAAGCCCTTCCCCGGTCGTCCACGTCGTGAACCGATCGTCCTTGTACCTGACCAGCCCTTCATGGTCTGTGCCGATCCAGATAGAACCTTCTTTGTCTTCATAGATGATCTTGATGTTTGTCTCAAGGGAGGAGTCATTTTTAACCGGAATGAATTCCGGGTCGCACCGTTCGCCGTCACATTCTATCGGGGATCTGGAACGATACAGGCCTGACTCCGTGCCGACCCATAAAGTCCCCCGCCTGTCTTCGGCCAGGGCGGATACCATCCTAGGGGGCAACCCGCTCCCCGAAGCGCAGGTGGTGAATTTCCCCTCCCTGAACCGATTCAGCCCTTTACTTGTGCCGACCCAGAGATCGCCGTTTTTACTCTGGATGATTGAGGCAGCGTAATAACTGGCCAGTCCTTCACTCACCGAGTAGCTGACAAACTGCCCCTGAAGTAAGCGGCTTATCCCATCGGCCGAAGATCCGATCCAGAGGCTGCCCTCATGGTCGCTGCAGATCGCATTGATATCGTACTTCGGCACGACGTTCTGGAATGAGGACGTATCGTTGTTGTAAAGATCCAGCCCCTTGTCGGTCCCGGCCCAGAGTTTGCCCTGTGGATCAACAAACACTCGACTAATCCAGTTGGCGGACAAGCCATCTCTGGTGGTGAAGCGGGTGAACTTCCCATCCATGAGCCTGAACAGCCCGTCATGTGAGGCGATCCAGAGGGACTGTTCCCGGTCGCGACAGATTGATTTTATTTCAGCCGAGGGCTTCGGGCCTTCACCGCCGTCATTATGAATCTTCCCATCCTTGAACCTGTGGATTGTACCTTTGACTGTGCCGATCCAGATGCTGCCGTCGCGATCACAATAGAGTGCCCGGACCGCATCATGGGCGAGTCCGTCCCTGACTTTGTAGTTAATGAATCGCCCGTCCTTGAAATGACTCAACCCGCCTTCGGTAGCAATCCACATGCTCCCGTCATTTCCACTGCACAGCGCACCCACAAAGTCATTGGCCAGCCCGTCCCTGGACGTATAGACAGCGAACTGGCCGTTCTTCAGGCGGCTGACCCCGCCGCCGAAAGTGCCGATCCAGAGGCTGCCGTCATCGCCCTCGGCGAGCGCCCAGACCTCATTCTCCCTTAAGTGATTCCGGTTGCGATCATCGAAGGTGGTAAAGCGGACCCCGTCAAACCTGGCAACTCCGCCCTTGGTCCCGACCCAGATGTAGCCGTCGCGCGTCTGGAGAAGGCTGTAAACGCAATCCTGAGGCAGTCCTTGCGCCTGCTGCCAGCTGGCTACGGGATGCCATTGAGGCTCGTTTTTATGATCGGGCGGGAGAGCCCTGCCGCCTGAGAGCAGGGCGAGTACGAGCAGTGCTGATGCCCGCAACATCAGCCGCACGGTTCTGAAGTTTTGTTCTGGCATAACTGCTCTGATTGTCTGCCCGGGCCATCACATCCGAGATTCGTCCCGGGCCCGACTCAGGAGACGAACAGGCCGCGCCTGTCCTCTTCGCAGGTTCGCGACAGCGACTTAACGGCTCCAGTCGTCAGGGGAGTATTCATCAAAGTGTCCCAATGCCCAGGGTGGTTTGATTCAGGTGAGCTGGATGAAGTCGCAGGGGAATAGTGGTGGAAGCGGGGTTTTGGCTTAAGCGGCCCGTGCGTGCATATCCTGTCGTCAACCTTCTTAAATTCGCTGCAAATCCAATGGGAAAATTGCGGGGCCGGGAGGGGCGTCAGAAAGTCAATTACCCGGAGGTTTACCGGGCGGAAGTAATAGCATATCCCGTCTGCGAGGGTCAATTAAAAGATTCAGGCGGCAATGGCGCTGGACGCGGGTTTTACATCGTTTTTACAAGGCGCTTTATCCCTTCGCATTTTCATTACCGGATTCATTTCTCATCTGCCGGAAATGCTCGACAATGCGCTCGGCCTGCTGCTGCCCGACGAACGGCTTTAACTCGGCCACGCTCGCCTCGCTCACGCGCCTGAGGCTGCCGAAGTTGCGCAGGAGCCTCTCTTTGAGCTTCTCGCCGACGCCGGGGATTGAGGTCAATTCTGATTTGAAGTCGCGCATCGCGCGGCGCTTGCGGTGGTAGGTTACGGCGAAGCGGTGCGTCTCGTCGCGGATCATCTGCACCAGCCGCAGCACCGGGGAAGGCTTCTCCAGCACAATCGGCTCATTTTCGCGGCCCTTGACCAGCAGGTGACTGATCTCTTCGTGACGGCCGCGCGGTTTGACTATGCCGACAAGGGGAAGGGTGCCGAGGCCGAGCGCGTGCATCGCCGTCGCGGCGGCGGAAAGCTGCCCCTTGCCGCCGTCAATGAAAACGACATCGGGCAGCGGCTTTCCCTCCTTCAGCAGACGCGCGTACCTGCGCCCGACGGCCTCGTTCATTGAGGCGAAGTCGTCGGCCCCCTCGACCGACCTGATGATGAACTTGCGGTAATCGCCCTTCTTCATCTCGCCTTCCTCGCAGACGACCATCGCGGCGACGTTGTCCGAGCCCTGAATGTGCGAGATGTCGAACGATTCGATGCGGCGCGGGTAAGCGGGCAGCGCCAGAATCTCCTGCAGCTCAGCCAGCACCTTCGCCCAGTCGGGCTTGATCACTCTGAACCTTTGCTCGAAGCCGAGTTTGGCGTTCTTCTCGACCAGATCAATCAGCTCGCGCTTTTTGCCGCGCTGCGGGTCGAGGATGTGGACGCGGCGGTCACGAATCCGGCCGAGCGCCTGTTCGAGCAGTTCGCGGTCAGTCCAGTCCACCGGGACATGGATTTCGAGCGGGATGTAATTGCCCGTCGTGTAATACTGCTCGAGTACCGTGCCCAGGAATTCGCTCGGGTCGAAGCCCTCGACCGGCAGATCCTCCCAGTAAAACTCGCGGCGACCGATGATCTTGCCCTCGCGCATCGTGAAGAGTTGCAGCGCGAGCTGCGCGCCTTCGCGGTAATAACCGAAGATGTCAATGTCCTGATCGGGCATCGTCATCATCTTCTGCTGTTCGCCGAGCGCCCGGACCGTTTTGAGCAGGTCGCGGTATTTCGCCGCCTGCTCGAAGCGCATTTCGTCCGAAGCCTTCAGCATGCGCTCTTCCAGACCCGCCGCCAGCTCCCTGTCGCGCCCGTCGAGCAGCATCTTCACGTCACGCACGACCTCTTCGTACTCTTTGGGCGAGCAGAGGTCTTTCTGGCAGGGCCCGAGGCAGCGTTTGATCTGATACTCCATGCAGGGCCGCCCGGCGCGTTTGTAAATCTCGTAGACTTCATCCGAACACGTCCGCAGCTGGAACTCGCGGTTAATGAGCGCGACCGTCCGGTCGGCGAGCGAGGCGGGCAGGTAAGGGCCGAAGTACGCGGCATCATCTTTCTCGACCTTGCGCGTCTTGAAGATGCGCGGGAATGGCTCGTTGATCGTGAGCTTGAGGTGCGGATACTGCTTGTCGTCCTTGAGCATCACGTTGTACTTCGGCTTGTGCAGCTTGATCAGGTTCGATTCAAGGACGAGCGCCTCGACTTCGGTGTCGGTGATGATGAATTCGAAGTCGGCGATGAGCGAGACCAGCTTCTGCGTCTTGGCGTCCATCGCGCGCGAGCTTTGGAAATACTGCCGCACGCGGTTGCGCAGGTTCTTGGCCTTACCGACATAAATGATCCGGCCTTTGGCATCCTTGTGCAGGTAACAGCCCGGCTGGATCGGCAGATTCTGTAATTTCTCGTCGAGCGTCATAGCAGTGAAATTATGAGGGATGAGTGAGGCAGGATGAAAGTTGAAAACCGGAGGAAAGAATTGAATACGGATCAGACTGACGGCACTGATTCGGTACGGATCAATCCGTTTTCATCCGCCGCATCAGTTCGATCCGTGTTCTATTCCTTCCCAATAAGGTTGAGGATGGATTGCGCGGCGCGCTCTGAGGCGCGGGCTTCGCCCAGCCGCTCACGGACTTCGGCCAGATCAGCGCGCGCCTGTCCGAGACTTCGTTCGTCACTCAACAGGGCCGTGATCTGATCGGCCAGACTGTCGGCGTTGAGACTCGCCTGCAAAAGCTCTGGCGCGATTTCGCGTCCGGCGATCAGGTTGGGCATCCCGACAAAAGGCACGTTGATCAGGGGGCGGAACAGCCGCCAGTTCAGTTGCGAGGCCTTATAAACAACGATGAGCGGCGTGCCGATGATCGCCGTTTCAAGCGTCGCCGTGCCGCTCGCGACGACCGCGAGCGCTGACGCGGCGATGGCGTTGTAGGTGTCGTCTTCGATCACGCGCAACGCCACGGCCCCGCCGGCTTCGGCGATAATTTGCTCCGCCTCGGCGCGTGCAAGCGTGGGCGCGAGCGGCAGCACGAACTGAACCTCCGGCCTTACCGCACTCACCCGGCGCGCGGCGGCAACCATCGGCGGAAGGATGTAAGCAAGTTCCTTGCGGCGGCTGCCGGGGAGCAGGGCGATGAGCGGCTTTGATGAATCAAAGTTGTGCCCGGCGCAGAACTCTTCGTTGCCCGCGGTGACACGCACGCTGTCGAGCAGCGGGTGGCCGACGTATTCGACCTGCACGCCGCGCCCGGCGTAGTAATCCTTCTCAAAGGGCAGGATGACGAGCATCTTTTCGATGTCACGTCTGATCTGATTGACGCGGTAACTGCGCCACGCCCAGACCTGCGGGCTGATGTAATAAACCACGCGCTGCCCGTCCCGCTTCAATCGCTTCGCCAGCCGCAGGTTGAATTCCGGCCAGTCAATCAGGACGACGGCATCAGGTTTTCGCTCGCTCGCCGCGTCGCGCAACAGCCGGAATGCGCGCAGGAATTTCCGCATCGCGGCGGCGACTTCCATCACACCCATGATTGCGACTTCACGCGCATCAACGAGCGTCTCGACCCCTGCCGCACGCATCTCGTCGCCGCCCGCGCCGAAGAATTCAAACTCATCGTGAGGACGCATTGAGCGCAAGGCTTCGACCAGATGCGCCCCGTGCTTGTCGCCGGAAGCTTCGCCGGCCACCAGCATCAGATTGACTCGATCACGCTTTGAATTCACCAGCCTTGTTGTTCCAGTAAGCCGCTTTTTCAGGGTCGGGGGAGATACCGTAAGGGCCGAACTTATAGAAGTCAGCCAACACCTTTGCGGCGTAAAGATTACCGTTGTTCGCCGCCTGCTCCATCAGTGCGATACCTCCGGCCGTGTTTTGCTCAGTTCCTTCACCTTCCAGAAGCATCGTGCCCAGATTGTACTGTGCTTCTGCGCAGCCTTGCCCGGCGGCTTTTGAGTACCACCTGACGGCCTCACAATCATCTTTCGGAATCGGACCGTCGCCGGTAGCGTAAAGCGCGCCAAGATCATACTGAGCAGCTGGCGAACCGAGTTCGCCAGCGCGGTGAAGCAGCCTCACATACGCCTGCTCATCAAAAACCAGATCATCAGTTTGTTGGATGCTGGCCAGACAATAAGTCGCTTCGGCATGATCCTGCGCCGCAGCTTTTTCCAGCCAGCATTTCGATTCCGCGAAATCAACCTTCGCGCTGGTAAAGAAAAGAGAGCCGAGCAGAAACTGTGCTTCAGCATCACCGCTCGCGGCCAGCAGACTCAACAGCGAAACTGCCTGAGTGAATTCCTCACGTTCAATCAGTCCTTTCGCCTGCTCGTAAATATTCTCCTGCGGCTTTGCCGGGGGCTTCGATTTCACATTTTCCCCCACAGCATCAATGCGCCGATGATGATGAAGGCGACGGCGGCGGCTTTGCGCAGATATTCGGCGTTGATGTAATTCGCCAGCACCCCGCCGACCGCGACGCCGATCAGTGAAACTGCCGTGAGCGCCAGCGACGCGCCGATGAACACTGCGACGGGCTTACGCGTCTGCGCGGCCATCGTGATCGCGGCGAGTTGCGTTTTGTCTCCCATTTCGGCCAGGAAGATCACACCGAAAGTCGTCAGCAGAATTTTCAGATCCATTGCTCAGTAAATTTCCTTCTTCCCCTCCGGCCTCGTTTTCCACCTGCGGTGAATCCACAGCCACTGATCGGGATGACGCCGGATGATGTCTTCCAGCACTTTCGCATAGCGCGCCGTGTTCGCGACCACGTCTTCCTTCTGATTGCCTGTGCTGATCGTCTCGACCGGTTTTTCAAAGTGCAGACGGTGAATTCCTGCCGCCTCGTCCCACACGACGTAACCGGGCAGCACCGCCGCGCCGGTTCGCAAAGCCAGCGTCGCCACGCCCGCGGTCGTGCAGGCCGGCACGCCGAAGAAATCAACGAAGACGCCTTCTTCGCTGGTCGCGTTCAGGTCGGCCAGAATGCCGACCACGCCGCCTGACTTCAGAGTCTTCAACACCTCGCGCACCGACCCGCGCTTGTCAATGCCGTGGTTGCCGTACCTTGTCCGGTAACTGTCGGCCAGTCCCTCGACCAGCGGGTTATCCACGTTGCGTTTGAGGAATGACATCGGGTGGCCGTAAATCGAATGCGCGTAGACCGACAATTCCCACGCGCCGATGTGGCCGGTCAGCAGGATCACGCCGCGCCCCTCGTCGCGCGCGGCCAGGAAATTTTCGAGGCCTTCGTAAACGACCACCGAAGAGATGTTCTCGCGGTTGAGGCGGGGAAACTGGCTGACTTCGCCGAGCAGTTGTCCGAGGTTGCGGAATACGCGGCGCTGGATGTGTTGCCGCCCCCGCTCGTCGAGATCGGGGAAAGCCAGACGCAGATTGATGTCGGCGTGACGGCTGAGACGCGGGCGCAGCAGCCGGGCGAGCGCGCCCACTGCCTGCCCGGCTTTGATCGCGACAGGCCGCGGCAGCACGCCGAAAGTTTTCAGAATCGCCCATGCAACAGCATATTCGGTGTAAGTGCGAAACGTGCCGCGCTGTCTGATGCGCTCCTGGGTTGCTGGCGCTGAGTTTTCGATCACTTCGTTCATCGGGCCCCGGGGCATGCTGGCACGCGGTGCGAAAGGCTGTCAATTTGCGGGGGCTGAGAGCAGACAAGGGAGGCGTAGTGAAGAGAGACACCTCTTCCTTCACCGCCGTTCGGGGGCGGGTGGGCGTATTTCCGATTGTTGCATCGCAGCTACCCGCGAGGCTTTCGCTTCGTGTGGCCGTTCAGCCTTCCGAGCCGCGCGAAGCCCGCACTGCCCGCCAGATTCGCGGCGCATCTGGCGCAGACTGTGACTTCACGCGCGCATTCCTCACCAGTGCCGCCGGGATCATCCGGATGCACAAATTTGCGACGGTCGCCCCTGAGCTTCCAGCAGGAGTTGGCTTTGGGACGTTCGGGGTAGAGAACGGCGCGGGTTTCGATGGTTACCTTGTAAGCGGGAGTGCGAGGTTGCGAGTTCTGACCACAGATTTCACATTTGTACATTTTCCCAGCCGAAGTCTGGCATGAGTGTCCCGGGGGGCTGATGTCCGGCGACGCCAGGAATGGATTCAGCCTAGCTGAATCGGCTGCCAGATTATGTGCCCGCCCGGCCCGCGTCAAGCGCCGATTCTGATCGCTGGCTTCCGCCGCCCGACGCTGATAATCTTCAGCAGCAGTCAATCATCTCAGTCAATAAAGTCAGCTGTCTGTTCAGGAGGGAGTGAAGGATGAGCGCTGAAACTCTGTTCACGGTCTGCAACAATTTTGCCCTGCTCGGCTGGCTGCTGCTGGTTTTCGCGCCGCGCTGGAAGTGGACTGCGCGGCTGGTGATTGCGGGCGTCGTGCCGCTGCTGCTCGCGGCGGTCTATCTTTTCCTGATCGTGATGACGTTCGGCAAAGCCGAAGGCGGCTTCAACTCGCTGGCCGGGGTCGCGAAGCTCTTTCAGCACGAATGGGTGCTGCTGGCGGGCTGGGTTCATTACCTCGTGTTCGATCTGTTTGTCGGGAGCTGGGAGGTGAGCGACGCGCAGAAACTGAAGATCAATCACCTGCTCGTGGTGCCGTGCCTGATTATGACCTTCCTGCTCGGCCCCATCGGCTTCCTGATGTATCACGCGGTCAGTCTGAAATGGAGAAGGAATCTTTCGACCGAGGGGCGGCAATGAAGATCGCTGAACTGTGGGCAGAACTGCTGCGGCGCAACCGGGTGCTGGCGATTTCCGGGCTGTGTTATCTGGTGTTGTTCCTCGCGCTGGCCGTCGTCGCACTGTTCGATTCGACACTGGTCATGGGAATCAACCGCTGGATCAAGCCGATGAAGTTCGCCCTCTCCATCGCCATCTTCCAGTGGACGCTCGGCTGGCTGATGAAACATCTGGAGGCGAGGCGGGACAAGGTACGGATCATCTCCCGGGGCGTGGCGATCACGATGCTTGCCGAAATCATTCCGATAGCCGGGCAGGCCGCGCGCGGCAGAATATCGCACTTCAACGCGGATTCGCCGTTTGACGCGGCTGTGTTCGCGTTTATGGGCGTGATGATCGCGCTCAACACGCTGCTGTTGATTTATACGCTCACCCTGTTTTTCACTACGCCCGTGAAGGTTCCGAAATCATACCTGTGGGGCATCCGGCTGGGCCTGCTGCTGTTCATCGTTTTCAGTCTGGAGGGCGGCGCGATGGTGGCGCGGCTCGGGCACAGCGTCGGCGTGCCGGACGGCGGGCCGGGGGTGCCGTTTATCAATTGGAGTACGCGCGGCGGCGATCTGCGCATCGCCCATTTCGTTGGGCTGCACGCCTTGCAGGTGCTGCCTCTGACCGGCTTTTTGCTGCACCGTTTCAGAGCAGTTCGCCCGGTCGGATGGACGTTTGCGGTGGCATTCGCTTATGGTGCAATGGCCGTGCTGCTTTTCGTGTGGGCGATGATGGGACGACCACTGCTCGCGCTCGGTTGACGGGAGGACATTCAATGAAGCTGCTGCTGACACTGGTGTGGCTGATGGCTTTCAGTGCGGTCATTGTTCCGGCGGAACTGATGACAAAGACGACCGGCCTGGATGTCCCGAGTCGGCAGGCACGGATACTGAAGTTGAAGCCTTCATCACTCGTGGAAGATGTCAGGCGTCAGCTTGAGAAACATCCGGCCATGACGGCGAAGGAAGTCACTGCTTATGCCAACTCACTGCTGGTGAAAAAAGGCTTCAATTATGGCTTTGCAACCGCTGATTTCATCAGGAAGCATAATGTGAAGCCAGTCGGCGCCAGGGATTATATTCAGACCTTGCGCTTCAGCCTGGAGCAGCCCGACGGGGTTAAGGTTACTTTGCAAAGCCGCGTGGAAGAGGGAAGGTGTGGAGAGTTTTTTGCCGACATCCCTGCACTCAGAGTAACACGTCAGGAAATAGTGGCGCTGCTTGATGGCAGAATACAGCGATTCAGAAGGCCGAAGGAATTCGACCTTGATGAAATGGAGCTGCTTAATGAGGCGATGAAGCAGGTCATCCGCAAGTGGGAAGTCCCTGACCAGACTTATCCGCTGGGAATCTCAGCCGATGGGCAGACGCTTTATGTGCCGGTCAATTTTTCCAAAGCCGATTCAGAAGCGGTGGGTCAGGTACTCTGGAAAGGGGAGCAACCTGAAAAACTGCGCTACCCCCTTTCAGTGCTGGCGATCTCATCCTCAGGAATTCGCTTCGAGGTGGCCGCCGAAGTGTTGAGGCAGCAGAAATCCGAAGAAATAACCAGCTACCCGAAAGACCCAAACAATGACTACCTCGCTTTCAGAAAATTCCGCGTCGGAGGCAAAACATACATCATCCGCTATTCGAGTCCCTGCACATAATTCGCTAAACTGGCCGCTATGAATCACGAACAAATGAAAAATCAGAAAAAAGCCGTCATCTGGGATCTCGACGGCACGCTCATCAACTCCGTCGAATACCACTGGGCCGCGTGGCGCGGGACGATGACGGCGGAAGGCATCGCCTTCACTTACGAGGAGTTTGTCGCCGACTTCGGCAAACGCAACGACGAGATTCTGCGCCACCGGCTGCGGCCTGATCTGCCGGACGACGAAGTCGCGCGGATTTCGCTCGACAAGGAAGAACGTTACCGCGCGCTCGTCAGAGAGCAGGGGCTCGAACTGCTGCCGGGCGCCGCGCGCTGGCTCGAAAGGCTGCGCGCCGGCGGGTGGCTTCAGGCGCTCGGCACTTCCGCACCACGGGGCAATATTGACGCGGTCTTCGCGGCGACCGGGATGGACAGGTTTTTTGACGCGGTCATGTCTTCGGAGGAAGTCAGGCAGGGCAAGCCCGCGCCGGATGTCTTCCTCGTGGCCGCGGAAAAAATGGGCGTGGAGCCGGCGCGCTGCATCGTGATCGAAGACGCCCCAGCCGGCGTCGAGGCGGGCAAACGCGCCGGCATGCGCACCGTCGGCGTGCTGACCACTCACGATGAACTGGAGGCCGACCTCGTCGTCGCCACACTCAATGACCTGCCGGAGGATTTCTTCAGGCAGCAGTTCTGAGGCGTTATCATGAAAATCATAGATACACACCAGCACCTCTGGGATCTCGATCTGTTTTCGTATTCGTGGACGGCAAACGTCCCGGCGCTCAATCGCAGCTTCCGGATGTCGGATTATCTGGAAGCCACGAAGGGCCTGGAGGTTTACAAAACAGTTCACCTCGAAGCCGACGTTGACGAACGGGATATGCTCGGCGAAACGAGGCACATTCTTTCGCTCGCCGAACGCGATGATAATCCGCTCGCAGGCGTAGTCGCCTGCGCCCGCCCTGAGCATCCGGGCTTTGAAGATTACCTCCGGGAGATTGCCGGCCACCCGCAGCTCAAAGGCATCCGCCGCATACTGCACGTCGTGCCTGACGAGACGAGCGAGGCGCCCGGCTTCGTCGAAAACATCCGGCTGCTTGAAAAGTACGGCCTGTCATTCGACATCTGCGTCCTCGCCCGCCAGCTGCCCATCGCCATCAGGCTCGTCCGCGAATGCCCGAACGTGCAGTTCATCCTCGACCACTGCGGCAACCCGCTCGTGAAGGAGAAAACGCTCGACCCCTGGCGCGAGCTGATGAAGGAGGTCGCGAGCTTCCCGAATGTAGTCTGCAAAGTTTCCGGCATCGTCACGAATGCCGACCCTCAGAACTGGGCGGCTGAAGATTTGTGGCCCTACGTGGATCACGTGATCGAAACCTTCGGCTGGGACCGCGTGATGTTCGGCAGCGACTGGCCGGTCTGCACGCTGGCCGCGAGTTATCGGCAGTGGGTTGAGGCGCTGATGTTACTGACGAAGGATGATGGCGAAGGGAATCAGCGGAAGCTGTTTCAACTGAATGCGGAACGTGTGTACCGGCTTTAATTCGGAACGCTTGGAACGAAGTTGATCGATTTTATTTTCCAGGACTCAATGACATGCTCTTTCCTGAGCGGCTCTACAAACTCCTCCTCAAAGTATTTGAGTACCTCCCCCTTTCCCGGCTTATTCTGACCGTAAAGATCCATACCTACCAATGTTATTCGACTGCCCCCACCATCACTGATGACAAGTATTCCGGCGCGTCCGTAGTAGTCCTGTTGGCTCAGCCCGACCTCGAATTGCAGTGGCCGTGATGCTCGCAACTGAGACTGGTATGCCGGCTCATGGTCCAGCAATCTCTCCTGCAGGCGCTTTTCATAGAAATTCACTTTCTTCAGCCTGTCGATCCGCTTCATCAACTCTCCCTGGGAGACTTCAAAGTTGTAGTCCTTGAAATACTCAATCCTGTAGTGGGGCAGTCTGTAAGAGGTTGCTGAAAAAGCGACGATTGATATAACGCTTACCAGAGCCGCTTTCACAAGGCCGGTCTTGAAACGAATGCAATGATCCTCGTAGATGAAAGAAAGCGGCAGGCTGATCAGTGCGAGCAGGTCGGTGGAATCCGGCGTTCGCCCGACCGGATGAACTTCCTGCCGGTTCCAGACCTCAATGAGTGGTTGTGAGGACGGCAATTTCCAGAAGATGAAGGCCAGCCCGGTGATGATATAGATTGACGTTTTGAAACGAGGGAAGAAGGCAGTGAAGAAGAGCGGAAAAACAAACAGCCCCGCGAAGTCGGAAAGTTTCCCGGTCAGCCAGTTGTGGAAAGCCTGCTTGAGAACAAAGTCATTGAGCAGCAACAGGCAAAGACAGATCAAAAAGCCCGGTGAAATCAGAATTGAGAGATTTCTTTTCTGCATACGCTCCGGACGAGGGCAGAAAATTTCCTGCTCTCAAAATCAGCCGGATTACAGTTCACCTTCTGGCCAGAGCCTCTTCCAGATCGGCCTTGAATCCGAACGCCGTCGTTCCGCCCGCCGTCCCATGCACGAACTTACCATCTGAATCGAGAAACAGAATGAAAGGCAGCGTCCGCGCGTAAGGCATGTTTTCGCGGCCAATCGCCATGACCTCCGGCTCGGGGCGGTCGCAATCGGAAGCGAGGCAGACGAACTTTTCGTTGAGCATCGCGGCGATTTCAGGCTGGGGAATGATGCCCTCGACGAGGGCGCGGCAGTTCCCTCACATCATTCGCCCGAATTCGATGAAGACGTGTTTGCCGTCGCGCTTCGCTTCGGCGAGCGCTTCGCCCAGCCGCATGTGCCACCTGACTGCGCCGCGGTCGTTGAAATGCGGGTGCGTGCTGACTGTCTGATCGGACATAGACTGGTTCTCCATCACTTCAGCTTCATCAGGAAGATTCCGTAGCCGACTCCCGCTTCATCCCTGCTGCGGGCCGATTGAAAAGCCATCCATTTCCCGTCGGGGCTGACGGCCGGGTTCGAGGCTTTGTAGCCGTCGTAATCGCCCCAGCGCGTCAGCCGCACGAAGTCGGTGCTGTTCGGCTCAAGCCTGAGCCGCCAGATGTCAATGTGTTTTGAGTCCTGACGCCCCTCGCCCTGCTCGCGGCTCGATTCGACCAGCGTCCATTTGCCGTCGGGCGAAATGCCTTCGACTTCGTTGTATTCGTCCGCGAGCTTGCGGTACGTCGTCACCCTGCCGGTGGCGAGGTCAACCCCCATCACGTCGGCGTAATGCGGCGCGCGGTAACAGGTGTAAATCAGCTCGGTGTCGTCGTGGCGGAAGTCCTGCGCTTCGAGCGTGCATTCGGAACTCTTCGACCTGAGGATCTCTTTTTTATTGGCGAGCGCGGGGACGCCGCCCTTGTAAACAATGTCGGCGAGGTACAGCACCGATTCTCCCTCGGCCAGCTGCTCGGGATACTGCCCATGCGTGTTGGACCAGACGATCTTCATCTGAGTGCGCGAGACGGCGACGCCTTCACTGATTTTGTGATCGAGCGGTACGGGCGGCGTTTTCGCGTCCGCCTTCATCACCCACATCTCCTGATCGCGCGAGCGGGTGGTGCGGATGTCGGTGAATTTCCGCGCGCCGATCAGAAAGAAATCGCCGTTGGGCAGGTAATGAACCCGCAGGAATCCTTCGTGGCGAAAATGGCCGGTGAGCAGCCGGATCATTCTGGTTCCCAGATCAATCTCGAACGCGTCGCCGTAGCTCCTGCTCATAAACGCGATGCGTTTGCCGTCGGGCGACCACACGGCGCGCTCACCGAAGCCGGTCAGCTGAGTGATGCCGGCGGGCAGATTGTTTTCCGGCGCGCCGGGTTTTGTAGTTTGTCCGAGGCCCGATTGTGGCAGGCAGAGAATTGCCACGAAGAGGAACCGGACCCAGTTTCGGAGACTGAACGGATGAAGTTTCGGCATACGTTTTCTCCCGGCCGGAATTGCGTTGCAGAAAGTAAGAGTCATCTGCCGCTCACTTAAAAGGTCATCTGCCTCAGGTTATCAAAACTGATTTTGATGCTGTCGAACGGCGAGCCGGGGCATTGATCCTGCTCGACGAAATAATGCGTGACGCCGGCTTTTTTCGACTGCGCGAAAATCTTTTTGAAATCAATCGTGCCGCGCCCGACTTCGGTGAAGAATTTCTTCGGCGTGTTGTCCATGTCCTTGACGTGGAAGAGGGCGAAGCGGCCCGGATGTTTGTCGAAGTAAGCGAGCGGGTCATGCCCGGCCCTGGTGATCCAGTACAGGTCAAGCTCGATCTTCACGAGCTTCGGGTCGGTTTCGGCGAGCAGCAGGTCAAAGGGCATCTTCCCGTCCATAGTCACGAATTCAAAGTCGTGGTTGTGGTAGGCGAACTGGAGGCCGACTTCCCGGCACGCCTGGCCCGCCTTGTTGAAGAGGGCCGCATGCTGCCTGTACTGGTCGAGCGTCTTGCGCTCCGAGGCGTCGAGGTAAGGGCAGACCACATACTCGTGACCGATGGCTTTGGCTGTCCCGATGGCCTTGTTCAGATCGCCCCGCAGCATGTTGATCGGGATGTGTGTCGAAGGGGCGGCGAGGCCGTTCGCCGTCAGCGCGGCCCTGACCTGCTGCGGCGTGCGGTCGAAATAGCCGGCGAACTCGACCTCCCTGTAACCGATGCTTGCAACCTTCGCGAGCGTGCCGTCGAAGTCCTCCTTCATCTGATCGCGCACGGTGTAAAGCTGCAACCCGATCTTGTCGAGTTTGCGCGGGGCGGCACAGAACGGAGTTTGATTCAGGGCCGCCAGAAACATCGTGCCGGCGGTGCCTCGCGCCGCGTTGCTTAGAAAGGTTCTGCGATTGATCATGGTAGTGTGTCTCCGGGAATGATGGGACGGTCAATTCATTTCAACTCAGCCGGCCGCCTTCGGAATCGGGTTGATTACCTCCAGTACGACTTTCCATTTGCCGGCCGGCTGACGCTTCCAGATTCTGAGGTAGCTTCCGTTTTCGACGGGCTTGTCCTGCGCCTGAACGTCTTTGCTTTCGTACGTGCCGTAAGCGTAACCGAGGTCGCCTGACTGCGACACGATTGCCGCCGCAGGCTGCCACGTCACCTGCCGCTTCCGGGCGGCGGAAAGCATCGCCGCCATCGCCTTCCTGCCGAGCAGCGGGAAAGCATCGGGACGGTAAATCCTGACTTCATCGTCCGCGTAATCGGCGTAAGCTTCAGCCAGGCTCTTTTTCTGCGCGGCCTTGTTCAGCTCGGTTTCAAGTTTGAGCAGTTCTGACTTCGCGGCATCGGGTTTCCGTGGTCTGGCTTTTTTCGCCGACGGGCGGTAGTCGGCGAGCGGCTTCCACTGTTCCAGCGGTTCCGGCAGCGGCGGCGTGGTGCTGCCCATATCGAGCGCGGCCCTCCATCTCTGATCCGGCTGCTTCCTCCAGACGGTGACGAAAAATCCCTGGGCGGCTGGCTTCTTGTCTGCCGCCGCATTCCTGAATTCCCACGGGCCGGTGTCATAGCCCAGATCGCCCGCACCGGCCACGTCGGCAAAAACCGGCTTCCACGCGAGCTGGCTGGGCGAGTTCGGGCGCTCGTTCCAAACCTTTTTGCCGTTGACCAGCCCGTTGCGGAAGATGAGTCCGTCATCGGCCAGGAAATTCAGAAAAGCTTCGCGCGTGCCTTTCTCAACCGAGGTCCGGGCGAAATCGCGCTCGGTCTCGACCATCGCGCGCAATTCGGTCGCGGGGTCGGTCTTTTGCGCGAACCCTCCCGCCACAAGCGAGAGGGAAAAGAACAGGGCCATGATAGTTTTTTTCATAGCGGATGTTTTTCAGGGGGTGGAACTGGAACCGGAAGGCAGATGATTTCACGGAAGCGAACGCGAGCGCAACTGCTCCGATTCAATTGTGATTCGCCGGGTTTGCAAATAAGCTTTGCCCGGACGGACCGCCGGGGCTTCAATCGGAAGTAATCACCTTCAGGGCACCACTCATTTAGTCGAGGGTATGACATGCCGGATCATCTCCCACCTTACCGCGATCTGACTGTTGGCACATTGCTGACGCGCCTTGCCGAAAATCTCCCGGACAGCGAGGCGCTCGTTTACGCGGATCGCAACCTGCGCCTGACCTTCGCCCAGCTTGAAGCCGAAGCCCGCCTGATCGCGCGCGGCCTGATGGCGTGTGGCGTCGGGCGCGGCGAGCGGGTCGCGCTCTGGGCGACGAACGTACCCGAATGGGTCGTGCTGCAATTCGCGCTCGCCAAAATCGGCGCGATTCTCGTCACGGTCAATACCGCGCTGCGAGCGCAGGAGGTTGATTACCTGCTCCGCCAGAGCGAGGCCGCGACGGTCATCGCGATCCGCGGATTCAAAGGCGTGGATTACGTCGGCGCGCTGCGCGAAATCGGCGCGGCGGGCGCCGCGCGTCTGCCGGATCTGAAGCGCGTGATCTTCGTTGGTGAAGAGTGTCCCGCTGATCTGACGCCTTACGAGGAGTTGAGGGAACTCGCCGACGCGGTCTCCGAATCGCAGCTTGACGAGCGTGAACGGACGGTCGGGCCGGATGACGTGATCAATATGCAGTACACGTCGGGCACGACCGGGTTCCCGAAGGGCGTGATGCTGTCGAGCCGCAACATCGTCAACAACGGCTACTGGCTGGGTCGGGGGCTCGGTTACACGCCGCGGGACCGGCTGTGTCTGTGCGTGCCGCTCTTCCACTGCTTCGGCTGCGTGATCGGGGTGCTGGGCGCGTACACGCACGGCGTCTGCCTGTGCCCGCTCGAATCGTTCGACGCGCGGCGCGTGCTGGAAACAGTCGAGCGCGAACGCTGCACGTCGCTTTACGGCGTGCCGACGATGTTCCTGGCGGAAATGGAAGACCCGGAATTTGCGCGCTTCGATCTTTCGTCATTGCGCACCGGAGTGATGGCCGGGTCGCTCTGCCCCGAAAGCCTGATGCGGCGCGCGATTCAGGAAATGAACCTGAGCGAGATCACGATCATCTACGGCCTGACCGAAGCTTCGCCGGGCATCACGCAGACCGCGCGCGATGACTCGATTGAAAATCGCACCCGGACCGTTGGCCGCGTGCTGCCCGAAATGGAGGTAAAGATCATTGACCCGGTGACTCACAAAGAAGTCAGTACCGGCGAACCGGGCGAGTTGTGTGTGCGCGGTTACAACGTGATGAAGGGTTATTACAGCAACCCCGAAGCGACGTACGCGGCGATTGACAAGAATGGATGGCTGAGGACGGGCGATCAGGCGACGATGGACGCGGAAGGTTACGTGCGCATCACGGGCCGCATCAAGGACATCATCATTCGCGGCGGCGAGAACATCGCGCCGAAGGAAGTCGAAGACCTGTTGCGCCAGCACCCCGCGGTCGCCGACGCTTACGTTTATGCCGTCGGCAGTGAATTTTTCGGCGAGGAGGTGGCGGCGGCGGTGCGACTCAGGGCAGGAGTGACGGCGACTGAAGAAGAGTTGCGGGGCTTCTGTCAGGGGAGGATTGCGCGGTTCAAGATTCCGAAGTACGTGCGATTCGTCAATGACTTTCCGATGACCGCGTCAGGCAAGATTCAGAAATTCAGGCTGCGCGAAATGCACGAGCGGGAATTGAAATCAACTTTACCGGGGGCGGCTGGCCGGCGGCAGGATGTCTGAGCGTGAACAAAACCGATGGTTGAAGCGGGGCGTCATCTTCGGCTGCTGGACGCTGCTGGTTCTGATCTTCGCCACGCAATCGTACCTGTTCCTGACGGCGCGGGCGGAAACGCGCAGCTGGAAGGCTTCGTTCCTCTGGGCCTGTTCAGAGTGGTACACGTGGGCGGCGCTTTCGCCGCTGATTCTCCGGCTCGCGCGGCGCTTCCCGGTCGAACGGCAGAGCTGGCGGCGCGAAGCGCTCATTCACTTTGCCGCGAGCGTGGTGTTCGCGCTGCTTCAGCCGCTGCTGCAGGCCACGGTCAAATTCGTGGGGCTGGGCGGCGACCTCAGGCCCCGGCCGTTTTCGGTGATCCTCTCGCAACTGCTCTTCACCAAAATTCACATCAACCTGATCACTTACTGGGTCATCGCCGGCACGAGCCACGCGGCGGAATATTACCGGCGCTACCGTGACCGCGAACTGAAAGCGTCACAGCTCGAAATCCAGCTCGCGCAGGCGCAGTTGCAGGCGCTCAGGATGCAGATCCATCCGCACTTCCTCTTCAACGCGCTCAACTCGATTTCGGCGCTGATTGATGAGGATCACAAAGCCGCGGGCCGGATGGTCTCGCGGCTGGGAAAGTTCCTGCGGCTGACCTTGCAGAATGCGACGGCGCAGACCGTTCCGCTGCGGCGGGAGCTGGAATTCATCAGGAGCTATCTGGAAATCGAGCAGGTGCGGTTTGAAGATCGTCTGGCGGTCGAGGTGCGGATTGAGCCGGACGCGCTCGGCGCCGACGTGCCCTGCCTGATCCTGCAACCGATCATTGAGAACGCGGTCAGGCACGGCATCGCTCCGCTGGAAACGGGCGGGAAGATCGAGGTTCATGCCTGCCGCCGGGATGCGATGCTGCGGGTGCAGGTGAAAGACAATGGGCCGGGTCTGGCCGCCGGCGCGGACGGAATCCCCGCGAATGGAATCGGGCTTCGCAATACACAACTCCGGCTGAGAACGCTGTACGGCGATGCCCAGCGCTTCGAGGTCGCCAACGCGCCCGACGGCGGGCTGGTCGTGACGATGGAATTCCCGCTCCGGCGCGAAGAGTCTTTCGCGGCGCCGGAGGCTTCTGAGACCGTATGAAAAGCGATTCGGCGGCAATCAGGGTTGTGATCGTTGATGACGAGCCGCTGGCCCGGCGCAAACTGGCTCATCTGCTGAAGGGAGACCCCGAAGTCGAAGTCATCGCCAGTTGCGGCAGCGCGCGTGAAGCTCTGGAAGCGATCCGGCTCCGGGCCCCTGACCTGATTTTTCTGGACGTCCAGATGCCGGGCACGGACGGGTTTGAATTTCTGAAATCGCTCGACGTCTCACCGCTGCCCCAGGTCATTTTCGTCACGGCGTATGACCAGTACGCGGTGCGGGCATTCAGGGTTCACGCGCTCGATTACCTGCTGAAGCCGGTTGACGCGGACGATTTTGCCGAGGCGCTGCGGCGCGCGCGGGGTCGGATTCGAAGTGATCATCAGGATCAGTTGCAGGAGCGGCTGCTTGCCGCAATTCAGTCTCTCAGGCTCGAACGCGAACGGCCGGCGACAGTCAGGCCGATTGACCGGATCGTCGTCAAGGCGGGAGGGAAAGCTTTCCTGCTCAGGACTGACGAAATTGACTGGATCAGTGCCGAGGGCAAATACGTCCGCCTTCACGTCGGCCAGAATTCATACCTGTTGCGTGAATCAATCAGCGAACTGGAAGCGCGGCTTGACCCGTCATCGTTTCTGCGGATTCATCGTTCCACCATCGTCAATCCCGACCGCATTCAGGAACTGCACCAGATGTTTCACGGTGAGTACGAGGTCATCCTGCGGGGCGGAGTCCGGCTGACGCTCAGCCGCCGCTACCGCGCCAGAGTTCGGGACATCATCGGCGGCTCACTGTGAACCTTTCTGCCCGCCGTTTCAGCCGCTCATTCCGCATACCCGCCGCTCCTTCCCCGTTCCTGCCATTCGTGGCAATTCCATTACCAATGTAAACATCGTGCCCTATCCTGCTGTGCGCGACCGTGCCTGATTCCGCGAGGTCGCGCACGTTCACCAACACCATTCGAGGAGGAGCTTGCCATGAAGAAAGTAATGCCTGCCGTGCTGATTGCCATCTGTCTTTTCCCGGCGCTGGCCGGACGCCCTGTTGCCGGAGCTGATGACCAGGCGGCCGATCAGGAAGCGATCAGGCAGGTGATCCAGTCTTACCTTGATATTACGGAAAAGAAGGATTACGACGCCATCAAAAAGTCCTTTCACCCCGACGCGAAACTCATGTCGGTCGGCAAAAGCGGCCTGAATCAGATGAGTCTGGAGGAATGGTGGCAGCGGATTTCGAGGATCCCCGGCAACCTCGAGAGGAAAAGCAGAATCTCGCTGCTCGAAGTCACGGGACTGGCCGCAGTCGTGCGCGTGGATTATGATCGGTCATCGGATTACATCTCGCTGCTGAAGCTTGACGGCGGATGGAAGATCGTCAATAAGACTCTTTCGACCAGCCTTGCCCGGTGAACCTGGATCGGTTTTCACCGGCGTATATGGCAGGGACAGACTTCGGGTGTCTGTCCCGAATTGTTGCGACCGGGAAACGAAGTCTGCTCCTGCGCTGATTTGAAAACCGATCTGAAAGCCGGGTGAATGGAGTCTCAATGAACCGAAAATTACTCGCCTTCGCTCAACTCACCCTTATTTCCCTGCTGACTACAATATCGGCCGCCGGCTGGCAATCCGAGGGCGCTACGGAAAAGTCTTATCAGCAGGCGCGGCGTGTGCTTGACGCCGGCATCAGGGCCCTTGGCGGACTTGAAGCCATCTCCGCCATCAGGAACTTCACCATAGCAGAGACCGGCAAACAGATTGCGGTTGAATTCCCGAATCCGGAGCCGGAGTACGACATGCCCCCCTGGGAAGAGACGACGGTCATTGATTTCTCCGGCTCGCGGCTTCTGAGCCGAATCAAAGCCTGGAATCAGGGGACGATTATCAGCGGCAGCCAGGGCTTCTGGCTGGATCTGCGGTGGAAGAGGGCGGCAGCGCTCAAATCGGCGTCCTTACAGAACTACCCTGACCTGATGGAGAAGCTGCCACACTTCCTGCTGCGCGACGCAGTGACCGAGCGCGCCGCTTCGCTGCGCTGGCTGGGCGAGGGCGAGTTTCAGGGCAGGAAGCAGCAGGTCATCAGCTTCGTCAACAGAAGGGGGCAGCAGGTGTCACTCTGCTTCGACGCCCGGACGCACCTGCTCACCAAATACGAGTTCCTGTATACCGACGGCGTCACCGGCGACACCTTGCAGGAACACATCTACTCCGGCTACCGCAGCGCCGGCGGCTTTCAGGTGCCGGAGGGCGCAACCAGGCGGCTCAACGGGCGCGTGGCGCAGGAGACGCGCTACGAACGCGTCGAGATCAACGGCCAGCTCGCCGACAGTCTGTTCGCCCTGCCGGAAGGGTTCGAGATGGTCTCCCCTTCTTCTTACCAGCCGCCGCAGCCCCTCACGATGACAAAGATCGCCGAGGACGTGTACCTGCTGCAGCGGGTGGCCTATGACAACAACGTTCTGGTCGTCGCCTTCAACGATTACATCCTCGTCGTCGAGTCCCCTGAGCTGGGCGCCTCCAACACGGCCAATGAGCGGGCCATCGCCAGAATCAGGGAGACAATCCCCGGCAAACCGATCAGGTATCACGCCTTCACGCATTTCCATGCGGACCACAGCGGCGGGGCGAGGGCCTACATCGCCGAAGGCGCGACGATTGTGACCACGCCCGGCAACAAGACGTTTGTCGAGCGGATGGCCGCCGCACCCTTCACGATGATGCCCGACGCGCTCGCGCGCCGCCCGCGCCAGCCCGTCATCGAACTGATCAAAGACAAAAAGCACGTACTCCGCGACGACCGGCACGTGGTCGAGTTCCACGACGTCGGGCCGTACCCGCATGTCAAAGAGGAGATCATCGTCTACCTGCCGCAGCACAAGCTGCTCTTCGAGGGCGATCTTTTCACCAGCACCTTCAGGGAGGACGTGGTGCCTGCTTCGGACGGCGCCGTGCTGCTGGCCGATAAGATCAGGCAGCTGCGCCTGGACGTGGAGAAGATCGTCGGCGTTCATGGCCGCCTCCGCCCGATTGAGGATTTGCACAAGGCTATTGAGATGCGGAACCGGCTGACCGTGAAACAGCCCCAGCAGACGGGAAGGGAAAGCCGGCAATGATGCGGAGCCCGGCGCGTGAAAGCTCATTTCTGCTGGAGGCCGAATTCGCTGCGGATGAAATCTTTTACCCCCTCGCGGCCACGCAGTCGCAGCCAGAGCGGGCCGCCTTCACGCTCAACTGCCAGCTCAAAGTCGAAGAAGGGGCAGCACAGCCTCTCATAGCCGATGAATTCCGCGACCTCCAGCACCGTCTTCGAGTCGGCGGGGAAGCGGAAGGCGTAACCGTCCGGCAGTTCTCGCACCTCCTGACGGGCCGCGCCGAGCTTCTGAATTAACTCCATCCAGCGTTCCCGCTGCGCGCGGTCGAGCGCCTTCACATTGCAGGCGAATGGTGATTCCCTGACCTCGTTGCCTTTCACTTGCTTACCTGCTTCCTTTTGTTTTGCCGAGAGACCGGCGATTCGTTGCGCCGGTTGTGACGCGGCTGTCAGCAGAATGAGGCAGCCAGCAAGCGTCATAAACATTCGCGCGTTGATCCTGTACATCATCACGGCCTCCATTGATGAAATTCTGATTACACAGGGAAAGGGGCGACCGGGACGGCGGCAGTGTTCACGCTCCGGCCACGTAATGATCAAACGCCTCAAGCGCCGGGCACCGCGACTGCTCGCCGCCGCAGGGACACTCATCCATCAGGCTGCTGAGTTCAGCGCGCATCCGCTGCAACCGTTCGATCCGGTCATCTATGCTGCGCAACCTGGCCTCGACCATCGCGCGCACTTCCGCGGCGTTGCCCGTGCGGCGTTCGCGCAGTTCGATGAGCCGGGCGATTTCGCCGAGCGTGCATCCCAGCTCCTGCGACTGACGGATGAAGCGCACCAGCCGCACCGCTTCCGGCGAATAGACGCGATAGCCGGAAGCCGAACGGGCCGGCTTTTTCAGCAGTCCGCGACGTTCATAGAACCTGAGCGTTTGCGTGCTGACTCCGGCCTCAGCCGCTGCCTCACCAATTCGCATTTTTCCCCTTTCACTTTCGCCCCCGACGATACACCTTGTACCGAGGTATAAGGTCAAGAGATAAATCAAAACCCGCCCTCAGCCAGTCTGCTGATTTCACCCCAGAGCTTGAACAAGGAAATCTGGCTTACCCCCGCAAACTGAGGGTCACCGGTTTCGATCACTATCCACTTCCCGTCTTCCGTCTGGCCGATATCTACAGCCACATACGGGACATTGAGCCGGGCCGCCGCATCGAGCGCCAGTGACAGCACCTCATCCAGTTCGCGATCCGACAAATTCTTAAGCGGATCATCGCCTTCCCAGTAGTACCCGTGACCAACTACTCTTTGCCGATAGATAAAGACACGATATTCCCTGCCCATCGGGAAGCCCTGCGGTGAAAGCCGGGTGTGGCGCAGTTTCACGAGTTTTCTCACGACAACCCGGCCTCTGGTTCTGTCGCTGAGTTCCAGCAGATTCTTCGTGAGAGCTTGCAACTCCTCAACGGATTCGGCTGTGCAGGCTTTCCAGCCACGCGCTTTCCTCGATTGAATCACACCTTTGACGAAGACAGGCAGCCCGACTGCCCTGACAGCATCAGCACACTGCTCAATGTCGGTGATGAAAAAACTTTCCGGCGTCAGGCTGGTCAGCTTTGGATAGGCCTGATCAAATTCCTGAACAGTCAGATGCTCCCGCGGATTATTGACGAGACGGATTCCTTTATTGAGAGCTGCTGTGTAAATCGCTTCGTAACGCTCTGGCGATGGAATGTAGCCTGTCCACACGCCCGGCGATTCAGGCGCCTGAACCGGGATGTGCGCCAAGGCGTTTTCAGCGGTTTCGCAAACACTGAAGTCCTGTGGGATGTAATAAACCTTGCAACCCATTAGCCGTGCCGCTTCTGTCGAGGCCGCGATGTCACGCGCGCTCGCGGAAGGCGTCAGCTGATCAGAGGCCTCACTGAGAACAATCGTCGCCATATTCCATCAGGCTCAAACGGACAGCCTTACGCAAAATCCGCCAGCTCCGTCCACCGCTCCAGATCGCGGTCGAGCGTTTCGTTCAGCTTCTGCAACTCCTCGTAAAGTTGTTGCACCTTCACGTAATCGCTCGCGCTGGCTTCAAGCTCCCGTTCGACCTCAATCTTCCGCGCCTCGTTCGCCGTGATTCGCGCCTCCACTTCTTCAAGCTCGCGCTGCAGCTTGTATGACAGCCTGCGCTTTGCCGGCTGCGTTGAGACGGCCTCCGCGCCGGCCTTCGCTTCGGCCTGAGCCTTTTCGGATTTGAACTTTGCTTCCGCCTCGGCCTTCTCCACCGCTTCGCGCTCGCGGATTTCCAGGAAGGCGCTGTAATCGCCCGGGTATTCGCGGATGAGGCCGTCGCCCTCGAAGCGGAAGATGTAATCAACCGTGCGGTCGAGGAAGTAGCGGTCGTGGCTGATGACGAGGAGACAGCCGGGGAAACTTTCGAGATAATCTTCGAGCGCGACGAGCGTCTGAATGTCCAGATCGTTCGTGATCTCGTCGAGCAGCAGGAGGTTTGGCGCGCCCATCAGCAGGCGCAACAGATACAACCTGCGCCGCTCGCCGCCCGACAAACTGGCTATCGGCTGATACTGCATCGCGGGGGGAAACAGAAAGCGGTCGAGCATCTGGCTGGCCGTGATCACGTCGCCCTCGACCGTGCGGATGTTTTCGGCAACCTCACGGATGTAATCAATCAGGCGCTTGTCGTCATCGAGCGCGTGGCTCGCCTGATCGTAGTAACCGACAACTACTGTTTCGCCGAATTCGACCTCGCCCGCGTCGGGCTTCACCCTGCCGGTGATGATTTCGAGCAACGTGGTTTTGCCCGCGCCGTTCGGGCCGATCACGCCGATGCGGTCGCCGCGCTTGAACTGGTAGCTGAAATCACGGATCAGCACGCGGTCGCCATAGCTCTTGCTGATATTGCGCAGGCCCAGGATTTTGCGCCCGAGCCGCGCCGATTCAAACTGGATGTCGAGGTCTTTCTTTGAAGCGATCTCCGTCGCCGCCTGCTTTGCCTGCCGGATCAGCGCTTCGGCGCGGTCAACGCGGGCTTTGGCTTTGGTCGTGCGTGCTTTCGGGCCGCGCCGCAGCCATTCGAGTTCGCGGCGCGCCATCTGTTTCAGCTTCTGCGCCTCGACGGCCTGCCGCTCTTCCTGATCCTGTTTTTTCTCGAGATAGTAAGCATAATTGCCCGCGAAGCTCTGCACTCGACCGTGAGCGATTTCGATGATGCGGTTCGTCACGCGATCCAGAAAGTAACGGTCGTGCGTGACGAGCAGGAGCGCGCCCGTAAATTTCGCCAGATACTTTTCCAGCCACTCGACCGTGTCCGCATCGAGGTGATTGGTCGGCTCGTCCAGAATCAGCAGGTCCGGTTTGATGATCAGCGAGTGCGCCAGCGCGACGCGTTTCTTTTGCCCGCCCGAGAGCGTGCCCATCTTTGCCGCGAGGTCGGTGATGCCGAGTTCCGCGAGTACCGCCTTCGCTTCCGTTTCCAGCTCCCAGGCGCCGGCGTGTTCGAGCTGGTGCTGAAGGTCGGCGACACGGGCGAGCAGCTTTTCATCAGTCCCGCCGTGCGCCGCCAGATCGTGGCAGGCGATTTCATAATCGCGCAGCAGCTGCAGCTTCTGCCGCAGCGTTTCATTGTTGCCCGCGAAGACCGCCTCGATCACGCTCTGATCATCATCGGACGGCGGATTCTGCGCGAGGTAAGTGATGATCCTTTCACTGGCCACGACGACGCGGCCCTCGTCCGGCTGCTCTTCGCCGGCGATCACGCGCAGCAGCGTCGTCTTGCCCGAACCATTCGCCCCGATCACCCCGATCTTGTCGGCTCCATCAAGGCCGAGCGTGACCGCTTCAAACAGCGGCTTGATGCCGTAGCTTTTTGAGATATTTTCGAGAGAGAGGATGTTCATCGTGATTCGCGATCAGACCGTCAGTTCAGTCGGCGACTCAATCTCCTCATCCGGTTTCGGCAATTCTTTTTCGGCGCGGCGCGGGTAAAGCATCATCAGCGCGAAGATGCCGACTTCAACCGTCAGCCCGGCAAAGGCCATATAGAGCAGCATCCGCGGCCCGACCGATTCGAAGAACTGTCCGACGACCCATGGCAGGGTCATCGAGCCGGTACTCGACCCGGCGAAAAAGATCCCGGTCAGTTTGCCGCTCAGCGGCATTCTGTTCTGCGCGAACGAAATCGTCGTCGGAAAGACCGAGGCCATCGAGAGCCCCGTGCCAAAGACTCCGACCCACAGGGCAGTTTTCGACCCTTGCCACAGCAGAATTATAAATACACTCACCAGACATCCGCACAGGTCAATCGTCAGGATGCTGCGCGGCCTGAGCTTCATGGCAATCGGGATCGCGAGCAACCGTCCGAGCGTCAACGCGCCCCAGAAGGCCGAATTCAGGTAAGCCGCGCTCGTCGTGTTGCCAAGGCCCGTCTTCAGCGCGTAAGTGAAAATCCAGTTGCCGAAGCAGGCTTCGGTGCCGGTATAGAGAAAGAAGAAACACCAGATCATCGCGGCCAGCGCGACCTTGACCTCACCTGCCCGCTGGAATTCGGATTTGTGCGGGTGCGCCGGGCTCTGCAACCGGGCGAGCCAGACGCAGGCCGGCAATGCCAGCGCCGCCAGAATCCAGTAAGCCAGACTGATTCCGCCGCTCAGTTTCACCGCGCGCGCGATGATGATCGGTGAGATGAACGCGCCGACCCCCCAGATGAAATGCAGCCCGCCGACGAGCGGCCCCGTCCTGCCGCGATTCGCCCACACGAGCAGCGTATTCCCGCCGACGCTGATCGCGCTCGCCGCGAGCCCCTGCAGCAGAAACAGAATCACCATCAGCCAGAGCAGCGGAACCGTCGGCACGAGCGCCACCAACACCGCGAGCGCAAACAGCCCCCCGACCAGCAGCGGGTGGCCTTTCAGCCGGTCAAAGAGCCTGCCCGCCAGGAGCGCGCCAAGGATCAACCCGAGCGACCGCGTCAGGAACAGAGTGCTGATTTCCTTCAGCGGCGAGCCGGTCTGCCGCGCCAGTTCGGGCAGCGTCGGCCCGAGCGAGGCGACGATCAGGCCGAGCGAAAAGACCGCAACGTAATAACCGATGTTCCGTTGGATGGATTGCGCAGACCGCGGTGTGACAGGCTCAGCGGGCAGTGACACGGCAGAAGGTTTCATTGAACTGATGCCCCCTGTCCTGAATCAAACACGGGTGGCGGAGGCGGCTGGCCAATGCCGCGGATGCGTTGACTGCTTTCTTCCTGCCGCGCAGTGATTGACCTGATCACTCGAATCGCGAGGATGGCTGCCGCGATGCTCAGGGCTTCTGAAATCACACTGAACCAGTCAGCCAGCCTGCGGTCCGCGACGATGGATGCTTTCGCTGACAGTTGAGAGGAGCCATAGCCGATCAGGCACGACGCCACCCAGCACCCCCACCAGGCGTTTATAAAGCCCGGTACGGATGAGCCCTTGTACAGGAAATCATTGGTTTCCCTGCTCGTGTCGCTTTTGATCCAGACCTCTTTGGCGATCCGGTGTGGGATGAAAAGATGGGCGAACGGAATGAACCAGACCGCGACCGCCAGCCGCGCCGTATGCTGCAGCCTGCGCGCGCCGAGCGGTTTGAGGTTGCTGCAGACGCGATGAAACCACATCAGGAACAGCACCATTGTTGTCAGCCACACCGCCAGCGACCCCAGTATGATCGCCGACTCCAGCAACATCGCTTTATCTGTTTTGTCGGCTTCCTTCAGAGGTATGGTCGCCGCAAGGCCGGAATACTGTCTGACCTCAACCACGCTGATGACTATTCTTGCCATGGAGGTGATGATCCCGGCGCCCAGCGCATAAACAGTCCAGTCGGCGCGCATCCGTGCGGATTCATACGATTGTTCGGAGACTGCGTAATCCATTTTGACGGACTTCTTTCAGCAACTTATTTCCGCAGAGGAAAATCCAATCACATCAAGCTCACCGGATCAACCTCAACATTCAGCATCCGCAGATCATACCCCGCCTCCTTCAGCCCCAGCATCGCCGCATCCAGTGCCTCGCGCGCGACCCGGCGGTTCTTTGTCTTGATCAGCACCTGCAGACGATGCTCGCCTTTGATGCGCGAAAGCGGCGCGGGCGCGGGGCCTAAAATCCTCAACGCCCGCTCGGCGTCGGCAGTCTTGAGCAGCCTTGCGAACTCGGCGGCGACGGTTGCCGCCTTCGCGTATTCGCTGTGGTGGACGAGGACGTTGATGAGCGCGACGAAGGGCGGGTAGCGCATCTCCTGGCGGAAGTGAATCTCGTGTTCGTAAAACTTCTCGTAGACCTGATCGCGCGCGTACCGGAGCGCGTAATGTTCGGGGTGGTAGCTCTGCAAGACCACGCGGCCCGGCTCTTCGCCGCGACCGGCGCGACCGGCTACCTGTGTCAGAAGCTGGAAGGTGCGTTCGGCGGAGCGGAAGTCGGGGATCGAAAGGCCCGCGTCAACCGAAATCACACAGACCAGCGTGACGTTGTGGAAGTCGTGGCCCTTGGCGATCATCTGAGTGCCGACCATCAGGTCGAGGTCGCCGATGGCGAACTGGCCGAGCAGGCGTTCAAAGGCCCCGCGTTTGCGCGTCGTGTCGCGGTCGAGGCGGGCGATGCGCATCTGCGGGTACATCTCTTTCAACAGCGCTTCGATCTGCTCGGTGCCTTCGCCGACGTAGTAGATGAAAGCCCCGTCGCAGTTCTGACAGCTGCGCGGCACGCGCTCCTGATGGCCGCAGTAATGGCAGGTCAGGCGGGCTTCGGATTTGTGATACGTCAGCGTGACGTCGCAGTTCGGGCAGGCGGCGCGGTGGCCGCAGCTGCGGCAGAGCAGGAAGGTCGAATAGCCGCGCCGGTTGAGCAGCACGAGCGTCTGTTTGCCGCGCTCGTGATTTTCCCTGATCGCCTCCTTCATCTCATCGGAAAAGACCTGCTGCTTGCCGTGGCGCTGGAAGACTTCGCGCATGTCCACGACTTCGACCTTGGCCAGGTCCCGACCGCCGATGCGCTCCTTCATTTCGACGTACTGGTACTTGCCCATCTGCGCGTTGTAGAAGGATTCCATCGAGGGGGTGGCGCTCCCCAGGATGACTACGGCGTCGGCTTTGAGCGCGCGCACGATCGCGGTGTCGCGCCCGTGGTAGCGCGGCGATTCGTCCTGCTTGTAAGCGGACTCGTGTTCCTCGTCAACGATGATGAGGCCGATGTTTTCGAGCGGAGTGAAGACCGCCGAGCGCGCGCCGATGCAGACGCGGGCTTCGCCGCGGCGCATGCGGTTCCATTCGTCCAGTCGTTCGCCCTCGGAAAGCGATGAGTGGAGGATCGCGACGGCGTCGCCGAAGTGAGCGGAGAGGCGACGGGCGAACATCGGCGTCAGGGAAATTTCCGGCACGAGCATCAGCGCCGTTTTGCCTTTTTCGAGCGCGGCCCGCATAGCGCGGATGTAGACTTCGGTCTTGCCGCTCCCAGTGACGCCGTGCAGGAGGAAGGCGGCGTACCGGCCTTCGTCGAGTTTCGCTTTGATCGCGTCGAGCGCGGATTGCTGTTTGTGCGAAAGGGTCAGGTCATCGGCTTCGAGGTTTTTGAGGTGCGCGAGCGGGTCGCGGCGGACTTCGCGGGTGAAGACTTCGACCACGCCCTTGCGTTCGAGCGTGCGGATGACCGAGCCGCTCACGTCGGCGGATTCAGTCAGGTCGGCGAGCGAAAGAGGTTCAGGCGAAGCCGCGAGAACTGCGAGGACGCGCTTTTGCTGTTCGGTCAGGACAGGGGAAGGGGCTGTGTCCGCGGCGGAAACCCGCTCGCTCACGCTCGCGGTACTGTACCGCTCACCGGCCCCGTCACTCTTCTCTTCAATCCGCACTCCGCACTCCGCACTCCGCAATCGAACGGCCTGCTGCCGCTTCGGTTTGACTGCGGCGTCCTGCATCTGTCGCTGGACGGTGATCCAGCCGGATCGTTCCAACTCGCGGATGATGGCTCCCGCTCGCACCTTGTTGAAGTGCTTTGCCAGCACGCGGGCATCGAGCATGCCTTCTTCGGCGACGAGCGCGAGCGCCTGAACTTTGGTGGTCGGCTGATTCTGTCTGGCGAAGGCGGCTGCGAGGACGGCGCGGCCCTCGGTGGTGATCGAGAGGATCGTTTCGGCTTCGGCGTTGATCCCGGCGGGCAGGCAGCTTTTGATCACTTCGCCCCAGGGCGCGAAGTAATAATCGGCAATCCATTTGGTCAGCTCAAGCATTTCTGCCGTGACCAGCGGCTCGGTGTCGAAGAGTTCTTCGACGAATTTCACTTCAGTGCTTTCCGCGTCGAGGCCTGCTTCTTCAAGCGAGTCGTGCAGGTCAACGATGTAACCGGTGATGAGCTGTTTGCCCAACGGCACCAGCACGCGGCAGCCCGGCTGCGCCTGCGCGGCGAAGCTCTCAGGCAGCCCGTAGGTGAAGGTCTGAAAGACGTAGAGGGGGATCGCGACTTCTGCAAACATCGCGAGGGAGATTAGGCGGGCAGGAGTGGTGAGTCAAGGAAAGTGACAGGAGGGTGGAGGCTGGTAATGATTGGCTCCGGCACTCTTTATCCTCAAAACTTCGTGGTCTGATCTGACGTATAACGGGACTGGCTCTGCATTACCTGATCGCTTTAATAAAACAACTTTCCGGAGGATTGATCGAATGTTCCCCAAACGCTTTTCGCGCCTTGCTCTGGCGCTGGCGCTGATGGTTGCAAACCTGACCCCATCGGTTGCCGCTGTCGTGGCAAAACAGGAAGCCGCCAAAGCTTCCGTTGCGACTTCTGCCGATGCCGATCTCGCAGCACGCCTTGCCGTCATCGAAAAGAAGATAGATGACAAGCGCAAGGAGCTTGGCATTCCGGGCGCGTCGCTCGTCATTGTCAAAGACGACAAGGTGATTTACCTGAAGGGCATGGGCGTGAAGGATTACGAGCGCAAGCTGCCCGTGACGCCCGACACGCTGTTTGCAATCGGCTCTTCGTCAAAAGCCTTCACGGCGATGTCGGTGATGATGAGCGTGGATGAAGGCAAAGTTTCCCTCTCCGATTCGCCGAAAAAATACCTGCCCTACTTCAAACTCCAGGACGCTGAAGCAGACGCGAAGATCACTGTGCGCGATCTGCTGTGCCACCGTTCGGGGCTGAATCGCACGGACATCGGCTGGTACACGGGCAAACTCTCCCGCGAGGAGACGATTCGCGTGGCCGGGCTGGCGAAGCCGGAAGCGAAGTTCGGCGAAAAGTTCCTCTACCAGAATGTCATGTTCGTGACCGCCGGTGAGGTCGTCGCGAGGGCGCAGAACGCCCCTTATGAAAAGGTGATCGCCGAGCGCATCTTCAAGCCGCTGGGGATGAAGGCGAGCAATCTGTCGGCCAGGGAGATGCAGAAGTCGCCCGATTATTCGCTGGGGTACGTTTACATCAAGGCGACGAATGAGACGAGAAAGCTGCCGACGCGCGATCTGACGGTCGCGGCGGCGGCGGGCGCGATCAACTCGAACGCGCGCGAGATGGCACAGTGGGTGCGGCTGATGCTCGGCGGCGGTGAGTTTGAAGGGAAGCGGCTGGTGTCGGAAAAGAGCTTTGGTGAACTCGTCTCGAAGCAGATGACGATTGCGGGCAGCGTGAGTTACGGGCTGGGCTGGTTCCTGCGCGAATGGAAGGGGCACAAGGTCGTCGAACACGGCGGCAACATTGACGGCTTCAACGCGCAGGTGGCGCTCATGCCGGACGAGAAGCTGGGCTTCGCGCTGCTGACGAATGTGACAGCCTCGCCGCTCGGCTCGTTTGCAATGAACACAATCTGGTCAGGTCTGGTTGGCACTCCCGATGCTATGGCGGATAACAAGGAGACGAAGGGCGGCATGGATGCAGTTGATCCGAAGAGCGAGGCCGGGAGCTACAGGCTTGAGCAGGCGGGCTTCAATATCAAGGTGGCATATGAGGGCGATAAACTGATTGCGAATGTTCCGGGGCAGCAGCCGTATACGCTCATCAATGTCGGCGGTCGCCGCTACAAACTGAGCGACCCGGCGCCGGATGGTTTCTTCATCACTTTTCGCGCGGTTAAAGATAAGGCGGGCGAAACGGAGATGTTCCTTGAGCAGCCGCAGGGCAATCTGGTGCTGCCGAAGTTGAAAGACCCTGAAGCCGCCGAGGCTGCGGTGAAAGCTGAGAAGGCCAGAGCGGCAGGTGATTATTCCGGGCCGGTGAAGGAACTGATCGGCAGTTACGAAAGCGAGCAGCTCAAGGCCAGAGTCGAGATCGGGGTCAGGGACGGCAAAGCCGCGCTGATCGTTCCGGGGCAGCCTGCTTACCCGCTGAGCGAAAAATCCAAAGACACTTACTCACTCGGCGGGCTGCCGGATTCTTATTCGATGATCGTCAAACGCAATGATGGCGGGGCCGTCGCGAGTATCACGACGAAACAGCCGGAGGGCGAGTTTGAATTCGGGCGCGTGAATGAGGCTGTAACTGCGCCGGTGATAATTTCAGTTGATGAACTGATGGCGAAGGTGATCGAAGCTGCGGGTGGCGAGGCAAACCTCCGCAAACATAAATCAACTGTGACGACAGTGACGCTTGATCTGGTGAATCAGGGTGTGACCGGAGAAGGTACGATCATCGCCAAAGCGCCGAACCTGTCATCGCAGAACATCACGCTCGTGGCGCTGGGCAAAAAGCTCGGGACGATTTATGAATACTTCGACGGGGCGAATGGCGGGACGGAAACCAGTTTCTCGGTGCCCGAACCAAAGGCCGGAAAGGAGCTGGATGAAACGCGACTGGCCGCCGACTTTTACGAGAAGCTGAACTGGAAGTCGCTCTACAGGACAGTGAAGATCAAAAAGATGACGAGACTCGGCGATGAAGACGCTTACGTCGTTGAAAAGATTCCTGAAAAGGGAAGCGCCATTACTGACTATTTTTCCGCCAGATCCTTTCTGTTGCTCAAACGCGAAGGCATGCACTCCAGCGAGGCTTCCGGCATTTCGCTGCCGTTCGCGGAAACGTTCAGCAATTATCGCGGCGTCGGCGGGCTGATGATCCCGTTCAGGGTGGTGCAGAATTCCCCGGAGATGGGCGACACGGTGATCACAGTGAAAGACGTGAAGCTGGATGTGGAGTTGCCGGACTCGGAGTTCCGCGCGAAAGCGAAGAAGTAAAGTGAGGGGGCTGGAGCCCCGCACTCAGGATTCCAGCCCTTCATTTGATCCGGTAGACGTGATAATCGGGAGTCTCAACCACGACGGGATACTTTGCGGCAAAGAACTCCTCATTCGCGCTGAACTGGCCGAGTTCAATCGGGCCGATGACCACATAATCCACGCCGTAATATTTCAACAGCTGTTCCGCCTCCGCGCCCCCCTGATAAATCATTCTGACATCCTGTTCACGCTCGTGTGACTCAATGCCGTGCGTCCACAGATGACCGGGGTAACCCATCAGCGGCTGCCGCCCGGTCAGCGCGACGACCGAATTGTGAATCGGCGCGTTCAGCAGCAGCGCACGCGGCGGCGTGCGCTGCCGAATGAGTTCGGCGGCGGTAAGATCGGCTCTGCTGAAGAGCTGAACGTTTTCGACCGGCGACAGCCCGCGCAGCACGTCAACCGCGCCGGAGAGCGTGAGCATTACCAGCAGGGCTGCGGCGATGATGCGCAGCATGACTGCTCGCGATGAGAACAGTTGCGTGAGCAGGGCCGCGACCAGCGGGCACGAGGCGAGATACCAGTAAATCAGCACCTTGATGTTATCCCACGCCCAGGGCGCAAGCAGCACGGCGTTCGGCAGAATGAAGCAGATCAGAAACGGAAGGTAGAAGCGGCGCAGGCGCGCGGTAATGAGCCTGCCAACAAGCAGCGCGAGGGCGAGCAGCAACAGGAATGCGCCGGCGTTGATCAGCCAGAAAGTCAGCGGGGACATCTGCCCCGCCCGCCAGAGGTCATAGGCTTCCCAGCCGAAATGCGGCTCGAACATTTTGCTGCGCGTCGGGGTCGCCCTCAGCCAGAGTGCCTGCGGCAGGGACAGCACGCCGGCCGGAATGAAAAACGCCAGCCAGTCCCACGAAAAGAACAGCAGGGCCAGCAGCACGCTCACGATCATCACCGAAAAAAATCCATGCGCGTGCGCCATCGGCATCAGCCCCGCCAGCACCCCGGCGGCGAGCAGGTATCTGCGACGAGGGGAGGGGGGGAGGGAAGGAGAAACGGAATCCGTGTCCATATTGACTTGTTTTCCTGTCACCTTCTCTCCTTGTCGCCTTGTCTCCTTGTTCTTCCATCTCCCCATCTCCCCATCTCCCCCATCCCCCATCCCCCACTCCCCCCATCCCTCCGTCTCACTCACGGCCTGCCACCAGAGCGAGATGATCATCGCGGCTGTCGGCAGGCCGAACAGGAGCGAGCGTTGCGGGATCAGGAGCGTCGTGAAAACGTTGCCCCAGCGCAGGTGCAGTTCATCACTCATCGTGTAGGTGCGCGGCAGGTGCGCGAGGAAATTGAGCAGGCCGGCTGACGATTCGCCGAGGTCGCGCAGGAAATAAACGAAGCCGAATCCGCCGTTGAAGAGGAACAACACGGGAGCGATTCGCGCCGCCAGGCGATGGCCGGTCAGTTTCAGGGTCATCAGTTCGATGACGCCGACGAGCGAGAGCGACAGAATGATGTTTTCGATGAAGAATGCCGCGGGCCAGTCCGCGCCCGCGCGCCGGAAGAAAGCGGTCAGAAAATCTATCAGGAACGGATAGGTAAAAGGCAGCCCGGCAAAAATCGGGTTGCGGGGCGGCAGGTTCTCGCCGTACGCGAAGGATGTAATGACGCTGAAATGGAACGGCAGGTCACCGAAATTATTGGCCGGCGCGGTGTACATCCCCCCGTCGCCGGAGCTGACGACGCGGCTGAAGAGCAGGCCGAGAAAAACTGCCCAGGCGAGGTAATAAACGACTCCCCAGCGATCCGGCGAAGCGGCGCGGACCCCGGCTTTCAGGCGCTCAGGAGGAATTCTGCTGTACAGTACCAATGCCCCCGCCGCAAAGATCAAAGTCACGAGGGTGATTGCCGTCGCATTCAATCCTGCCGCAAGCGAGACCAGAAAGCTGACCCAGGCGAGCGCGAGCAGCCCGACGACCGAGCCGTAACACAGCCGGGCTGGCAGCGAGGCCCGTGCGATCACCAGAAAGGTCAGGAGGAATCCGTTGGCAACGGCCAGAACCGTGAGCAGCAGAACGAATAGTGTGGACATTGGGATGATTCGTCAGTCGCCGGCAGAAGAGTTCGGAGCGAGCCGTCATCATACCTTCCTTTTTCAGTCCGGCCAACGCCCGGGGTGAGAGGAAGCTGGCAAAACTCTAATGCCGCCTGTTCAATCGTTTCAGCGCCCCTGTCGCCCCGATGATTGGAGATTGTGAAGGGTTCCCCGGAGATTCGTGATGATCTGACGTCACTAGGACTGCCGCCCGCAGGACAACCTGAGCGGGGAATAAATGCTCAAAGATCAGGTATAAATTGAATGAGTCATCAGATTGACACTGACAGATGTCACCCTGATAATTTCAACGATACCCTTACGCAACATCGGCAATCACAGGAGAACGTAGATGAACATGGTGATCGCAGAAGAGACTGACCGAGCAACAGGAGGGTTTACAGTCAGCAAAGAGGCAGAGGCAAACCTGCCGACTGAATTCGGCTCCTTCAAAATCATCGGATTCCGCAGCACGACCAGCGACGAGGAATTCGTCGCCCTGATCAAAGGCGAAATCAACCCCGAAAAACCGACCCTCGCCCGCATCCATTCGCAGTGCCTGACGGGCGACGTCTTTCATTCGCTGAAATGCGATTGCGGCCCGCAGCTCGAGCGCGCGATGGAGATGATCCAGGCCGAAGGCGCGGGCGTGATCGTTTACCAGCAGCAGGAGGGGCGCGGCATCGGCATCGTCAACAAGATTCGCGCCTACGCCCTGCAGGACGAGGGCGCCGACACTATCGAAGCCAACGTGCGGCTGGGCTTCGCGATTGATGCGCGCGATTACAGCCAGTGCGCCGAGATACTCAGGATGCTGGGCCTCGGCAAAGTCCGCCTGATGTCGAACAACCCGGACAAGGTGCGCGCTCTCAGGAACACCGGGCTGGAAGTCGTCGAGCGCGTCCACCTCGAAGTCAAACCGCACAAGAGCGCCGAAAAGTACCTGCTGACCAAGAAGGAGAAGATGGGACACCTGCTGCGCCTCAATGGGATTTTCTAAAGCAGGCGGGGCGTCTGATCGGCAGAAAAACCTGGGAGTAACTGATTGAGGTTGTCTGGTCGTTCGGCCCGGGCAGCCTCAATTTGCTTTTGGCCCCATCAATCAGCGCCTCTTAACAGACCGGATCGGAAAAAAGTATGATCAGCGGTGCAATGAAAGATCAGAGTAAAGAAATGCCTGCTTCGCTTCGCCTCCTGCTGACCGATCTGATTGATTACGCCGGGCTGTTTCCGCCGGCTGCGCTGGAGATGGCCCCGGCGGTGCGGAACTATGCGGGGTATCTGGCGAGTGAGAACGCCTGGATGCTCGGACGCTTCATTGTGCCGATGGCGCGGCTGGATGAATTCGAGCAGTCCGCATCGGAATTATTGCCGCGCGGCAATCCGGTATACCCCTGGCGCCTCAGCGCGCTCGGCAGCGCCGATCTGGCCGCTGACCTCAACAGGATTGGCGAATTCAATCATCTCCACGCGAGAGACGAAACGGCCGGGGCGGTCGTCGTTGACTCAATTGAACTGAAAGCCGAAAAAGCGGACGACGTTTATCGGGCGATGAGGCTGCTGCCGCGCACGATGCTCGCTTACTTTGAAATCCCGATCACCCGCGACCCGCAGGCTCTGACCGATGTCATCGCCGAGACCGGCGCGCTCGCGAAAGTGCGAACCGGTGGGGTTACCGAACAGGCTTTCCCCACGACCGACGATCTGGCGCGGTTCATCAGCGCCTGCGTTTCAGCCCGCGTGGCCTTCAAAGCCACAGCCGGACTGCACCACCCGCTGCGCGCGAGTTACCGGCTGACCTATGAACCGGACAGCACGTCGGCGGTGATGCACGGATTCCTGAACGTGTTTCTCGCCGCCGCCTTCGCCCGCTTCGGGGCCGGCACTGAAGAGATCACACACCTGCTCGAAGAAACTTCGCCCGCCGCTTTCAGGTTTGATGAAGAGGGAGTGACGTGGGGCACGCGTCGCCTCAATCAGCAGAAGCTTTTAGTCGCCCGCCAGAGCTTCGCCATCGCTTATGGCTCCTGCTCGTTCGAGGAGCCGATTGATGATCTGAAGAGGATTGGTTTGCTATGAGTTATTCGATCAATGAGACGCACGACCCGAATCTGAAAAGCTGGATCGAGTCGGCGAATGAGCCGGGCTGCGATTTCCCGATTCAGAATCTGCCGCTCGGGGTTTTCAGACATAAGGTCAACTCCGCAATCCATGTCGGTGTGGCAATCGGCGACCATATTCTGAGCCTGCAGGAAAGTCACCAGGCCGGTCTTCTGAGTCACCTGCCGGTGCCACTCTTTGGATCCTATCGCGGGAGCAGCCCTGATTCATTGATGGAGCCTGGGCCGGAGCTTTGGTCGTTGTTGCGAAAGCGAATCAGTGAGTTGCTTCGATCTGACAACGCCGAGCTTAGAGATAACAAGAAGCTTATCGGCAGAACACTCATCCCCGGGACTGAGGCCGCAATGCTTTTGCCTGCCCGGATCGGTAACTACACGGACTTCTACGCTTCAGTCTTTCACGCCACGAACGTCGGCAAAATGATGCGGCCTGACAATCCGCTGCTGCCGAATTACAAGTACGTCCCCATCGCTTACCACGGTCGCGCCTCTTCTGTGGTTGTAAGCGGCACGCCGGTTCGCCGCCCGAACGGGCAGACGAAAGCGCCTGATGCTGACAAGCCGGCGTTCGGGCCGAGCCGACTGCTGGATTACGAAGTCGAAGTCGGTTTCTTTGTCGGGCCGGGGAATAAGCTGGGCGAGCCGGTCAGTATTGCTGAGGCTGAGGATCACATCTTCGGCCTGTGCATCGTCAACGACTGGTCGGCACGTGATCTTCAGACGTGGGAATATCAGCCGCTGGGGCCGTTCCTGGCCAAGAGCTTTGCGACGACGATCTCCCCTTGGGTCGTGACGATGGAAGCTCTCGCGCCCTACCGCATCCCGGCTTTCAAACGGCCGGAGGGTGACCCCGAACCGCTGCCTCACCTCGATTCGCCGGCCAACCGCGAGGGCGGCGGGATTGATCTGAAGCTTGAACTGTTTCTCTCTTCGCAGCGGATGCGCGAGCATGGGATTGCGCCCGTCAAGCTCACGCATCACAGCTTCGGCGACGTTTACTGGACCGTCGCGCAGATGCTCGCGCATCACACGAGCAACGGCTGTAATCTGCGTCCGGGTGACCTGATCGCGAGCGGCACAGTCTCGGGCCCGGAGAAAGACCAGCGCGGCTGCCTGCTCGAACTGACCTGGCGCGGGACTGAGCCGATTGAACTGCCGGGCGGTGAGACGCGCAGATTTCTGGAAGACGGGGATGAAGTGATTATTCGCGGCTTCTGCGAACGCGAAGGCTTCGCGCGGATCGGGTTCGGTGAGTGTCGCGGGATCGTGCTGCCCGCGAAAAATTCAGCCTGAAGAATTTTCAGAAGAGTTATCCCCGCGCCGCGCGTACTGTTCGGCCTCTTCCGGGTGGCGGGATTTATACTCGGGCCAGAGCCTTGAAATCTTGATGCGGTAAACCACCAGCTGGCGGCTGACGTTGAAATGACGGGCGATCTGTGAGGCTGTCCTTCCGGCCAGCACAAACCGGCGCAGGGCCGTGAAAGGGACGAGCGCGGCGGCGCCGACCGCGTAGGCAGCTTCCTCGTCAGCTTCGTTGTAATCACGCGCCAGAGTTTTTCCGCCGTTGTTTTCCGCAGCTATCGCCAGCCGGTTGGCCTTGTGGCCCAGAAAGACATGACAGACCTCTTCCATCAGCGTCGCGTTGTGACGGTTGCGCCCGTGCTTCGGATTCAGGATCACGAGCTTCCTGCCGTCCGGCAGCGTGCGCGAGGCGGCCCCGCCTGACCAGCTGTCGGCCCCCTCACCGAGCAGATGTTCCCTGGCTTCCTTTGATAACCCCCGGATTTCGTCAAAGCTGACCACCAGAATTTTCGCCAGTCGCGCCAGCTCAAACGGGTCGAGCGGCGCGTCATCACGGCGCAATCCCGCGAATTCGCGCAGGCTCCGGGCGCGCTGTTCGTACATTCGTCCTTTGGGTGTCGGCGGTAATTCGAGATGATCCACACAGGCATTATACGTGGCGGAAGGGTGAGAGAAAAAAGGGCTGCGCAGAAAGTAAAAAGTGGAAAGGGCCGGGTCAGAATCCCGACGCGCTTTCCACTTTGACCTCACTTCTTACTACTCAATCAGGACTGCGGCTTGGTCGCGTCATTGATGCCGGGCTTGCTGAACTGCGAATACGCAACACGGAAAAGTTCGGCCAGCGCCCGTGCCGTATCGGGTGTGAGATTTTTATCGGCTCTCAGGTGTGCTTCAACGATGTCGGGCGTCGGCTCCTGCGGGAAATAAATTACCGGCACCGTGTCGCTGTCGCCGCCCATCGCGTTCAGCCGGTCGGGCCCCCGGCTGTCCATAATCACGCGCTCCATCGGAATGTTCAGCCACGCGGCGAGCCGCGCCAGATTGTCGGCATCCGGTTGCACTGAACCATTTTCAATTCGCGACAGAGTTGAAGCGGAAACGCCGGTGACCTGAGCCACCGCCCGCAAACTCATCTTCATCTCTTCACGCTTGCGTTTGATCGCACGCCCGAGTTCGCTCGTATTGATCACGCCCCTTGTCTGTATATCTCTGTCCAGGTGTTGCATCTCTGAGACCTCCTTCCGGAACGTTGACCCTGCCGAGAGGGTTCTTCGCCCCTAAAGCACGGGAAAACATAGCACAGGAAAAAATAAGAATGCAAGACTTTGTTTCATACTTGCAATGCTAAAATTGTTATGGTACATTGTTGCAGCAGTGAAACGAGCAGATGAGGCAGGGAAGATGGAGGGGGCATTTCATCGGGCAAGGGCAAAAACAGCTGCACGGCATGGAAGACCTGGCCGTAAGTGATCAACGGGAGGAAAAAGAGCAATGGTCACATCAATGAACGAAAACAGGAATGAACCCGCTGCCGAGAACGCGAATCAGAGCGCGCTCGGCAGAGAGATCACGATCAAGAAGGCCGTGCAAAGGCACAAGCGGGCGCAGAGTCTGGCCGCGATGGGGCTGGTTTCGCGCGAGGGTGACCGTTTTCGCGTGACCACTCCGGCGCCGCGCGGGAAGCAGGTGGTCTATGAGGTCTGGCGCAATGAGGGCGGGCGCGTATGCTGCACCTGCCCGGAATTCGAAGAGCAGTCGGTGACGGACGCGGCTTTCCGTTGCGAACACATTCTCGCCGTCAAGCACACGCTTTCGGCCGGCACACAGGAGACTCAGAATTCAGCGACGCCTCAGCCCGGGATAGTCGCCAGCACTCCGGCAGCTTCGGATTCAACGCCGAAGATCATGCGGAGAAGAGAGGAAGATGAAATGCCGTCAGAAGAAGTGAACACCAATGTCCACGAAGGGCAGGCCGACAATCAGTCTGCCGCCCAGTCCGAAAATTCACCGCAGTCCAAAGCCAACGTCGTGCCGATGGCTTTTACGAATCTGCTGCGCACGCTGCGCCAGCCGATTGACCCGAAACTGGTCAGGACGCGCGAAGGCTGGACTGATCGTCAGGGCAATACGCACATCGTTGAATACGTCGAATGGCACACGGTCGCCGACATTCTTGACCGCGTCGCACCAACCTGGTCGCACTCGGTCCGCAACATCACGCAGATCGGCGATATGGTTGCGGTGACCGCCGCGATCACGGTTGACGGCGTGACCCGCGAAGGCGTGGGCACCGGCACCGCGGAGAGCGAGACCGGCATCAAGAAGGCCGAACACGACGCGCTCAAACGCGCCGCCATCAAATTCGGCATCGCCCGCGACCTCTATCAGCGCGAATCCGAAGTCATCGAACGGCAGGGCGCTCACAATCCGGGCAACAGCTTCCCGCGTGACCCGCTCGCCAAATCGCTGGCCGATCTGGTGACGCCAAAGCAACTCGGCATGATCCGCGCCCTGGGCCGCGAAATCGGGTGCGACATCGAGCAGGAATGCCAGTCGCTGATGAGCTGCGGAACCGAAGAGCTTTCAAAAATGGCCGCGTCAAGATTCATTGATTACCTGAAGCGCAAGCAGGAAGAGAAGCAGAACGGGATGCAGGACGATGATCTGCTGCGCGCAGGCTGAGCAGGGGAAGTGAATACAGGGCGGTGGAGAAAAGGCCCGCTCCGCCGCCGGACTTCCACCGAAGGGAGGGCAGACAAAATGTCAACTGAGGAATTGATTCAAACACAAACACCGCCGATATCACGGACTGACGAGCCGACGCTGGAAGACTGGTTCGCCGACGATCTGGAGCTGGAGCGGTGGTTCAATGCCTTGTCAGGTGATCCGGCAAATAAAGCCGGAGCTTCGGAAGACGAGGCTGAAGTCGCGGAACAGAAAACAAAGCGGCGCACCAAGAAGGAACAGATCGTCGAGCTTTATCAGAACGGCGTCAGTGACATTGCCGAGATCGTTTATCAGGTCGGCGCGCGCCCCTCATACGTCGCGCAGGTGCTGCAGAGCGCCGGGCTGCTGACCGGTTACTCCGACCTTTACACCACGACGGCCAGCGAACAGAACTTCTACTCACGGTTCTTCCGCAACGTGCTGGCCTTCAAGACCGTCGAAGCGGCCAGAGGCTCGATCCAGCGCATTGATCGTCTCTACAACTACTTCGAGCGCATCGGCGACCGCGCCGGACAGCATCAGGCGATGGTGCTGGCGCTGATCGGCAAGAACCGCGCCCGCTGGAGCGGCAAGCCCGATGCTGCCAGAGTCTTCAGCGACTGGCTGGCCTCACACTGAAGCCCGCGACGGCAAAGCCGCTCATTGACACCGGAGCAATAACAGTAACACCCGGATATTGAAACATCAGGTTGTCCTTGTGGTAACGACGCTCGGGGGCCGCTGACGACACTCACCCCACGAGTCAGCGGCCCCCGAGCGTCGCCACTACAAGTCCAATCCATCCCCACGCCCTGAAGACCTCAGGCGGTATCGGCTTCAGGGTCATCTCACAACCTAACCCCCCACCAACGGAGGAAGAGCTATGTCGAGTATGACAGCAGAGCAGTCCCTGTTTTTGCGCGATTTCCTGTTGCCAGCCATCGAAGGCGAATTTGCGACGACGAAAAAAGTGCTGGCCGCCGTCCCCGACGAGCGCGCCGATTATCGCCCCGACCCGAAATACCGCACGGCGCGTGAACTGGCCTGGCACATCGTGGCTTCCGAATTGTATTTTCTGGAAGGTATCGCCAAAGGGTCTTTTGAAGGTGGTGGGGAAGAACCCCCCAACCCGACGAAGAGCATGGCCGAGCTGATTGCGCTCTACGAGAACGGCTTCAGGGCCGGTCTGGAGAAAGTCAGTCAACTCGGCGGCGAGCAGCTCGCGAAGCCCATCAATTTCTTTCAGGTCTTCAACCGCCCGGCGGTAGCCTACCTGACTTTCCTGAAGGATCACACGGTTCATCATCGCGGGCAGTTGAGCGCATACCTGCGTCCGATGGGCGCGAAGGTGCCGGCGATTTACGGGCCGAGCGGCGATGAGATGTGGGAGGCGGGCGAAGCGGCGAGCGCCTGAGAGGAGGGTTATTCAAATGGGCCGGGTCGTGATCGTTGCTTACCGCCCCCGCGAGGGGAAGGAAGCACAGCTCCTCGAACTCGTGAAAGGTCATGTGCCGATCCTGCGTGGTGAGGGCCTTGTGACAGATCGCCCTCCTTACGTCCTGCGCGCCGAAGACGGAACCATCGTGGAAGTCTTTGAGTGGAAATCCGCCGAGGCCATCGAGCAGGCGCATCACAACGAAATTGTGCTGGCCATGTGGGAACAGTTCAACGAAGCCTGTGAAATCGAAACCCTCGCCAGCCTGAAGGAATGTCAGCGACCATTTTCAGCATTTGAGCCGCTTGACCTTTAAGAGTCTGTCAGCCGCTCGGAAGGAGTCGGTATGGGTAATCTTCAGCTCAGGCAAATGCCGATCATGAAGACCGGGATGCTGATCCGCAGGCCTGTCGCCGATGTGTTCGAGGCCTTTGTCAACCCCGACATCACCACGAAATTCTGGTTCACCAGGAGTAGCGGAAGGCTCGAGGCTGGCAGGCAGGTTCAGTGGGACTGGGAAATGTACGGTATCTCGATCCCGGTGACGGCGAAAGCCATTGAACCGAACAAGCGCATTGTCATCGAGTGGCCGGGGTACGGCGGTCTCACCACCGTGGAATGGACGTTCGCGCCCCAGAAGGATGGCACAACGTTCGTCAGTATCACCGAAGCCGGCTTCACCGGCGACGGGGACGAACTTGTGAAACAGGTGACCGGCTCGACCCAGGGGTTCTCTCTGGTACTCGCGGGCCTTAAAGCGCTCCTTGAGCATAACGTCAGACTGAATCTTGTGGCGGATCGTTATCCCAGGGGGATCGAAGAACACTGATCTGTGGATTCCCGGGTTCGCTTCGGAGCAGCTGACAACCGGAGTGATGGAGGGAGAGTCGCTTATGCTGCGAAGTGTTTTGTCCGTCGCTGCCGGTTTTATGGTGATGGTAATCACTGTCGTCATCGGCACGGCGCTGACGGCCAGGATCATGCTCGGCGATGCCGGATCTAACACCATACAGCAGCCCCCGAACAGTTATCTGGTCGCCAGTCTGGTTGTGAGCGCCGCCGCCGCAGTCCTGGGCGGGTGGGTCACGGGATTGATTGCAGGGCGTGAGCCGCTCATTCACGCCGGAGCGCTCAGCATTCTGCTGCTGGTGATGTCGGCTGTGTCTGTATTGCTCACGCGGGGAACACCTGAAGCCGCCGCCCAGCCGTCATGGTATCCCTGGGTCGTGACGGTGCTGGGCGCGGCGGGTGTTTTACTGGGTGGCGTATTACGTGGCGGTCAGCTGCGAGGAGGTCAACAAAATGCTTGACGGAACCTGGCTCCCGATTACTGCCGAACTCGGCGGCCGGAAGCTGCCTTACGAGAGCCTCAAAACAATGAAACTCTTTCTGATCGGCGGGAGGTACGTGGCCAAAGTCGGAAACGTGATGGATCAGGGGGTGCTGAAACTCGATCTGAAGACGACTCCCAAAACGATGGACATCACCGGCACCAACGGCCCGAACGAGGGAAAGACCATTCAGGCAATTTACGAACTGAAGGGCGACAGTCTGACGGTCTGTTACGCGCCGGAGGGCAAAGTGCGGCCTTCGGAATTCAGAACCAGCGCCGACTCGAACCTCTATCTGGTCACTTACAAACGAGTGTATCCGTGACGGCATTTACGCACGACTGCCGGTCACTTCAATAACGGGAAAGGAAAATCTTATGGCACACCTGATCGGCTGGGTTGACATCCCGGTCACTGACTTGAATCGGGCGATCAGTTTTTACCGCAACGTGACGGCGCGGAAGGTCGAGCAGGAATTCGGACCCGAACACCCCGCCGCCGTCTTCGCCCATGGCGGCGATGACGTTGCCGGCTGCCTGTTTGTTGATGAGGAAATAAAGCCGTCGGCACAGGGGCCGCTGCTTTACTTCAGCGTCAACGGACGACTCGATGAGGCCGTTTCCGCGGTCGAAGCGAACGGCGGCAGGGTCATCAAGCCGAAACACCAGATCGGCCCCTACGGCTACAGGGCAATCGTCCTCGACAGCGAGGGCAATCGCATTGCGCTGCATTCGAATTGAGAACTCAACCAGCATTCGAGAGGAGGGAGGAGTTATGAAAGCACGTTATCTCATCGTCAGCACACTGGCAGCCGGGATCACCATCTTCCTCTGGGGCGCCGTCTCTCACATGGCCATTCCCTGGCCTGAAACCGCGCTGCGTGAGTTCAAGGATAATGGCGCGATTGTCGCAGCAGTCAGAGCGCAGACCCCGGGCAACGGGGTCTACCTCGCCCCGCAGGGAGTGTTCATGGCCGTTTCGCTGCGCCCCGATCTCGCCGACAAGACTCAGTTCATGGGACCGAGCCTGGTGCGGCAGTTTCTGTTCGAGCTGGCGGTGGGCTTCGTCCTGTCACTGATTCTGCTCTGGATTCCGGCGCGAACTCCGCTTGCTGTCGCCGGGTTATTTGGACTACTGGCGATTGCCGCCGGGGTTGAGCAACTCCTGCCTGAGTGGAACTGGTACGGGTTCTCGGCGATCTATACCGCGCTTGAGTTTGTGGATCTCGTCGTCGGCTGGTGTCTGGCCGGGCTCGTGATTGGCGCTCTGCGCAGGCATTTTCTGAATACTGAAGCCGCCACCCGACCGGTACTGGCTACGGCCTGACGGGGGGGGCAGCCTCGGGCTCAAACAGGAGGGAACATGAAAAAAGTCACTGGCATCGGTGGAATCTTTTTCAAGTGCGAAGACCCGGACAAACTCAGAGCCTGGTATCAGGAACATCTGGGCGTCACGCCTGAGGAGTACGGGGGCGTGCATTTCAACTGGCGCGAAATGGAAAACCCTGACCGCGTGGGCCTGACGGTCTGGTCGCTCTTTCGCGCCAGTACGAACTACTTCGACCCGAGTACGAAGCCGTTCATGATCAATTACCGCGTCGAGAATCTCGACGCGCTGCTCGAAGAGCTTCGTAAGGAGGGAGTCTGGATTGATGAGAAACGCGAAGACGGCGAGTTTGGCCGCTTCGCGTGGGTGATGGATCCGGAAGGCAATCGCATCGAGCTTTGGGAACCCCCGAAAGAAACCCTTGGTGTGGGCTGACTACTTTCACACAGTAACGGTTCAGGCATTTCGAATTCTTATGGGAGTTGCCATTCACATTGTAATTGAAGCTCAGGATGACAACGGAGAGTGGTCGGCTATCACAGACGACCTTTGGGTGCCGAGGGATTACGAGCTGTTTTCCGCCATTGCTTTTGGGGAGGATGGTGGAGGACATGGCATTCCGTACCCCCCACGAGGCATTCCTGAAGATCACAGTCTGGGAACCCGACTTCGGTATTTTGACCCCGATAAGAAAAGCATCCGTGTGATGAATCGTAGAACCTGGACTTTTGAAGAAGAATCATCACCCGCAAAAATAAGAAAGTGGTTGGTAGGGGTACACAAAGAAGTTTTCAAAAAATACGGATTGCTGCCGGGTGACTGGGTTGACGCAAGCTGGCTGAATCTGGCGGAACTGGAAGAAGCGATGGATTACGGGGTAGTTAAGAGAGAAGGGCTTTCAACAGAATTCCTGAAGATCCTCTCGAAGATGTCGAGGGCCGCAAAGAAATCAGGCAAAGACAAAGTGAGAATGGTGTTCTGGTTTAGTCCCTGAATCCGCACGAGTACTCGTGACCGGGCGGCAACTGAAAACCTCTGCTGACCAAGCAGAACCAACCATAAATAACAAAGGAGAAAATTATGACCAGCAAAGTGAAAAACATTCCGGAGGGCTTTCACACCGTGACGCCGTACCTGAGCGTCAACGATGGGGCCAGGGCCATTGAATTTTACAAGCAGGCGTTCGGGGCAACTGAACTGGTGCGGATGGATGCTCCCGGCGGGAAGATCGGGCACGCCGAAATCAGGATCGGCGATTCGATAATCATGCTGGCCGACGAGTGCCCGGAAATGGACTCGCGCAGTCCGCAATCGCTCGGCGGCTCGCCCGTGACCATCCATCTCTATGTGGATGACGTGGACAGCTTCGCCAGTCAGGCTGTTGCCGCCGGCGCGAAAGTGGTCAGGCCGGTCGAGGATCAGTTCTACGGCGACCGGGCCGGCAGACTGGTTGACCCCTTCGGGCACTCCTGGTATGTCGCTACGCACAAGGAGGACGTGTTGCCTGAGGAGTTAAAGAAGCGCGCCGCGGCGCTCTTCGGCGGGTCGTAAGGTCAGTCACGACGCCGGGAGAATGAAACCTGCCGAAAAGTCGGAAGGGATGATTATGGAAGAAGACCTGAGCTATCCAATCGGGAAATTCATCCCACCGTCGGAAGTGACCCGGGAGCAAAGGACACGCTTCATTGATGAAATAGCGGAGGCGCCCGCGCGTCTCCGCCGGGCTGTCGAGGGGCTGTCGCCCGGGCAGCTTGATACACCGTATCGCCCCAGGGGCTGGACGGTGCGGCAGGTCGTTCACCATGTGCCTGACAGTCACCTGAACGGGTACATGCGCATGAAGCTCGCTCTCACCGAGAGCCTGCCGATCATCAAACCTTATGACCAGGAAGCCTGGGCCCAGAAGTGTTCGGCATAGCAATTGATCAGGTTTTCAACACCTGACGCTCTTTGAGATAGAACGAAAAACTTTGCGCCAGACAATTCGCGCAGAGTCGGAGCCCCCGCCGCAGCAACC
>Ga0070741_10002568_pt1 | contig 48213 bp, 49 predicted proteins | sample Coa_R1_4_FD_66440 | JGI IMG/M metagenome (GOLD analysis project Ga0070741, IMG submission 66440) | Surface soil microbial communities from Centralia Pennsylvania, which are recovering from an underground coalmine fire - Coalmine... | ecosystem: Environmental > Terrestrial > Soil > Unclassified ... | reverse complement strand
CGAGGCATCGCTGACCATCGCCGGCCGGGAGCTGTGGCAACGGATGTACGAGGCTGTCTCACATATGGCGGAGCGTTTGTCCGCCTATAAGACCACCGAGCAGGGTGTCGAGCATCCATTCCGCGACTCCATCGTGACCAACCTGCTGAAGTTGGTGGATGTGATGCCGCGACTGAATGTAACTGGCGACCCGGAACTGGAGCGACTCACCGACCAGGTGCGTGCGTCCCTACTAGTCGATCCTGCGGAGTTACGCAAATCAGAGAGTGTTCGCGCGGACACCGCGATAAAGGCTGCGAGGATCGCACAGCAGATGTCGGCGTACATGGCCGGCTATCAGTTGGCGGCGGTAGCATCATGACCCAACTAAGGATTGAACAAAAGCTCTCCCGCGCCCGCACTCAGCTCCTGCTGAATCAACCCTTCTTCGGAACGCTGTGCCTGCGCCTGAAGCTGGTTCCAAAACCGAATTTTCCCACGATGGCCACGGACGGGCAGCGACTTGCCTACAATCCAGCGTTCGTAGAGAAGTTGACTGCTGCGGAGTTGGAAGGTGTGCTCGCTCACGAGGTCATGCATTGTGCACTGGCACACCATTGCCGACGCGGCGACCGCGATGCGCAACTGTGGAATCAGGCCGCAGACTACGCGGTCAACCCAATTCTCAATGGGAATGGGATAACCCTTCCGAAGGATGCGCTAATTGACCCAACATTTACAGATCTTGCTGCAGAGGAGATCTATGCTCGACTGCTGAAACAGGGGCAAGATTCTCCCGAGGCCGAGAGCCCGCAGCAACCGAGCGCACAGTCGGCAACTAGCGGAGTCGGCGGTAACGGCGCAGGGCAAGCACCACAAACTGGGTCGGAAGAGACGCAATCGCCGCAGCAGCAATCACAGCAACAGCAACCGGAACTAGTGGGTTTGTCAGATCCGTACCTTCCAGCACGGCCCGGCGGCTTCGGCGAGGTCCTGGATGCCGTGGACGGAGACGGGCAACCAGCATCACAAGCGGAGCTGAGCCGGCAGATGCACGAGTGGGCCATCAACGCCGAGCAGGCACTGTGTTCTGCCAAGGCGTGCGGTCGTGAGCCAGGCGGAGTTGAACGGCCGCTTAAACAAGCACGGCAGTCTGAAAACGACTGGCGAACCATTCTGCGCGACTTCATCTCGGCCACCAACCCGTCGGATTATCGGTGGTCTCCGCCGAACCGCCGCTTCGTCTCGTCGGGTCTGTATCTACCATCCGTGGAGCGAACCGGCGTGGGCAACATTGTAATCGTGGTAGACACTTCCGGATCGATTGGAACAGAAGAACTGGCGCAGTTCGCGGGGGAAATTAACGCCATCACCAACGACGTACAGCCGGAATCGATTCGAGTCATCTACTGCGATGCCGCTGTACAGGCTGCAGAAGAGTTCGGCGCTGCGGAACCAATCAAGTTGTCACCCAGGGGCGGTGGAGGAACGGATTTCGTGCCGCCGTTCAGATGGGTGGAAGAGAACGGCGTCGAGCCGAAGTGCCTCGTTTACCTAACGGATCTTTGCTGCAATTCTTTTCCTGAGCCGCCCGACTATCCAGTGCTGTGGGTCACAGACTCCCATAAGATGGCGCCCTTCGGGGAAACACTTCGAATGTCAGTTGGCAACTGAGCAATTCGCTCTTAGTGGGTTGGTTCCGTGCAGCCGACCAGCCGAACACAACCCGCGATTAATCCTGAGAGCGACAAGTGTTCTCACGCAACGGTAAACGCAGAGACGGAGCGTTGTTGCTGAACGGCCCTCTACCCGCTCCGCTTGCATTGCGCGCCGGTGTGGCTCCGCTTCATTGATATCCTCGCAAACAACTCGATTGTGAAAAATGCGGTTCAGGACGGCAGACCTGCTGAACTAGCATCAGCGCGAGTCATTGTGACTCCCGCTTCATTCACCGTCGCGCAGGGGAAGGCTTACGATTTCACATTCACGCCCGACATACATGGCAAGATCGAGTTTAAGTAAGACGTGATCTTGCTCGGAACACGCAACACAGGTTGCGAACGCAACGGCGAATCTTCGATCCGAGGTTCGTTTCAGAGGGAATTCTTGAACGGACTGCACCGCCATCGCGGCTGGGCTCCCCTGAAGATAGTGCAGCCACAAGCGAAACGCGCGACCTTCCGGCAGCGCACACTCCGCTCAGGATGACGATCGAAGAAGCGCATGCCGAAGAGAACTACCGGAGGACTCACTCTTACAGCCCAGAAGCACTGGCCCAGGCGGTTGCGGCGCTGGATGATGAGCACGTTGGCGATCGTATCAATATCTTCCTGGCACATCTCTGTTTTCGCAGAATTTACTTTCCGATGTTGACCAAAGCGCGGAACCGGTTTTCAACTGCGGGTGAGTCAAACCAGCCTATATTAATTGGATGACAATCAGCTAAGAATCGGCTCAATAAAGCATGTGTTTTCAATCGAGAATCTCCTCGAATGGGGCCAGATGTAAACTGACTCATGTATGCGTAAACGACTCATTACTCGCACCCCAGGGACTGTTTCATCTGGCGAGGAGGGCTGGCTCGATCTCGAGCGTGCAGCCGTGGTCGAGGTCACGTCGGAAGACAATGATTTCCCAATCGAGTCTGCGCTGGTCTCTAGGGAAACGCCGGGTTGGCGTGCAGCAATGCCAGGGACTGAAACAATTCGACTGGTTTTCGACCAGCCCCAAAAGCTGAAAGAATGAGCTTTCAAACGTCACCATACTCGAATTGTCCATCGTTCCGAATACGAGTGGCGGACCTGCTCGCGCCTCGCTAAAGAGTCTGCGCTTGTTTTGAAGTTGTGACCAGGCTCTTTCCCAACACTTCAAGGGAATGACCCCTTCTTCACACACAGCCTGCCCGGCAGCGATTCTACGCTCCGAGCAGGTTGTTTGTGTTGTCGGTTAGGCCGGTCGGACGTTTTCTGCCTGGAAGCCTTTGGGCCCCTTGGTGACGTCAAATGCGACTGATTGGCCTTCTTGCAAGCTGCGAAAGCCGCCCGCCTGGATAGCCGAAAAGTGCACGAAAACATCGTCGCCAGATTGGCGGTTAATGAAGCCGAAGCCTTTGGCATCGTTAAACCATTTCACTGTTCCTTGTTCCATTGTTGTACCTGTTTCTATTTTGAATTTCTGCTCAGAAGAATCGCTGCGGGTGACAAGGGGTGGCGCTGGTTGGCGGGACCGACTTTCAACTGCGGGGGAATCAAACTTAGCTGATATCTATTTGATGTGGGAAGCCATGGAAAGGATTCTGAACAGCGGGGCTACCGACCAAATCCGAACATGGCTGAGCAAGAAGTTGTCTGGAGAGCTTTCGTGGGGTATGTTAGAACGATTAGAATCCTGCCGGAGTTGCCAATTCAATCCTCCACACCGGGCCACCGGCATAGAGCGGACCTTCTAATTTGACGAAAGCTGGGGCGTTACCAGTAAGTACCCATACGTGCATATCCGGAGGCTGTTTCCCCAAGAGGGGCGCTACCAATCCAGCTACGCCTCCGATTTTTACCTTCACGACGTAGCGCACCGTTTCGTGTTTTGTGTTTCCACTTTCTATTGATTTCCTGCCCTCTGGCAGGATCTCCAGTTTTACCAGCCGCGGCTTTGGGGTGGTCGCCACCTCGGACACCGTAGTTTGTGGCACACTTGGCTGGATGTCCTTCACGAGGGTAAACAACAATCCATTCGCGACATCGGAAGGCAGGTCAAGTCGTTCCTTCAGCATCTTCTCTTTGCCGTCGTAATCCTTATATCGGACTGTGACTTGGCCTGAAGACGCTTCGACCGAAGTGTCCATGGGCTGTTTGAAGGACGGGCCGCGCTGCACGAGGTGATCGGTCAAAAGCCGGAAGGCGCCTCGCTGAGAGAATATGGTTGTCTCGTCATATAGCGAACCATCTCTAAAGCGAAAAATCAGATGGCTGGTGACCCGATCCCCCTCTGCAATTTGCGTCATCTCACCATCGGCAAGGCGCTTGCCATCGAGCGAACGCAGTGCAAGAAAGCCGTGCATCAGGCCTTCTATGTGGCGCACGGGTACCTGTTCAGCACCCAGCGGGACTGCCTGCAATATTGCGGCGCAGACCAGCAGGACGGCCACCGCGCCAAACCGGAAATGTCCTAAGTTCGTCATGTCGTCGAGACATTTGCGCCCGCAAGCAATACCAACCTAGCACTTGCTTATTCCCGCCGAAATACACGAAATACTGAATATTCAGACATGCAATGACGCAGAATGAAATGGGCGGCAAGAGGCGGTATAAGGCGATATAATATGCTCGAAGGTGGAATGAGCGGAGGTGCGCCCATGGCTTCGCCTCGCGAATCCAAAGATTCAACGAAAGCCGCTGTCCCGGCGCCGATTGAACAGAAACCGCGACTTACGCGGAATTCTACTCGTCCACCGCCAGCCCCCAAGAACCGCCCCAAATTCGACCCCAGGGTGTTCCTCGACACCATCGGCGAAGGCAGGAGAGCTCTGCTCTTTCCGAAAAAGCAAACCATCATCGCCCAAGGGGATCCCGCCGACGCAGTGTTTTATCTGCAGACAGGCAAGGTAAGACTCACCGTTGTCTCCAAAAATGGCAAGGAAGCCACGATCGGCATATTGAGTGAGGGGAGTTTCTTCGGCGAAGGTTCGCTTGCAGGTCAACCTCTTCGCATTGGCTCTGCAACTGCAATGACAGATTGCGCTGTTCTGAGAATTGAAAAAAGGGCCATGGTGGATACGCTTTACCGCGAACAGACCCTTTCCGATCTGTTCGTCGCATATTTGTTGACCCGGAACATTCGATACGAAGAGGATCTGGTCGACCAACTGTTTAATTCGAGCGAGAAAAGGTTAGCCCGTGTCCTTCTCATGCTTGCTCAGTTCGGCAAGGAAGGGATTCCTGAAACCGTGATTCCGAAGCTCAGTCAGGAGACACTCGCCGAGATGGTAGGCACTACTCGTTCGCGCGTGAGCTTTTTCATGAACCGGTTCAGGAAATTGGGATTCATTGACTACGCCGGGGGTGCGGGAGGCGGGTTACAGGTTCACAGTTCACTTCTCAACGTCGTTCTCCACGACTAGCGGCCGCGTCATCCCAATTTACGGGACACCGGCTAAACAATGATCCAGGATGGTCTTCGCCCACAGAATCCGATGAAGCAGGCGCGCGCGCCCTATCCGAGCGACTCCCAAACGCGTTACATTAGGCTGAATGTTTCATGTCCAGGTGTTCACGGGAATTTTGCAGGGTAACGAACGGAAATGATGTTTCCCCCACAGACGCGAGATTTGGCTCTGCGACTTCTTGCTCGGGAATTCTCGGCCTTTAGCGTTTGTGAGAGGTTGCGGCAGCCCCTAACTAGACTCGCGGGAGTTGCCGGCTTTCGCTCGCTGCTTTCTCGTGCGCTGGCGCTGGCCAGGGCGGAAGCTCCCAGCCTTAACGCCGTGCAGGTCGCAGCGGATGGCTCCTTACGGGGTCTAGAGGATCTCCGGTCTCAAGTGCACGGGGACCAAGCTCGGGAAGCAGGAATAATTCTCATCACCCAGTTACTCGGGCTGCTGGTCCGAGTTGTTGGCGAAGCTATGACGTTGCAGCTGGTGACATCTGAAATTCTTCCAGACTTTAAGTTTGTCTCCAAGAGCGGCATACCGATGGGCTTTGAAGCAATCGTCAATGAAGTCGATAATCTCCAAGGCGTCAGTGCGCGTCTCGAGAGACTGGCGGAGCAATATCCGCCCGTGACAGAAGCGCTGATGACTATCTCGGGAAACGTCCTAAACACGGCGACGGTATTGGCGGTAGTGGCGGCAATTAAGAGCCCCAAGCCGAACTGAGTACAGCGTTCGCCCCTTACACGGAAAAGGAAATGGTGAGTCTTCCAGAGTCGCGACATTTGGCCCAACGCCTTCTTGCTTACGAAGCCGTTGCTGGCGAGAATTCCGAGGCAGCGGAGTCTGCGGCCTTTCGCGTCTGTGCCAAACTGCGCCGGCCCTTAATTACACTCGCGGGAGTTGCCGGTTTTCGCTCACTGCTTTCTCGTGCTCTGACGCTGGCCAGGGCGGAAGATCCCAGTCTTAGCGCGGTACAGGTCGCGGCGGATGGATCCTTAAAGGGTCTAGACGAGCTTGCGTCGCAAACTGACAAGGAACAGGCCAGGGACGGAGGAGTCATTCTCATTGCCCAGTTAATCGGACTGCTCCTCACTTTCATTGGCGAAGGTTTAACGTTGCGGTTGGTTCAGGATGTGTGGCCGGAGGCCGCCTTTGACGGCCGCGCTTCCGAGGAGAGAGGGAAGCTTGAGCGCACAAGATAGAGTGATAATAAAAAAACTACCCACCGGAGTGCCGGGCCTTGATGAAATCCTGGGCGGCGGTCTCCCGGAATTTTCTTTTAATATCATCGCGGGTGCCCCGGGAAGTGGCAAGACCACGCTGGCGCACCAAATTGTGTTCGCCAACGCGACGCCGGAGCGTCCGGCGCTCTATTTCACCATCCTCGGCGAACCGGCCATCAAAATGCTGCGCTACCAGCAGCAGTACACGTTCTTCGACCAGGCCAAGTTAAACAATGCTGTCCGTTTTATCAACTTGAGCCAGGTTGTGTTGGAGAAGGATTTAGATGCGGTCCTAGAGGAGATTACGAAAGAGGTTGAGAAGGCAGGCCCGGGTGTCGTGGTAGTGGACTCGTTTCGCACCGTGGTGCGGAAGGCTCTCGGCGGTACAACCGAAGTCGAGCTGCAAGCTTTCATTCAACGGTTGGCTTTGCTACTCACGAGTTGGCAAGCCACGACCTTTCTGGTCGGGGAGTATGTCGAAGGTGAAATCCGAGACAATCCCGTATTCACGGTCTCCGATGGCCTCTTTTGGCTCTACCAAACGTCGGAGAGAAGTTCCATTGTGCGGAAGCTCCAAATCGTGAAACTACGCGGGCAGGCTTCCGTGCCCGGACTGCACACCTTCCGGATTACCAATGCTGGGCTGCAAGCCTTCTCGCGTACTCTTGGCCTGGCCGGACTAGCAAGGAAGATACCCAGTACGCGGCGCCTTTCCATTGGTATTCCGGAATTGGACAAGATGCTTGGGGGCGGCATTCCCGAGGGAGATAGCGTCCTGATTGCAGGGGCTTCGGGAACGGGAAAATCAGTCCTGGCTACCCAATTCATTGCTGAGGGCATACATCAGGGCGATCCCGGAGTTGTGGTGGTCTTTGAAGAACGACCGCAAGAGTATGCGGAGCGGGCCAGCAGTTTTGGTCTGGATTTGAAAACACCGCGCCACGAGAAGAAACTCGAAATCCTCTACCTTCGTCCACTGGACCTCTCAGTGGATGAAACCATGCACGAGATTCTCGATGCGGTCCAGAAGATTGGCGCCAAACGCTTGGTGATTGATTCGCTGGCGGGCTTTGAGATGGCGCTAGCACCCGGCTTCCGCGCCGACTTTCGCGAATCGCTCTACCGAATGATTACCGCTTTGACCGGAGTCGGGGTGACGATTCTAAGCACGGTTGAGGTGAACGAGTCTTTCACGGAATTCCCGTTCAGTACCTACTCGATTTCCTTTCTCACCGATGACATTATCCGGCTTCGGTACGTATCTATCGACGGCCAGCTTCGCAAGATCATGGTCGTTATCAAGATGCGCGGTGGCAACCACAGCAAGGACATCCGCGAATATGAAATTACCTCCAAGGGCGTGGTCATCATGGGTGACCGCCTCACGGATTATCAAGGCCTTATCACCGGGATTCCGGAGCATTTGAGCCGATCCGGCAATAATGAAGAACGCTCACACAGGCCGAAGCCAAAACCAAAAGTTAGCTAGAGATCATCTGGGACTAATGTAACAGCGATAGGCCTCACAACGGGGAGTGGCTGGTCTGGATTTCTGGTCCGTGTCATGGGGTAACCAGAAGTTAACTTCTCAATTGCCGACCAGGACTAAGCCGCTGGCCCGGCGGACGCTACCGCGTGGGTGAGCCCGAAGTTTCCAACACTGCTGACATATTGTGGGTCACGGAGAAAGAAGACCCTGTGACATCCGGCAGCGGGCGTGTAGCGCCTTCTCAGCTTACATGAACGACCGGACGGCGCGACACATCTTTAACTGCGCGGCGTAAAACCTCGTGGGTGAGCGGAGCGGCGTCCCCTTCTCCAAATAGTAGGAACGCGAAGAGGTTGACAACCGGGTTGCCTTCATGCCACTTGAAATAAGCATGCGGTACTTTGCCAGTTCTCTTTTCCAGATCAATCAGCAGTGCTGCAAAGGCATTGGCAACGACGGGGCTCTTTGCGCGCAAAACACGGTGCTTACCCAGGCGCTCTCCGGTGACCAGAAGATTCTTTTCGAAATCAGAGGCGTCGCCTCGCTCCACCTCGAAAAAATAGATACACTCCTCGGGGCTGAGTGAATGGGAGTATCGTACCGTGCCGTCAATAACATCGAGATCTGCTTCGCTTTCAGCCTTCGGCCTTCGTGCCACGAGCCGGATAACGCGATCGTCGTCATCCTCCAGCAACTCGCCCGCTCTACTATCAAGATGGACGCCGCAAATACGCAACTCGGTCGATCTCAAGGCACGGGAAATCAGAGAGGATACCACCATAGCAATAATGAAGAAGGAGGCAATCTTGATGCCCTCGGGACGCTCAACGATATTGAGGAATGTCGTGTAGATGAAAATCAGCGACATTAGCAAAAACGCCCAGCGTAACGGTCTCTCCCAAAGATCAATCGTGACGGCGATCGCTGCCGAGGTGATGAGCACGAGAACACCGGTAGCGTATGCGCCGCTCTGTGCATCTACGTCGGCGTGGAACAGAACTGTCACAGTGAAAGCGATCGTCATGAAAACAAGTACCAGTGGGCGTGATGCGCGCGCCCACTCAGGTGCCATCCCAAACCGAGGCAGAAAGCGTGGGATCAGATTCAGTAGCCCTGCCATGGCAGATGCCCCTGCGAAAGCCAGGATCCATATGGTGCTCGCGTCGTAAATTGACCCGAACGCGTTGCCGAGATACTGGTGTGCAAGATAGGCCATGGCGCGGCCATTCGCCGGGCCACCCTCTTTGAATGCAACTGGCGGAATAAGCAGAGTCGTGGCAAGGCTGGTGGCGAGCAGAAAGACACTCATGGTGACGGCTGCCGTCTTCAAGAGCTTATGCGTGTTCCGCACCCGCGCTTCGAGGTCATTGCCCTTAATCAGCGGCATTACCGCGACGCCGGTCTCAAAGCCTGAAAGCCCTAAAGCAAGCTTGGGGAACAGGATCAGAGAGACTCCTGCCATTGCGAGCACGCCGCCATGTTGCGCGTAAAGAGAATGCTTCCAGTCGACAAAAAGATGCGGATGCTCAAAGACATGCAGAAGCGCAACGGTGGTGATGAACGCGCTAAGTGCGAGATAAACGCCCACGAGAACGACAGCAATGTTGATCGCTTCCTTAAAGCCTTTGAGAAAGACTATCCCCAGGATTGACAGCAGAATGAGAGTGACGGCCATCTGGCTGCTCGTCCAGCGCGGGGTAAAGGGATTGTGGGTGAAGTGGGCGGCCGCATCAGCTGCGGAAAGCGTCATGGTGATAACAAAATCAGTGGTCGCAAACCCGAGCAACAGTAGAACGAAGACCTTACCTTTCCATTGCGGAAAGAGCTGCTCGAGCATGGCAATGCTGCCCTGCCCATTTGGACTGGCCCGAGCTACGCGTTGGTAAACTGGCAGAGCGGCAAACAGCGTGACTGCCACGAGAATCAGTGTGGCGAGCGGCGACAGTGCACCGGCGGCAAGGAATGCGATTCCCGGCTGGTAGCCCAGAGTCGAAAAGTAATCCACCCCGGTTAGGCACATCACGCGCCACCACGTGTGTTCCGCGTCGGCCTTGCCCTGCACGCCCTTTGGCAAGCGAAGGTCAGCCAATAACCAGTCACCAAAATTCATTGCCGAAGGCCCCGCGGAAATCCACGATCGTTGACAGCTCGAACCTCTGCTCGCAGCGCTCGGTACAAACGAGAGCCGTCGAAATGGTCAGTCCAGATCAAAGCATTCATTGCGAATTCGATAAAAGACGGGCTTAGGGATGAGCGAACTCTTCGGTCTGAATTGGTACAATTTTGACCTTCAGAATAACGAAATCACCGTCACACGGTCCACCATTTTGGCCAATTGTTGCCTGTCCTCAGAGAGAAAATGGGGCATCTAAAATTGGGGTCTGACAGCATCTGCCGAGCTTGCGGTCGGCAAAGGAGATGTCGCGACCATGCGATTAGAAAGGAGGGTAAGACGGCGTGCGCGTTCACCTGATTAATCCCAGCGAAGTCTCTTTCGGTACTGCGGCCATCACTCCTCGCTGGTTATATGTGCTTGCGGCGGCAACGCCCAACAGCTTCGGCAATCCCTGCCTTGTCGATGAGACCTTGAGTGCTGTGGATGCGAGTCAGATTCATGCTGGCGACATTGTCGGCATCGGCATTCATACGGCGAATGCCCTCCGCGGCTACGAAATAGGCAGAATGGCACGAGCTCGCGGCGCTTATGTTTCGGAGGAATTCACGCAACCCTTTACCCGGAGGAGGCGCATGAGCTTGGGGGCGCCCATGCGGTGGTGAAAGGGGACGGAGATGTGCTGTGGTCACGAGTGTCGTCGGATTGCGGTAGCGGGGCCCCCCAGCGAGTCTACGAAGGCGGCCGGATTGAGGCCGACGAGTTCTTGCCCCGCCCCCCTGGGATCTGTTGCCCCGCAAAAGCTATATGTGGGCCTCGGTTCAAACCATGCGTGGCTGCCCAAAGCATTGCTCCTTCTGCTCCGTTTGGCGAACTGATGGTCAGCGGCCGCGTCAACGTTCCTCGGATGCCGTAATTGCCGAAATCATTCAATTGCGGAGGATGGGCTTTCGCTTCATCGCATTGGCTGATGACAACTTTTACCCGGTTACAATTACCGACCTACGCTTGGCCGAGGAGCAACACAACAATGCCAGGCTCAATGAACTTAATGAAGATCCGCGCAGAGCGGTTTGACCTGACGAAGCGCCTAGCAGAGCTACCGCAGGACACGATTTTCTTTACTCAGATCACAATGGAAGCGGCGGAAGACACTGAGTTCCTCGAGTCGATGCAGGCGGCACACATAAAAGGAGCGCTGGTGGGAGTCGAGTCTGTGACTCCGAAAGGCTTGAAGGACGTTTACAAGGAATTCAATTGCACGGGAGAAGACCTTGTTCAGCGCCTTAGAACATTTCGGCGGCATGGCATCTACGTACTCGGCTCCTTCATTTTTGGCCTGCCGAGTGACCGGCCGGAAACATTCGAGGCAACCGCCGCGCTTGCTGCCCAAGCAGAAATTGCCTTTGCGCGGTTTGTGATGATAACGCCATATCCCGGCACAGTGGATTTCAAGCGTTGGGCGAAGATGATGGAATCCTCATCAGTGACCATTGCGGGGATTCCCATTACTCGGCGTTGGTTTATTCCCCGAGAGCTAAGGCCTAAGCTCTATTGGCCGCACCCAACAATGTCTGCCGAGGAAGTACGCCGCCGCACGCAATCAGTCTGGAATAATTTTTATAGCCTTAGGCCCATCTGGATGCGGTCGCGGTTTATAAAGTCTCTGCGGTCCCGCCTCGCCTTCGTCTTGATCTGGAAAATTTACCGGCAGATGTACGCGGACACGGGTATCGCCACCGACAGTGCACGAGTTCCCTCGCTCTGCGCGTTGGGCCCGCAGGTTGGCAAAACCCTGCCAGCGGTTGTTTACAGCTCCGCCCAGCCAGATCTCGAAGTTCCCGGCGCGTGGAGTACCAGAGTCGGTCTGGAGCAGGACTCTCCTGCTAGTCGGTGAGCAGTCAGAAGTTCACAATGTGCTGCAGCACGATTGAGCATTACTACGAACGCGGGCACGTGTGAGTCAACTAGAGAATTTATTGCCGGGAACGGACCTCCGCAAGACCCCGGTGCCTGTAGGAAGAGCTGAATGAAACCGCTTCCCAAACTCTCGAACGACTTCATCTTGAATGAGAGCGAGTATCAAGATTGCAAGGCTTGGCTTGTGGAAGCAAACGAGGAAACGATTCGTCATCCCTTGGGCAACCCTGAATTGGAGATGCAGAGATGGCGAATCAAGAGCTTGATAAGTGAGTACGAGCGGAATTGGCGTGACTCAGGGGAAGCGTGACAAACGCAACTCATTTACTCACGGATTGTGTTTGATGACAAACTTGCAGCTGATTGGCATCAATAGTTTTGCTTCAAGTTAGGATTCGCTGACTATTTGCATCCGGAGAACCGGTTAGGCTCCCCGGCCCCGAGCGCCCACCGTAGGCCTGGCCATGGCTGACCTGAATCGCGACAAGAGCCCGGACATCATCGTGGGCTATGTGGAATTGCCCGGATCGATACTTCAACATCGGGCACGGCCGGTCGTTCCACGAGGTCCCCTGGAACGACGGTAAGGGCACCGTGTATGGCCTGGCCTTCGTGGACTTCGATGGAGACGGCTGGCCGGACATTGTGGCGGCGCGTTCCGATGCTCCCCGGCATCTGGTTCAACACGAAACCAGCCGGCGGGACTCTCGATGACTACAAAAAGAACTGCGCGCGTTGCGAACCAACTGTTTTGGTCCTGGCAAGTCGCGCTGGGTCTGGCGCCATCGCCAACACGTTATGGGACTAGTCCTCGGAAATCGGCAGGTGTGAATCGATGGAAGAAACTCCTGGATAACAAGCTATACTTCCATAATCCGCTTTCGCGACGAACCTCTGACTCAGCCAAACTCCGCTGCCCCCAAACTTGATTGCTTGTATTGAACTCATAGCACATCACCCACGGAGAAGAATATGTTCAAAGAAATGCTGCCGCTTTTACGGAAACGCCGACTGCTGCTGACCATCTCGCTCGTTGAGGGTGAGATCGTCCGAGCGACCGTCGCTCCGCAGAAGGCGACCGAAGCAGAAGACAACGTCATTACAACTCCACTTGCAATCACAGGAACCGCTGAGGAGTTGGATCGGGAACTTCCGGCTCAGTTGGCGGAGTTTGTCGCAGCTCACCTTCAAATGCAGAGCACGCTCGCAACGGCCAAGGCCGAGATGGAGGCTGCAGCGAAAGCAGCGCGTGAGGAGGCGAGGAAGAAAGCGAAGCCGGCGAACCTGGCGCCTCAGTCAACCACGGCCAAACCAACGACGGAGCCAACAGCATCGGAAGCGCCATCTTTGTTCTCGACTCAACAACCAACAGAAACAAATACCGAAGCAGCAGCAGGAGGAACAACACCATGAAGATCCAAGTCCTAGAGCGGGAATTTGTCTACCACGGGACTAGCTTGGGTGATCCCGACCCAAAGCTCTCCATCGAAGAAGTACGGTCCTTCTATGCGAATCAGTTTCCTGAGCTGACCACAGCGGCCATCAGCGGACCTGAAACGGTTGGCGACCGCCTGCGCTACCGCTTTGAGCGGGCCATCGGCGCTAAGGGTTAATCGGGATGGACAGCTGTGAAAGACAGCGACTGCTTCAGGAAATCCGTGACTCCGAAGAATCGACGACTGCCAGCCCTATCGCGGGATTGATGAGGAGGTGGCTCGAATGTCAGGACGCACAAACTGCAAGCCGCGCCCTGGCGCGAGCGCTTTCGGCGCAAGTACACGGAGACCCACTCTGGCCGGGGCCTGGTATTTGGCTGCTGCCACCGGGCTGATCAGCATTGCGAAATTGCAACCTACCCATGGGGGCGGGAAGATCGGGTTCGGGTCGTCGAGTCTGACGGCCTTAGCACAATCCCTGGTTGAGCTTGGGTTTGCGACACGCACCGATTGGACGGATGCTGCGCGTGTTCCTTCAAAACTGGTCGACCTAGCGCTCCGCCGATTCCTCGCCGACCATGGCCAGGCGCTCATTGCCCAACACTTCGAACTTGCTCTCACGCTTGGCGAGTCGATCATCGACAGCGCCTACGGTGAGGCAGAGCCGGTCGCATCGGACCAGCTTTTCTTTGTCCTCAACACGGAATCTTCATTTCCACTGTGCGTGGGACGCACGATCGACGAACTTGAATCGGTCGTGGCTGGATTGGGCGAGGCTTTCTATGATTCGCTCCGGCAATCCCTGTACCGTTGGGTCCGCGTGTACGACGATTGGGACGCGCGCGAGCGCATTGAGCAGATGCAAGAGTGGGCGGAGGGCGAGGAAGATCCCGATTCATATGAGATCCCCAAGCTGGAGCCTGACCTGCCGGCATGCCTGCGCGGACGCAAATTCGGCGATCAAGGTAAGCCGTTGGGAACATTTCCTCTTCCCTCAGCTCCACAGCTGAGGCGGATCGTCGAACTAGCGCTCGAACTCGAACGCGTGTCGAATTCGGTCAAGCGACCGAAGGTTGGTGAAGAGTTGCTGGACAGCGAGCGCAGCTATCATTCGCTGGACTCTCCTTTACCGGCGATTCTGCTCTACTTCCGTGCGGGTGACGCCGTCATGGCGTGCTTCGACAACGAATGTGAATTTTGGGGACAAGAAACACCAGAGCCGAACCTCATTGTCCCGGTAAGACCTTCCGATCGCGACAACGTGCGTGAGGCATTCAGTCTCCTCGGAACGCTGCTGCGGCTCCTGGTGCTGACGATCGAACTCAAGAAGTTGATTGAACCGAAGGAGGAAGCATGCGCTTCGGGATCGATGTCGGAGGCGAACTCGAACTGAAACTGCACCAGGCCGTGCTGGTCTATCGCAACCAACAAGGCAGCCGGCACATGGCAACGGTGCACAGCGTCATTCAGAGCCAGAGTGATGGGACACCGCTCTTGGGATCTGGACAATTGCTGACGACGGCGGTGTTGCGTGAACTGACCCGGGCTTTGAGAACCGCATGCCCGATCGAGATCCTGCCTGAACGCGTCGTCGCCCGGACGGCGGAACTGCTCGCTTGGTGGACTCCGGAGGCGATAAGGCCGATGTTCTTCCGCGCTGGATCAGAGCTGAGCGAATTGTCGGGACATCGGTTTCCACATCCCGCCCTGCTTTTCGTCGTGTCCACCGGTGCGCTTTACGTACGTGCCCTGCGGTTGAGCCAAAGGCCTGGCGGTGAGACCGCGCTTTTCGCGGCTCCATATTGGAATGTCGGGAGTGATGGTTCGGTCTGCACCGGCACGATGCGCGCGCCGAGATCAACCGGTGTGTCGAGCATCAGAGCGTGGGAAGACGCCTTTTTCCAAAGCGAATTCACTCATCCTGGCTTTGCGGGACGACTGACGAAACGGAAAGGCGGGGTCGCCGCGTTGTGGAAAAGCCTGGCAGACAAGCAGGAATTTCCTGTGATGACGCTGCTCGAAACTGAGAGTCTTGGAGTATATCTCGAAGCCTTGGGGGTACGGCGATGATTCACCGAATCGAGCCGCAGCTACTTGAGCGCGCGATTCGTGTCCTGGTGGTCGGTTGCGGCGGGAACGGGAGCGCTGTAGTTTCCGGGCTTCCGTATCTCCACCAGGCACTGCTTGCGTTTGACCATCCCGGAGGACTCGCTGTTACTGTCGTTGACCCGGACACGGTGAGTGAAACCAACTGCGTGCGTCAGCCGTTCTGCCGAACTGAGGTTGGACTTCCCAAGGGGGTTGTCCTGGCTCACCGGATCAACACATTCTGGGGGCTGAATTGGCGAGGCATGCAAGCGGAAATCCAGCACGTCGCGAACGCTTCGGACGTGGACTTCGTGATTGGTTGTGTTGACACACGAAAAGCCAGAAGAGCGATCGATCAGTGGGTGCGGAAATCGCGAGTCTTGTACTGGCTGGATCTCGGTAACAGCGCAGCGGCGGGGCAATTCGTTCTAGGTCAGCCAAATAATGCTGTGAACCGCAAGAAGCAGTGCAGACTGCCGACCGTGGCGGAACTCTACCCAGAAATTATCGATTCACAAGAAGAAGATCACCTGGAGCCTGCTTGCAGCGCCGCCGAAGCCCTTACTCGACAGGAGCCGTTCATCAATCAGAATCTCGCCTATGAAGCGCTCGCCATGCTCACGCAACTACTGCGCCATGGTTCACTGAGCTATCGGGGCGGGTTCTGCAATCTGACGACGGGGCAAGTTGTGCCCCTGCCCATTGGGAAGAACGGAAAGTTTTGTACGATCGCGAAGTGCGGATAACGTGTCTTGCCTTGGCCTTCAGGTGGCCGTTTCAGGCCTTCTGCTTTGCTCGCTTACCAGCCCTCCATTTTGCCCAGCGGGCACGTTGCGCCGCGGCGATGCGCCGGCGAGCCAACGCCGACATTGCTCTCCGTGTCGTGACAGATCTCCGGCCACGGCTCCCGCTTCGACGCAATCCGCTGAGACCGTCAAGTGCCTGCAGCGCTCGGTTGAGTTGTTCGAGACGTCTTTGCGTCTGATCCCTCTCCACCTTCAATTGCTGGACTACGCTTGGCAGCTTTGCCATTGATCTCCCTCGGGCACGAATTGTAACAGCGAGGGCAGCATTCATCCGTGAACCTTCAGGCGGCGTGCACATCGGGGGCGTCGGCAAACGTCCAAGAAGGAATCGTCATGAAACTCCGTTGTAACGAACTCTGTCCTATTCATCGATCCATCGCCTGCTGTGGGCGTGATGTCGTGGCCAAGCCAAAGCTCATCAGGCTCGGCATACAGCGTATCGAAGATCCGCATCACCCAAGGGGATATCGAGAGCTCCGGTCACCGGCTGAAATGCGGAAATTGATGAATCGCAAGGTTATCGAGCAGGGTGGAAGTTGCACGATATGCCACGAAGATTTCACGGATTACAACGATATCGTGCCTGATCACAAGAATCCTAAAGGAATGGGCGGAGCCTGGAGAGACGATCACCCAGACAATCTCCAGGCAACCCACTGGTGGTGCAACGAAGAAAAAGGATCAACCAGGATGGACGAGTGACGGCCGATAAGTGGGGCGTTGTTCAGCACTCTGGAAAATCGCACTTGTTTGTGGAAGATGTGCGCGAACAGTGTGCCTTTTTGAGTGCGCCGTCAATGTGCGGAGGCGACGGACAATACAAACTCCTGGAGCAGTCGGCCGTTAACGGCGCGCCGGGCGAATGCTGCGCCACCGTGAAAACGCAAGCTGATGAGACCCGAAAGCCGCGAGCTGCTGAGCTGGTTTTCGGGTTTCGGAAATCGTACGGCGATCGCTCCATTCCGACTCAGTTAGCATGAGCGAAAGGACAAGACAAGTACATTTGCGCCAGAATCTTCACGCCTCCACGGGCGAGTGGTAGGCTGGAAGCTTGGCAACAACAGCGCCAATCACCGAACCCGTGTACGACCTGCACAGTCTCGGTTGGCACAGCTTTCAGCAGCTCTGTCTGACAGTGACCAGGGAGATCTTCGGTCAAACGATAGAAGCCTTTCTGGACTCCAATGACGGCGGCAGGGACGGAGCATTTGCGGGTACCTGGATCCCGCATGGGAACGAGGACATAAAAGGCCGCTTCGTCATTCAATGCAAGTTCACAAACAAGAAAGACCAGAATTTGCAACCCTCGGATTTGACGGATGAGTTGAAAAAGGCCAAGCGACTTGTCAAGAAAGGTCTGTGCGATTGCTATGTTCTGATGACCAATGCGGGCCTCTCTGGCACCGCGGCGGAGAAGATCAAAGCGTTGTACAAGGCCGTCGGCGTCAAACATGTGTTGCTATTCGGTTCATCATGGCTATCGCAGCAGATACACGAGAGCAAACGCCTGCGCATGCTGGTTCCCCGCGTCTACGGCCTCGGAGACCTGAGCCAGATTCTGGATGAACGCGCCTATTCCCAAGCGAAGGCGCTTCTCGCCTCTTTACGGGAGGACCTTTCCAGGATCGTCGTAACAGGCGCCTACAAGAAAGCGGCAGCGGCGCTCGATAAGCACGGATTTGTTCTCCTGATCGGCGAGCCAGCCGCAGGTAAAACAACGATTGCCTCTCTTCTTGCGATGGCCGCCCTCGACCAATGGAATGCCTCGACGTTGAAGCTGGACGACCCTGCGGCCGTGGTGGATCATTGGAATCCGCATGAACCATCGCAGTTCTTCTGGGTAGATGACGCCTTCGGTGTCAGCCAATACGAATCGCAGCTGGTTCACGACTGGAACCATAAGCTGGCCCACATCAAGGCGATGCTGAAGAAAGCCGCGAAGATCGTAATGACGTCGCGCGATTACATCTACAACCGCGCGCGCAAAGACCTCAAAGAGGGTGCGTTTCCTCTCTTGCGCGAGAGCCAGGTCGTCATCGATGTGCACGACCTGACGCGGGAGGAACGGCGCCAGATTCTATACAACCACCTTAAGCTCGGCCGGCAGCCGAAGGAATTCCGGACGGAGATCAAGCCCCTGCTGGAGGGTGTCGCCGAGCACCCACGCTTTGTCCCTGAAACGGCGCGGCGGCTGAGCGATCCTGTTTTCACCGAAGGCTTGCGCCTCGACCCCTATTGGATCGGGCGATTCGTAGAAAAGCAGGAGCAGCTCTTGCAGGAAGTACTGCAGGGCTTGGACGACGACAGCAGGGCGGCTCTCGGACTGATATACATGCGGAACGGCAAGCTTGAGAGCCCGATTCAACTTGAGGGCTCTGAAACCCAGGCGCTGGAACGCCTCGGCAGCAGCCTTGGCGGTTGCATCACCGCCTTGCAGTCCCTTAATGGCAGCCTCGTGCAGTATGCGTACGCCGAAGGAGCGTCGATTTGGCGTTTCAAGCACCCCACCATTGGCGATGCTTTCGCGGCTCTTTTAGTAAAGAACCCGGAATTACTTGAGATTTACCTGCAAGGCAGTCCAATGGACGATCTGGTGGACCAGGTAACATGCGGCGATGTGGGCTTGGAAAAAGCGGTGATAATTCCCAAGGCTCTATTTCCGGCGATGCTTCGCCGTCTCGAGGATTTTTCAAAAAGCTCCAAGTACAAATCGCATTTGTACGCGAGCTGGGGTGCGAAAAGCAGGATCATGGGTTTCCTGGCGCGGCGTTGCTCGAAAGAATTTCTCTCCTTGTACGTCGAGAAACATCCCGAGGCCCTCGACGATGTATCGGAACCGGGGCTCATGTTAAGTGCTGTTTCAGAAGTGGACGTTGCCGTGCGGCTGCATGAATACGGAATACTGCCCGAGCCGCAGCGCCAAAAGTTCGTTGAAACTGTGACTGGATATGCCCTTAGCGGACGGGATCTCTATGCGTTGGGCGATAAACACATCAGGTCTGTCTTTACGGCCAAGGAGTTCAAGAAATTCCGCGCGCAGGTGCGAACGGAACTCGTTCCACGTCTGGGCGACGTTCGCCGGGATTGGGAATCCAACTATAGCTGCGGCGAGTCGCCTGACGATTTCATGGAGGGGCTGAAGGATTTATTCAGAATTCTGCAGGCAGAATTTGCGGGCGATCAGGAAGTGAAAAAGATCGTCGACAGAGAGACAAACTACATGTACCAATGGATCGGCGACCACACGCCGGAAGAAGACGACAGCAAGCCGAGTCGGAAACTGGGCGTTCTCGAAACCGTTGAACAGTTTGATCGCAACCGGAGCATCTTTGACGATGTCGATGCTTGAGTGTGGCCGAATTTCCGCACGGTGCGAAAGACATAGTGAGGCGCGGTGTTTCCGAGAACGCGCGAAGTCTGGGTTTCAAAAGTGCCGATTGGGAATGACGACGCAATTCAGGATCCCAGCCGCTGCTGCTTCTTTCCCCCGATATAGATCAGATTATTACGGTAAGCTATGGTTCTTCATGACTCGATACTGACCAGACTCCTCGGTGCGATTGATGCAAACCGCCTGGTTCTCCTCTGCGGTGCGGGCTTATCGATTGCCTCGCCAAGCAACCTGATGTCAGCTGTCGCCGTCTCTCGCGCGTGTTACGACAAATATCAGCACATCCGGGCTCTACCGGCGCCGTTGAGAGACAACGTCGATCAACTCGCGGGTCATTTCCATGGGACTCATGAATTCGAGAGTGTATTTATAGGAAGCCTCGTTCCATGGCGCGAGCTCACTGGAGAACCAAACGAGGGACATGCCGCGGTCTCAGACCTGCTGATTAGTCGGGCCGCCGACGCCGCTCTCTCAGCGAACTTTGATTTCTTGATCGAGCAATGGGGGACAAGCAAGAAGGTTGATCTACGTGGTGCACTAAATGGTCAAGAAGCTATTAATTTCCGAAGCGAGACCAATCCGCTTCTGAAATTCCACGGATGCATGGTCCGCGGCCGTGAGCGAACTTTGTGGACACAGGCGCAACTCGGGGATCCAGATGTGGCGGCTACAATACATGCTTGTGCCGACTGGATGAGACTGACTCTACCAGGCAAGGACTTGTTAGTAGTAGGTTTCTGGACTGACTGGGGCTATCTCAACAACGTAATTGCGAAAGCGCTTAGCACGATGGCTTTTGGGTCTGTGACTGTGGTAGATATTGCCACAACCGCAGAGTTGCAGGCGAAGGCTCCGACCCTGTGGACAACCCTTACGTCTGGCACAGCAAACTTCCGACACTGCCAAGGATCCGGAGCTGAGGCCCTCTCCGAACTCCGCACGGCGTTTTCGCGCGTTTGGCTGAAGAGATTTTATGCATTGGCGCAGCCGTTAGTGGTTGCGGATGGCAAAGCATATTCCTTCCTTAGTCCTCCGGCGTCATGTGATGACATGTACAACTGCAGGAGAGATGGCGAGGGCGTACCATACAACCGGTCCGCGAGAACAAAAGAGCCTGCACCTGCAGCTGCGCAGGCGGCGTTTGCCCATCACTTGCTCGTGCAAGCCGGTGCAACCCGCGAGGGCGCTTGGTATAGAAAGGACGGAAAGCGGGTGCGGGTGATACAGGGCGCTGGGGAAGGACTGAACTCCGTGCGGAAACGGTACGACGAGCCACCCGCAATGGACCAACCGGACATTGTGGTTTGCGCTGGCGCTCTAGATATTCCCGTGCCCGCTAGCATTGTTGGTGTTACCGCAGTTTCGAGCATCGTCCGAGGTAGCGGGGCCAATACGTCTCGCTGGGTGACGCTTGAGCAAGCCCGTGGAGAGTTGGGGATATGACCGATCTAAAATCTCAGCTGCAGGCAATCTTGCAAGACTCTGGATATAACACTTGGCTCACAGGCTTTGACGATTTGGAGATCGTCGGCTTTGAAGACGACGCTGTTATGGGCTTCGCCTGTGTCTATGAGAACGTCGACACTCTTTTGAAAGAGTGGCGCAGTCTCGAAAGCAAAATCCTCAAGAAACACGCTCCTGCGTTGCTGAAGGCAGGAGAAAAGACTTGGAATGTCTATTTTGTTTTTCTGACATCCGGGCCTGCAACGCAGCCGCAACAGCGAAAGGTTAGGTGGATCGAAGAAAATCTTGAAAAGACGAGAAAGATCACAGGTTGTCAGGTCTCAACCCGCGACGACCTTGTTCAAGTCCTGTTGCCCTTGCTCCCCATTCAATACCAGCCACAGCTTGACACGGAAGATTTCGATTTAAAGCAGCGGTTGCGGAAAAGAATTGCTGGAATAGCGCCAAACTTGCAGGATGCCGCACTGGATGAACATGTGTCCCCGTCCGAAATCATACGACTGCTTGGAGTCGACCAATGAAATTGGCATTCGTGGAAATGGCGGGTTTCAGAGGATTCCGCGACAAAGTGCGTTTCGAACTGCCTAGCGGGTTTGCCGTTCTTAGTGGTCGCAACGGCACAGGTAAGAGCACGCTTTTGGATGCCATAGACTTTGCGATTACTGGAGAGATCAATAAGTTCTCTGTAAAAGAGGCAAAGGGAGGGGGGCTCGACGAGCATATTTGGTGGGTTGGGGAGGGAAAGCCCGATTCTTACTATGTGTCCGTTGGGTTTATTAGCGACAGTGGAGAACAGTTCACAATCAGGCGCACTAGAGAACGTGCCACCGAGATCAGCCCCCAGCAGATAATGCACCAGCTTTCCTCAGCTGAAAGCCCGCCATCGCCCGAGACTCTAATGCAAACTACGCTTATCCGGGACGAGCTGATTTCTGCATTGAGCCTGGACCTCCCAGAACAGGCGAGATTCGCCGCTGTCCGCACCGCGATCGGAGGAATAATCGGACCTGATTATTCAAGCAGGACCGCGGCCATTTCCTCTGCGGCCGAATTGGCAAAGAACCGTCAAAATGAACGCATTCAGGGCGTGCGGGGCCAGCTCGGTAAGCTATTAGGCGACCTGACCGAAGCGCGAAGTGCGGCCGAACGATCCGCCGGCATCACGGAAGCGCTTCGCTTGGTCGAGGAGCTTGTGCCAGTACTACCGGAAGGGTTGTTGGAACGTACCGAAGCCGTCAGGCGTTTTGTCGCGGAAAGAACGATGGCAATCCGGGATGTTGAGAGCGCTCGGCTCTTAGCAGAACAGTTGCAGCCGGAATTCTTATTCTGGGGTTCAACCGAGGGTAAAGCTGCAATCGATGCTCTCCAAACGCAATTCGATGATGCTTCAAAGGAGAAGTCCTTCGCCGAAGACCGGCTTTCAATGGCCATTCGCTTGCAAGATGCGGAGCGCACGGGCGATGAATATGCCACCCATTTATCCGCGCTTGTTGAACATGGAACAGCGTTAGGTCTGCAAGAGGGTCATTGTCCGCTTTGCGATGCAGCGCGAAGCCAAGACGAATTCAATACTGCGATCGCAAAGGCAAAGACCCAACTCGCTGACAGAGGCGAACGCCTCGCACACGCGGCCACTGCGGTAGCCAACGCCAGATCAATCGCGAATGAGGCACAGGCAAAGTTTACTGACATATCTAGACGTCGGGAAGAATTACTGATCCGCCGCGGGTCATTTCAGCAGAGATTAGACGCGATTTCCAAGTCCTATGCGCGTTTTGGACTCAAGAGTTCCCTTGATGATCCAAGGAGCGCTCAACAAGAAGTTTTTGCTGAACGGGAAAAGCTCGTTAGAGTGGAGCGATCATTGTCGATTCTTGACTCTTCAAATGCTCTTGACCGGGTGAAGGATCTCGAATCAAAGATCGCTGCGCTGCGGGAACGCAGTGACGGCGAAGCTGCGAAATTGGCTACTGCGGAAAGGGCTGTTGAAGCTGCTCGCCAGATTGATGCTGCCGCAAAAACGGTCGCCAATCAGATTCTAACTGAGCAATTCGATACAGTAATGCCTCTCCTGAAAGAGTTGTACAGGCGGCTGCGACCTCATGCTGATTGGGCCGAGATAGAGTCCGACTTTGGAGGAAAGGTGCGGGGGTCGCTTAACTTCACCGTCGGCGACGGCCACAATCCGCAGTTTCTCTTCAGCAGCGGTCAACGAAGAGCGGCTGGTTTGGCATTCCTTCTCGCCATCCATCTCTCGCGCCCGTGGTGCAGATGGCGTTCCTTGCTGATGGATGACCCCGTTCAGCACATTGACGATTACCGCTCTCTTAATCTTGTAGAGGTTCTTGCTGCCGTTCGCCGCACCCGCCGGCAAGTCATAGTGGCTGTAGAGGACCCGGCCCTGGCAGACCTATTGTGCCGTCGACTGCGAAGTGCAGACGAAGAGGCAGGCCGCCATTTTGAGCTGCGCTCCTCCGAAACAGGAACCTCCGTCATCGGGAAAGAGGAAGAGATTTACCCGATGCCTCGCCTGGTGTTGAGACCAGCCCAAGCATCATAGCCCTTCCTTTCAGTGAAGCGTTTGCGGGAGGTCGCTGTAAACCATCATCACCAGCATCAGAACAGAAATGTGTGCCTGACCTTGGCGGAGGAGGTCCGCCTTTGCGAGCCGCCTCTTTATCACTCCCAGGTGGAACCACGACGTACGAAAACCACTCGCCGAAAGCGCCGATGCGATTTTGGGCTTCAGGTTAGAATTCTCCTCACGACGGCCGCTTTGTGAGGTGCGCAGAAAGATTATTACGAATCCAGCAGTCGGCCATAGATCACCGAAAAGACAGGTTCGGATCTTCTGAATTGGAACAAGCATTGGCCAATGATCGATTTTTGAGAACGACCTTGAGATCACGGGAATTTGGAGATGGGTGCCAGAATTACTGTTGAAGAGCTGCTGCCGGTTGTCGTGAAGACGCTGTCTTCCGTGGACCTCCGCGTCGCATGCGTCCGAATCTCCGGCATATGGCGAAATGTGCTCACGGCTATACGCATTTCTTCCGCATCTCCTGATCAAACTGAGACTGTTGTCAAACAACTGTGGAATGACCACGGTCCAGTCGCCAATGACGAATTCAGAATTGAGTATAGAGTGCTCCCATTCAGCAGCTTTGAAGAAATTGAGCAAGCGCTTCGCAAAGGGAAGCTCTTATTCGCTGACGTGGAGATCGATTATGGACGTCCGATAGACCTGCGCACCTCCATCGGAAATATCCAGAGCCAGCACGCATTTCTGCTGCCTGAAACCGGGTGGCCTACGCTCGAAATCTCGGTACCGACAATCCCTGTGGCTGATGGCGCCAATAACCCGCAATACAAGATCTATGCAGAGTATATTCAGCGGTCGGTCTCTAAACGAGGCTATTCAGGCGCACTCGAGGCTATAGCCACATTGCTGGGAGCAAGAGTGGGACACGGAAACATCGGATCCGATGTGTGTCTCGCTACACCAGTGGCAGCGGAGTTCACGCACGCCGAAACAATCATGCCCGAGAGTCGGATCACGATCTTCGGCCGCTGCCATCCCGACCTGGGGTCCGGATTGCGTGTCTTTAGCCGCTTTAGATCTCATAATGGCGGTCAAACGAGGCGCATACAATTCAAGACAAGTCCCAGCGCAGAACACAACACATTTGCGGCTACTGGGCAGTTCTCGAACGCTGACAACAACGAATTCGTAGATGCAATCTTGGTCCATGAGAACATCGGTGAACTCAGCTATCGAAGCTGGCGGTTGAAAGATCTGCTTCCCGAACAATATGTCAATCCACTTTATTGGCTGCTGGCGAAATTCTGCTCGCCCGCGCAATTCACTTCGCTGCTCGCAAGACCTCATTTTGTGCGGCCCACCAAAACCAAACCACAAAAGGAATTCGAACAGCACGTTGCCTGGCTACTTGGCTGCTACGGATTTTCAACAGTGATTTTAGGTGCACATGAGGACCTCAAAGCAGAGGAAACTCGATTGAAGCGAGCATCTCTTGATTTACTGGCGTACCATCCCATTCGGAAATTGATGATTTTTGGCGGATGCACATTGAATGTTCCCAAAGAGGAGGATTGCGTCCAATTGTTGAGTGTCCGTTCCATGCTTCTGGAGGACTGGGAAGGCGACCTTCCGTTTACGCAGGAAGCCGTGATGTTTTGTGGTGCTCCTGGTTGTCCCCGAAAATGGGTCCCCGCAGACAGTGACGATTTGACAGCACTCTTATTTGGTCAACGTGTTGCTGTAATTGACGCCGACCGCCTTTCAGAAGCGAGCGAATTCTTGCAAAATCGGAATGAAGAGCAATTCTTTAGTAACTTTGAAGGCCTCCACGCAACGAATCGAGCAGTGTAGCGGAGCGAGGGTTGCTGCTATGAAGTTTTGAAAATAGAAGCCGAACACTGGAGGCGGGCGCTTTATTTCAGTAACTTTCCAATGGACCAGTTAACAATTCTCCCAAACCATGCTAAACCGGCAATTCCCGCCAGAGGCCGAGCCAGGAAAATCAACCAACCGTGGATTACCTGAATCCAAAAAACCAACCTAGCCTTCCGCACACCGAATCTCGGGAGGACTCGCGTCCAATACTCCTCTTCTGCACATCCAATCAAGTCTTCCCGGTACTTTATCGGTAATATTAGAGCAAGAAACTCAGCGGCCCTTGGCGGATCGAAACTAGCGGACTGTACCGCTGAGCCATGATGGGGAACATCTAGAATTTCAAGCATGATCTGATCTGAGATGCCCTCGAAGGCTATCGTTGAAAAAATCTCAGTTTTGCCTGCACCTGTTGAAATAATATGAGTTTCTCCTGTACCAAACTTGCCTCTGATCCACGAGAAGTCATGGCACTTCTCAGGAGATAAATGATCCTGTGAAGGATGCGTAATTACCAGCCGCTCGATTTTGCGGATATCATCAAATCGCCGGTGATTCATCGCAGAACTCCAATCAGTTTCTCCAATCCCGCAGACATTTGATTCGTAATGGATAAGGACTGTCTTAATGCCGCCATTCCCGCTGCTTCAACTTTGAAAAACCGTTTTGATCTTCCGCCGCGCTCAGCCGTTGCACCGCCGGTCCACGAAGACACAAATTTCTTGTTTTCGAGCCGTTCGAGTGCGGTGTACACCATTCCCAATGACGCTGTGCGCTGAGCACGGTCTTCGATCTCCTCGCGGATTCGTAGCCCATACGCTTCATTTTGGAGCCGCAGAATTGCGAGAAGAACCAACCGCTCGAAATCACCAAGGGAATCTCTTGACACGATCTCTCCTGCAATGCAGGATAAATCTAGATTCGAAACGTGTCAACGCGAAAGAATGATGTCAACAGCTGGGGCCATGTTTTCGGCGCGGTGGCTTAGAGATCCATGGAAACAAGCAGGGCCGCTGCTCTTGGAGCTGGAGCAGCAGGCGTTCCCGGAGAGGGCTTCAATGTGGGTCGGAATCGATCAAGCTTATAAACAAGTGCTGAAATCTACTAGGTTCTAATGAGTCATCCAGTTTCAGGCCGCGGATTTTGACGTATATCCAAATTGTGCCTAGCTCGCTGCAACAGAGGCAGCTCGTTTTGCCGTAGCTGCCTTCGTGAACAGAGTTCCCAGATAATAGCCACCGAATGAATTCGGTAGGTTTTCGTTCTTCAGAAATTCCACGGAATAGTCCTCGTTCTCCACATAGATGTGAATCTTGCTTCCCGTGCAATCAAACGTGATCGCGCCTGCCGAGTTCTGCGTAATGCAAGCGTATCCCGCGTAGTAGCACAAATGCTCTGAGGGCGCTTCACCGATCACGATCAAGTTCGGCGACATCTCCTCAAGCCATTTCTGAACAACTTTGCCGCTGTCGCGTCCGTGATGTGGCGCAAAGAGAACGTCCACAGATGGCAAGCTTATGGTGGCCTTGATCTTTTCCTGAAAACTAGATTCGAGATCTCCCATCCAAGTGACTTCTGCCCCCTCATTTAAGCTGTACGTCACAATCGGTGAGATGTTGTTCGGGCTTTCACCCTCAGCGGCTGAGGTGAGCGCCTCCTTGTAATCGGAATTTCCCAAGATGGGCCACCGGACATTAATGCCGGAAGAGGTGCGTTCTTCGTTCGATTCGTTCATCCAACGTCGCGTGCACCCACGCTCGAGATAAAAAGCCTTCTTCGCGTCGTCGCGCAACTCGCAGTACGTGTCAAAGTCCTCTGTCCAGCATTCAGGTTTCTTTGCCGCGGAGTTCTTGACCGTATAAAAATTGCGAATTGGCATCTCCTCGTGCAGGTAAGTTAATCCGGCGATATGGTCGTCGTCGGGGTGGGTCGAAATGAAGCGGGTGATGCCCTTGTCGTTCGATTCGGTCTTCAGTTCGTCAACAATTGACTCCTCATCGTCCTCGCACATGCAACAGTCAATGATCGTAAAATTATCGCTGTTGTGCTTGATGTAGAACATGTCTCCGTTTCCAATTGAAAACGACTTAATAATGCTCATGCCGTTGCTCCCTTTCCTCTCGTGTCCACGCCCGTGCCTTGTGCGGCTGTTACACGCCGCGTGATGTACCTTGTTTGTTTGCGGTAGGCGAATAGGAACATGACTGATAGCGCCGCGAGAAGAACTATGGTCTGATGCTGTGTCATTGCCGGAAAAGTGGAACTCAGTTGGTCGTACAATTTCAGCATCAGCAGGAGAAGGAATGCCGAAAGAAGAGTGCGATACGAATTGTTTTGCTCTGATAAAACTTCGAGCCGCATATCAGTCCGTGCAGCTACCACGAAATCCTGGTAGTCGGCAAATCGCACAAACTTTACCCATTTCAGAATCGGCTCGATCGCAAGAGACCCGATGCGGCTGATCACGAGACCAATGAAGTAATAGACGAAGGCCCCGATGATGATGTCTTGCTGCTTGAAGGAGAAGCGCGTCACCTTTTCAGCAATAACGGCGAAAAGGACACCCGGAAGTAGGTAATTGAAAAGATTGTAAGAGGTGAGCTTTTCCAGAATGTCTTTCATGCGACTCCCTTACAGAGCCAATCCTCGTAAAACATTGAACAATCTCATCCGATATCTCGAGCAGTTTCAGCGCTAGCCTTCTCGGCACGTGCAAAGTGCTGTACCAAATGCGTATGGAAGTCGTCGCCGAGTCGGAGGTGAGCAGGCATGTGCTTTTTCGGCAACCCTGCCGAAAGAAGAGGCTGAAATCGCTTTTTAATGAAGAGAATGCGATCCGCAAGATGCAAACTGTAAACCGTTAATGGAATTTTGGTCACTGACTACGCTCCGATACTCTTGGCTAAAACGTCAGCGTCCCACAGTGGGGTAGCTGTGACCCAATTGCTGCGATTGGGCACTGTGCCGATCGAATGGTGCAGGGTTGCCGATTTCGGGTAATGCGTGCTGTACACTTTCGTCCCGAGCTCTTTGAAAGCGTTCACTACGGCTCGGCGAGGATGCTTGCTGTCTCCGATTGCGGATACTAAGGCGTACTCAGGCGAAAGGTGTTCAATAAGTGCCTTGTTGAGGTTTCGCCGACTTCCGTGATGCGGGATCTGCATGCTATGCGGCTTGGCGATGTCGTATTTCTCGGCGACCTTGGTCAAAGCGCACATACCTGCATCCGCTGTGAGCAGAATGGCCGAGTTACCGCGCTTCGCGAAGGTGATGACGCTGCTCTCATTTTCTGGTGCAGTATGCGGGTCATTGAGCAACGACGAAGATTCAAGAAGTCCCGCCTTTTGCAGTGTCTCTTCCTGCGCAGTTTGCTGATCGTATCTCTGCTGGGCGGCTGCTTCGGCACGGATACTGTCAGCCTCAGTAAACTCTTTGACCAACCCCTCATAGAACTCGACAGACGGGCTGAGAATAGTCAGTCCTCCGACCTGCCTGCCTTCGAATGGTTCTGCGTGCGGAATTTTGCGCTCGCGCGCGAGATTGTACAGCGTGGCGGAGGTCTCCAGAGTTTTCCGAATCGCGTCAGCTTCGGAAGAAGGTCCAGCATCCCTCAGGGCTTTGTTAACGGCATCCATGCTGCCGATGTGCCATTGAGGCACGTGACTTAAAAGTAGATCAATTTGCAATGTGCGATCCGCCAATAGCGCGATCAACCCGCCGGAGTGATCGTCATGACCGTGCGTCGATAGCACGGCATCTAGGCGGGGAATGCTCATTTCGCGTAAGAACGAGCGGACTTTCTCCGCGTCACCTTTATTGCCGCCATCAATGAGCACACGGGAAACCGTCTGCCCGTTCCAAGTAGAGACGAGGATGCAGTCTGCATCCCCGAGTGAAAGCATGTCGTACTCGACGCCATCGTACATAAGCTGCCCTTTAGTTTTTGATTTGCAGGCTAGGGTCGTCGAGCCGTTGTTCCGGGGAGGGTAGCAAAGTACCACGCAACTGCTGGCGCACGCGAAACCTGATACACACCAGAATAGCAAGCCAGAGTTGCTGATGTCAAATATGGACCCCTTGCCATCGCATCACCACAACATGTAGTACCCTCATTGCCTGCCTTTATCCATTTCCGGATGGTCCTTCTCCGCCCGGTGTTGTGCGTGAGGCAGGGATTGCTCGGTGTAAGGTTCCCAGGCGACGCCAAAAAGGTCGAGTAGCTGCCAGATGATGACACGTCGCCAACGTAGCCTTCATGGGAAGACCTATCCATTGCCCAGAACGTCACAGATTCGAACTGGCGACTCGATGCCGCATTCATCATTTCTTAAACTACGGCCTGTCAGGCTCGCTCTGTTGACTGAGATCACGTGGGTAAACTTTCGCACAACTGCCCGGTATTGGGGATTCGCGAACTCGCGAAGCTGGTCGCTCTGCTTTTGCGTCTTGCTTTTCCCGTCGATACGCCCTGCTAGATTGCGATTCTCATCTTTCAAAATCCCCAGCTTTGCCTCTCGCCAAGCAGCAGATTAGAGTCGCATTTTTCACCGTTTCATTTTCAATGGTTCTGAAACCGAGTGCGCCCTCGTTGGCGGCACCAGATGTGTTTTGAGCCGACTTACTGTCGGTCAGCCTCTCGAATTCCTTTTGAGGGTGAGTGTCAGGCCTTCTAACAATTTCCAAGACTATGGCTTCCGTATAGTGGTCGATGCTTGCAAGAGGACAAAGCAGGTGCTTGGAGCTCGACACCTCTGTGGCTGAGTAACTCGATGAGCATGAATCCGCGGCAGCCTTCGCATCGCTTAGGCGAAAGAAGGCGAATAGCCGCAACAGAGCCTTTCGGCGTAGTGGGTCACTTTGAAGCTTTCAGATGGCGTTAAGTGTTGAACCCATGTCGTCTGAGGCGACATTGCGAAACGTCCCGGCGAAAAATGTCAGTTCATCCAAGTAGCCCAGGAAGTGGTGAAGCAAGCTATTGGTGAACAAATGGATGGTTCGCCGGTCAAAAATGAGCTGAATACCATTTCCCTAACCGAATTATTGCTGCTTACAGCGAAACAACTGATTGGCTCGACTCACATCTTCGTCTGTGGTCGCGTCAACAGCGACATAACCGGCAGGACACACGAAGAAGAGAAAACCATTCTTGCGTTGGACCTCGGCCTGGCTCCAACCAGAGTTATCCACCGCTCCAGGCCCAAGATCGGCTGCACTCATGCCAAAGCTATCGCTCGGGTTGGCTGCGATCCAACTCAAGTGAACCGCCTGTCCGCAATTATTTTGGAAAGAAAGCCAGTTATAGTATTTCGGGTCCCAGAACTGACCGATGCATCCGCTGGGCAGCGAAGCCACATAATGAGATGAGTCGGAAGAGGGTTCCGAAGCAGTCACTTGCTTCTGGTCAACTGCGCCTGAAACCGGGCTGCCGTTAGCACTGAGGGAAAGGGCTGTAGACTTGTTGGACATCGCTCCGTCCCGGTTCTGTATCTGGGGTATGGCCACGAGAGCTTGTTGCGTTGCTGCTATTTGAGCTGCAACTCGCGCTTGCGCCGCTTGCTGTTGTCTCGCGGCACTTGCATTCCCGATGTCTCGCATGGCGGCCGCTTGCCGATTGCCCGCAGTAAGGATCGGAGTGTTGCTCTGGTCGGACAGACCCTGGGCAACGCCAGTGAGAATGGTGGTGAATGTGGTCAACCCGCCTCCTCCTTCAGAGGCCCTTCTCGCTTTCTCTTCCGCATCTTGTGCCTTAAGTTGTGCTTTGCGCTCGGCAATGTTGGCGGCGATTTCCTCCTTAGTGAGACCGTGAAAGCGAGCTCCAGGGCTGAGTTGTGTTTCGAGATCGGAGAGGCCGGCAGCGCTTTCGAAGGCATTCACGGTGGTATCGAAATTGCTAATCAGTTGAGAGAGAAAACCGGACAACTCGCGCTGTTTGGTTTCTCTGTAATATCCAAAGCGGTTGCCAAAATCCTGAACACTGACCTTTACCTTCTTCTTGCCAGACTTCAGGCTAAGATCAATGTACCCGGGATATGGCGCAGAAATTTTCAGCCGCCCTTCGCCCTTTAAGGCTTCCACGTTGTCCTTCGAGGAGTAATCCTGATCGCCGCTTTCCACCTCGTACAACACGGTGTCCTTCGTAATTACAACACCTCCGAGAGAAACGCGGTTACCGCTGCCAAGCATATGCTGGAGGGAGCACCAGACTTTGAAGGCCGGCTGGCCCCTGAACAAGATAAAGCTAACCCGACCATTTGTCGGCGTGTGATCGGTGAAGGAATTGGCACCGACGAAATGAAGGATTGGATCTCCAGATTCGTCACGCTCGATGTCCGCTCCGAAGAGTGACTGGGCTTTTGGTTGCCAGGCCTGTTGACCTTGCGCATGCAAATGGAGAGAACAAAGAAAGAGCCCGGAGGCGGCCATAAGAAGAGATAATCGCGATCGAATTTGAACTGACGATGATTGGACGAGTTTCATTGCAAAGTTTCCCCCGTTCCCAAAAACGATCAAAGTACTTGCCATACCGCTCGCGCAAACGCGCATCATGAGAACGGTAGCGAGTGGCACAGTATGAGTGCTAATGTTGCGGTATAGGTGGAAAGGTGTAAAGGTACGAAAGTACCCGTGATGATCAGCAAACAAACCTGGAAGCCCGCCTGGGGGCAAAGGCAGATGGATCGATTCCAACCGGAAGTCACAGCGTACGTCTTTTTACGGCAGCGCGAACTCACATAGGGGAACTATGGTGTGTGCGGATCGTGTGCCAGATTACCATTGCTCCTGATGGAAGATTTCTCGACTAACTGTCGGACCTCAAGAAAACATTCAATCTGTTGGATCTATGCAAGTCCTGCGTGCGAAATGTGTGCCTGATGCAGGAACTGCAGCAGGTCTGCACAGACACACGAGCCCAGCACCGCACAATCTATTTCATTTAGACGGCTAGGACGCGCTCAATGAGCGCTGCATGTGTTCATCGTGCGAGCCAGCCCGGTAAACCCGATCACAGCCAGGGCAGATCTGGAAATGGTCGTAACACCGCGCTGTTCTTGGGGCAGCCGCTCGCGGACCGCAATCTTGGATACGGGTTGCAGCAGGAGATTGCAGCAGGCATTGCCGAAATGGGGCGGCCGCACGGAACAAATTGAATCGCCTCAGGATCTCAAGCAGGTGTTGCCGCGGCCCGGGTAATTCGGCGTCCTGATCAGCCGTAGTAGCGAAAAGACCTCCAGAAATCGGACCAGGGCTGGCGCGGGGCACCGCAGACGAAGATATCGGGATGGTCACCGGTCTGCTCGTTGATCACGCCGTACCGGTTCCAGGAGCGAGCGGCAATGCGGCAGCCGTTAAATTGCGTGTCTACCCAGCGCTGCGACGCGCCCAGAACGATGAGCGTTTCGGGCGGCGGATCACCGTAACCACGCTGCCAGAAGGAATTGATGCCGCTAATGGCCGGAGGAAGTCCGTAGACAGGGCCGTAGAGGTCGATCGCGCTGGCGGCACCGTAGTCACCGGCAAGGATGCCGAGGCGGACGCGCTGTTGCGGCGAGAGCGAATTGCGAATTTGAGCGACGGTGTGCACCAGTTCCGGCCAGCCGACCTCCTCGCGGAGGTCGCCGTTGATCGACGCCGCCCATCGCCACCAGCGCGAGTTTGGATTGGTCACGGGAAGAAAAAGCGCGCTGAAGATCACGACGTCAAGCGCAAGCGCGGTCCACCCGGTTGCGCGGACCATGGTGCGCCACCCCGAGCGCAGGTCGGCGATCCATTGCTCGCCCCATACGCTGCCCGCCGCGTAGAGCATGGGGTAGGCGCCAACAAGGTAGTAGCCGCGGCCCTGGGCAATCCAGAAGATGACGAGCGGTGTGACATACATCCAACCGAGCAGACGGAAGCGACGTCCGGCAGCGGAGAACAAACTAAACCAGAGCCCCGCGACCCACAGCGGCGCAGCGAACATGGTGAACTTGAGTTGGTCGGGGAGGAAGTCTTTGGTTCGGCCGATGCGCACGTCGCGTGCGTGGATGTGGCGCACGAAATCGAGGTAGACGAAATGGTTGCGGATTTGCCAGATCAAGTTCGGGAGGAAGATGAGCAGGGAAAGGCCGACACCCATCCAGAACCAGCGGGTGCGCAGGTAGCGGCGCGCGGGTGTCAGGATCGCACCCAGGACGACCCCCGCGACAAAGAACGGCATGGCGTACTTCGAGAGTATGCCGAAGCCGATCGAGGCGCCGACGCCTAGCCACCAGCGCGGGTCTTCCGTCTTGAGCAGGCGCACGATGCAGAACGAGACCAGCACCCAGGCAAGGTAGTCGAAGGAGACATACTGCATCATGGAGCCAATGGCAAGGCCGGCGGGTAGGGCAGCGAAGGTGGCGAGGAGTTGAGCGCCACGACGTCCGCCGAGATCGCGGGCCATCATGCCAGTAATCACGAGTGCAACGGCATTGGCTAGGGAGGCGAAGAAGCGGAAACCAGCGAGCGAAGTGCCAAAGATGAGAAGCGAGAGTCGGGCAAAGAAGGGCGTGACGGGCGGGTAGGCGACGTACCCCCAGGCGAGGTGGCGTGCGTCGTCGAGAGTGGCGAGTTCGTCGCGATGGAAGCCGGGAGAGTAAAGAGCGGCAAGCCAGTGGATCACGACGGTCGCGGTGGCGATATAAATAAGGATGGCGGTTTCGTTGCGCCAGAAGCAATGCGGGCGGCTGGGGACTAGAGAGGTAGCGGTGGTCATGCCGAATGAGACATGATACAGGGAGATTCTGGAATTGATGATCGCGCAATTCAGTGATTGGCCGCGGAGTTTAACGCCGGAGTCCCCAACGGACAAGCAGCATGACCATAGAAAAGATATCCGCCATCACCTTGAAGGTTGCAGACATGGCGAGGTCTGTGCACTTCTACAACGAAATCCTGGGGCTAGAGATTATCTATGGTGGCCCGCATGCCTCATTTAGTTCTCTTCGAACCGCGGGTGCGCAAGATGCCATTCTGAACCTCGAGCAGGGGACCGGCAGCTGCAGCTGGGGACGGCTAATTTTCCACGTCAAGGACGTTGATGAACTCTGGGCTTGCCTTAAGGAAAGAGGCTTCCATGCCGCACGGCCACGGGATGCAAGTTGGGGGGAACGATACTTTCATGTGCACGACCCCGATGGGCACGAGTTGTCCTTTGCGAAGCCGCTGCGGTGAGTGCAGATTGCAGCGCCAGCGCGATCGGCTAAACTAGCGGGCGGCGCATTGCTTAAGCGGGTTGTTTGGAGCCCACATTCGGGGGACGCGAATTGAAAACTGCTGGCCGGGTCCCAATGCGGAACCACGTCGCCCGAGTGCAACGCCTTGCCCGCGAACGCGCCGACGCCCAAGCCCGGCGTGTCCCCTGGCAGCGCCTGCTCGAGACTCGCAACGAGTACATCGACTGGCAGGAGTTCTATCTCTGGGTTCGCTCAGTCCTGGAAGTCGAAAACCGCATTCCGGAGTGGATCGGCGAGATCCTGAACCAGCGCTGTCCAGAATTTCTCGAAAATGAAAATGCAGTGACGCCGAAAGTGGCCAAGAACCGGCCACTGCCGCTCCGGTTGGAAGACTGGATTGACGATCACATTTTCGGGGTTGCGAGGCAGGAAGGCTGGTTTAACGCCATTACGTATTACGCCATCCGCGAACCGCGCTATCAGAGAGCCGAAGTCTGTTGGTCGGAGTGTGTCAAGAACTGGAAGAAGGCCAGGCCTCTCCGATTTCCGAGCTTCGAAGAATGGAAGCTGATGGCCGAGCGATGCGACCCAATCGCACATCTCGTCCCTGAACTGCGCAAGCGGATGGGAGGTATTCGAAACCTTGATCCGGTTCGCTTCGCTGACGCGATCTCCCGCTACATAGACTGGGAGGCACTGGCATATTGGGCGCGGCCAGCGCTGGAACGGGGATCTGAGGTGCCCCAAACCGTTCTGGAGGAACTTCAGGAGCGTTGTCCTGAATTCCTGGAAACTGAGCCCCACCCGCGGGATTGGCAGCGGTTCATGACATGGATCTCAGAGCACTACTTCTGTGACGCGAAGAAAGAAGGATGGCTAGGCGCTCTTCTCATGCGCGCGGGTGATCATCCGCGTGCAATCCGGACCAGGGAATATGCACATCAGTGCGACGAGGCATGGGGCTCACGACTGCCAGACCCGTATCCGTCGTTTCAAGAGTGGCGGGGCAATGCAGATTCCTTTGTGGAGCCGCCAACCGTTTTGCCGGCCGGGTTGAATTCATAAACAGACGCCCGTACAGATTGCCGCGCGGCCACTTTGCAGCTCTTCAGGTGCCGGAAATAGACATTCCCGGCTATGGCCCTTCCGCATCTGCATGTTCTGACTGTCAGGGCATGTTTTTGTGCCCGAGGGACGTTCCCATTGTTCGGCTGGTCTGCCGACAAGCCGTATTCTGCTATGAGCCATTTTCGGGTCGCTGGGTCAATCAAAGTGAGATTGGTTTCGGCTGCGTACTTCTTACAGAACTCCTCAAATGACCGATCCGTAACGAAGGTGTCCCTGAGCTTGAGATTCCCAGCTGAAATCCAGTTTTGCACCTGCTTTAGATCTACTTCCAACAAATCGGCCACTCGTTCCCATGTATAGGCCTCTCGGCGCTTGTCCGTAACCGCTGCGATTCTTGAAACGGCAGCTGGACCGAATGAGGCGCAACTCCTTTGACAGAATCTCGCTAGAGAGCTTGCCGTGACTCTCGGATCGCGCACTCGAAGCATTCCGCTCCCGATGAATTGTCGCAGTTTGGCCGAGCTCACGTGCAGCAACTTCTGCAAAGCCCGCAGCGACCATCCATCGCTAACTCTGGCACTCATGCCAAGAGCACATAGTCGGAATCGGACAGCTCGCGGAGAGCGGCTCAACCGTTGGGCGATCTTGTCGACGGGTTCATATCCCGCCCAGTTCAGCAACTTGTCGTCGTCGTCCTTGGTCCATGGACGCCACGAGCTTCCACGGGGTTCAGATTTCGCGCCGTTTTTTCCATCAGCAGGCGGATGCAGTTGCAGCGTACTAAGCTTCCCCATCTTGCGCAGGTGGCGAATACGCTGCCAACAGTCTCCACGGGTGATGCCGGGGACCTCCCGGAGGATCTTGTTAATCGCCCGCTGTTTGCAGACAGGGCCAACCTTAATGCCCTCAATCAGTAGACGATCAATCGCTGCTGCTCGCGCGTCCCCAATTTCTCTCCAGGTTTGCTTTCTCGCCAGAGCGTCGGGCATGACACACTTCCAATGAATGGGTTTTAGGGCACCAGCCGTGTTTACACGGAGTCCCCAGCGGCAAGGGCCGCCGAAGAATTCTCCACATCTGGTAAAGGAACCGCGTGACGGAAGAAAGTAAGAAGAATATTTTCGTGGTTGAACTCTGGCAGGGTCCGGAAGATCATCTCGTTTCCATTCGGGAACAAGCTGCGGGATAATGCCAGGCGAAAGCCACGGTCGGATTTTTGACTGGTAATTCGTTAATGCGACGTGTGCGGACATTGCAAACAACGCTCGATGGGGGCTGGTGTGGATCTGCCTGTAACACTAATCCACACGTCATCAACATTGGCTATCGCACCTGTTGCGATTCCATTTTGTCTTACACGAGGAAAGAGGCTATTTGAGGAGAAAACCTCAATGCGAGTTCGTGAAATTTGCGGAATTTTTACCTGAAGAGACGCCCTGAACCAAATCGTTGGCTCGACTAGAATTCGAAAATCTGATTGCTCCAACTTCCCTTCGCCTTAATTGGCGTGTATAGGGCTGCCTGCGGAATCTTTGGGTGATGGGTAAAGGCTCTGAACAACTTCTATGGCCTTAGCGAGCTGAGCATCGATTCCAATTGCGAGAGATTCCGCGCGATTGTCGACGCTAATATCCGGTTCCACTCCCTTGCCTTCGATGCATTCACCCTGCCACGTAAACCAGCCTGCAACAGGAATGCGCAATCGATAGCCGTTTCGTAGTTTGAAGTTTGCGCCGCCAAGTACCTCGCCTGCAGTTCTGGCTCCGACAATTGTCGCAAGGCCATTTTCCTTCGCAAAACTTGCAACCATTTCTGCTGCACTGTGCGTGTACTCGTTGACCAGCAGAACAATTCGTCCGTGGAATGGCTGCGGGCCCAGTCCTTCGGTCACGAGTGCAATCGAGCGGTCTCGATGAATAACTCCAAATCGTATCGCCATCATGAGGAGTTCGAGCTTGCGTGCGGGAATTCGGTCGATGCGTGCCAATTTCTCTCTTCGATAACCGTTCCGTAGTCGCCGACGGGTAACACTGTAGCCAATCTCTAATTGTTGTGGATGGAGATAGCTCATAAGACGAAGTGAACCTAAACCCCCGCCGACGTTGCCGCGAATGTCCACGATCAGGCGCTCCACGCCGCGATTCTTCAGGTCAGTGATTGCAGCGTCCAGGTTGCTAGCAAATTGTTGGCCCACTGTTCCGGGAAAAGTCGCCACCTTTACGAGTCCGACATCTGCCGCAATCATCTGATATGAGAGACTCTTTGCCTCAATCATCGGAGGCCGATCTTTGGCCGTTTTGCTCGGAATTTCAATCGAAACTTGGCGACTCATTCCTTGAAGATTTCCCAGTTCAAGATGATGCCGAGCACCAATTTTGAATTGTGCAGGTTGAGGAGGAATCATCGGCTCTGAATCGATTGTGAGAAGGAGTTCGCCTGGTCTTATTCCGGCACGAGCGGCCACGCCATTTTCGATCACATCCAAGAACATCCAGCGCGTTCCGCTGGGAGTTTCGGTCGCGCGCAGCGTCGCATTTATCGAATATGGTGCTGGAACCCGGGTCTGGTACCGATGAAAAAAAGCAGTATGACTACTCCCCAATTTGTTTAGAAGTTCACCGATCCGACGCCGGAATTCGGTATCATCAACATCGGCCAACGTGGACCGATACTCGTCTAGCTGCGCGCCCCACTCCCGATAATCTAACTTTGGATTGCTAACATCAACGTGGCGATTGAGAACGAGTTTCTTGATCCTGTTGACTATGTGAATCCGATCAACAGGCGTCAGGGGCGTTGCGTTTGATGCCTGTGTAGCTTCCACAGAGGGCCTCCTTGATGGCATCGACGTCAGTTGTGGGAGTTAATTGAGACTGGGACAGTGCCAATCCCTTCCAGCTTGAAGCTGGCCCAATAGTACGGGAGCGCTTGCTGCCCGTAAGTTCGTAATAGATCTCTTTTTGCTACGGTCAGGGCATCGCTGATGGCCATTCTTTGGCCCAGATGGAGATAAAAGCGTTTCATGAGATAAAGCGCAGCGACGTCGTCAATACTCCACAACGTGGAAACTACTGTTCTGGCGCCTGCCAGGAGAAACGCCCGCGACAAATTGGCTATTCCTTCTTCGCCTTGTAAGCGGCCGACGGCCGTATCGCATGCGGACAAAACTACTAAGTCGGCGCTTGTTTGTAGCTGGATGATCTCATTGGCTTCCAGGATGCCGTCTTCTTCCGATTGCGGGTCGCTGAGCAATATCAGTGCCGCATGCTGAGGATCTTTCGGATTGGCGATGCCGTGGACAGCCAAATGCACGATCGCGCGGCGTTGCAGATCGGCGTGTTTAAATGCCGCTTCTGTAGCGCCACGATCTGCGAGTAGCGTGTCTTCATCATCACGGAATGTAGTCTGTACGGATTGGATCTCTTCCTTGGAACTCGGCAGGTCTGACAAGGCAGCAGCGCTATAGCCACGCAGCACAACAAGTTTGTTCAGGTCCGCGGTCTCGGCATATGGAATCCCGCCTACAGCCAAAACGCTTCGACCCGCCGATTGTGGTGACTGAGGATTGTTGTTCAAGAGGAGATAAGCACTGGCAGAAGGCGAATACGTTACAGTCTTCGTGAAAACGAGGTAGCGTCCGGTACGGTCCACCAATGCATCGAATGGCAAAAGATGCAAGCACCCATCCGGGATGACAATGAAACGCGATTTCTTTGCTGCCTCTGCGATGGGTTTCACAAGGGCAGAATATAACTGCCTTCCTTCCGAGGGTGCCGATCTGCGGTTCTTCAACGCGCTGACGTAGGCGTTAACGAGCCTCTCGATGGTTACGCGGGCCGGCAGGGAGACAATTCGCGCGCTATCGCGCGTGATCACCAGGCAATAAGAACGCGGGTCAGCGACGACGTATTCAAGCAAAACATCGTTCGTTCCCAAACGCTGTCGGATCTGTTCTAAAGGAATGGTTTCCCACGGATGCGCCTTCCATGGACTTGATGCCGATGCGGTCCAACGACCCTCTTCGGCAACAAAAATCTTGGCTCGAATTTCGCGAATGGCATCACGAGACTTGGCTTCGGTCAACTCGAGATTCAATCGGCTGACTTGTTTTTCAAAACGTTCCTCATCAGGAGAATCCGGTGGTTTACCACTCATTAGCAGATCGCTGGTCGACCTGCCACGAGCGCGTTCGACAATGGAGTATGCCTCATTCAGATCGTTGAAGCGATCCGCAACGAGTGCGACATGCTCGGTGTAGATTTCGCTCATCGATGTGATCAGGCCAATTTTTGCTTGGATTGATCGAACATTGCCGATCATGGTGTCTAGGATGTCTTCGGCACGATCGTAGGTGGCGTCAGCATCGCGATACTTGCCTTTGCTAGCCTGGAGTTCCGCCACTGACTGCAGCCGTCGTGGAAGCAGGTAGATCTCACCGCCGCTCTGTGTGGAGTCAGCGGCAGCCAAGGCCCACTGCTCAGCCTTCGGTAGATCGCCCCGCTTTCGATAAATGTCGGCAAGGTCGAACTGCGCGTCGGCGAGCAGGCGTTTGAACCCACCGGAACCGGCCAATTCGATTGCGTTCTCAAGTTGAGCAATTGCTTGAGTATCGTCGTGCTTCGCGACCGATATCATCGAGGCGGTGATCAGAGTCTGAGTTTCCTTCACGTGCTTGCCTCGCGCTCGTGCCTGCGCAATGAGTTCATCAGCTAGTTGCTGTGCGGCATCCAGCATTCCCTTGCCTTTGAAAGCCTCAAGGCGTCCCTCCTGAACAACGAACTCATATCCCGCATCGGGGGTGCCGGATGCCACTTTCAAAGCCTTGTCCAAATATCCAAGCCCTTCGTCATAGGAGCCCAGCAGAACAAGCCCTTGTCCGATCGCCCCCATATAGCGGATTTGAGCGCCTACGTCCTGCGACAGCATGGCTGCCATGAGCGCACTGCCCACACGTTGCCGGGCGGCAGTCATGTTTCCCTCCAGAAACATCGAAAAACCGATTTCGCCTGTCGCCCTGTTCTGCCACTTCTTGTCTCCTAACTCTTGAGCAATTTTGAGAGCTGCCTCCCAATCGCGACGCATCGGTGCAGCATCAAGCTCCCCATCGATATCTCCGCGCACGATCCAACAGAACAGCCTGAGTTGTTTGTCAGCCTGGAGAATGGGGTTGTGATCCAATTCGTTGCCGAGTTGCTCGGACGCCTCAGGCAGGGATAACTGTTCCATAGTGGACCGAATGCGACCTAGCTTCGCATACAAGGCATTGCGGCTATCGCCACGACCTTCGTAGAGCTGCTCAGCCCGAGAGAACAACGGCGCTGCATCCGACCAGTTGTACAGATCACTGTATCTCAGGGCTTGCCGGAGCAAAGCATCTGGATCATCTACCGATTGGGGCTGCTGGGCTTCCGCAGCGACATGAACAAGATTGAGGACGACGAGTACTGCAACGGCTATTTGCCTGCTTCTCATGGGGATCACCGATTGTCAGCTGAAGCGCTATTGAGCAAGACCGGCACACTGATGCGTAGCGCTTTCGACGCGACCACCAGCTGGTAGGTGCCCTGTGGAATCTGACTGAAATCTGCCTGCATCTTAAGCAGAGGTTTTCCGTTCTCGATATGCACGTCGGCCCTGTCTGACCAAGCCGTATTACGTCTACTGAGCAGCCTTATCGAATACGACATGGGCTCGCTGCCTAGTGGGAGTCGCAACGTGAGATCTACCCGTGAGTGCGAGGGCAGCACGGGCAGCTGGCTGATGGCTGCCGCTTGTCCCATCCCACGGGTTGGTGTCGCTTTCGTGAGATCAATCAGCACTGGGACATATATGGCAGCTGCCGATTTTTGATCTACGTTCTCGTGTTTGTTGATCGGTGTAGGCGCGCGTGGTGCGATGGTGTGTTGCCCGCGCCATTTCATAAGAAAAACAGAGATTGCGATTGCAACGAGACAGGCAACAGACATCACAAGAACCAATCGGCTGACCCAAATCGTATCTCGATTTTTGCTGGTTTCTCGTCCTTCTATTTTTGCGTGTTCCAGGTGCGCCATGTAAGCGATGAAGCACGGTGAACAACACGTTACGTGATCCGCTATTACAAAATCGGTCTCTTGAGGCCTATGAGCTAGCAGCCTGAGCATTGGGTCGGGTGGACAACCTTTGCGCTCTGGATTAGGAAAGGCCTCTGAAAGATAAGCGCGACCAAACTTGAGGAAGTCGCGGTCGCCTTCAAAAAGTCGGCGTGTTTTAGTACCGTCTGCCATTTCAGCGCAAAATCGATCTCATTTCAAACCAAGTTTTTTCCGCAGCTTCTGAAGTCCTTGATTGAACTTTGATTCAGCTGCATGCGCGGATATTCCGTACGCGTGTCCTACTTGCCTCCACGAACAATCCGCTAATCGCCTACAGACCATGTCGCGCTTAACTGGATCACACTGCATCAGGAACTCGTCCATAAAGATTTTCATCTCGATTGCTCTTGTGGGATCCCATGACAGGCGCGACAGAAACCACTGAAGCTGGAGTGCATCAGTCATAAGAAGCTGCTGCTTCTTTGCTTTATTAAGGCGGTTGACGAATGCGCGAAAAAGGTACGATTCGAGATCCCGGACAGGGCTGTCCTGAGGTTTATTATTTTGTAATGTTTGAGATACAGTTGCTGCAGCTTCTTCAAGGAGATTGGCGGCAATGGCTGGGTCGATCAGCATCCGTTCGGCGTGGTAAAAGGCCCGGCGACTGATTTCTTCAGCGGCAGCAAGGACGGCAGGGCTGATCGGCCGCCCACGCTGATCTATCGGGCTGACCCGTAATGCGCCATTCTGACCTGCCTCACTGGACATGCTAATTCACGAGCATCGACATACTACCAACCCGGCAGTAGACACGTGGCCGCCTCGCCAGCGGGTGATAGCTCCCTTCAACAGGTGAGAGTACCAGTGGAAGGTAAAACCTCAATCTTTTTCTTTCATTTTTTACAAAATCAGGAATCAGATCAAGTTCGTGGGCGGGAATCTGGGCCATTTCTCGATCTGCTCGAAACCGACGCAGTTGGGACGCATGTACTCGTGCCCTATACTGCCTCGGATCATGGCACATACCACGGCTGCCCCAGGACCTCATCATCTTTGTCGGGAGCATGTTAGTAGCATCGACCGGACGGAGAATCCTCCCCTTTGCGTGCTGGCAAACGGTATAGGTATCCGTGTTTCCACGGTGTTAGGGTTGCATATGAGTGTCGGCGACGAGATCGCATTTCCTATCCCGTCGGGGAATGAGATCGGCGGGGAGCTTTACGTTACAAGGAGCACCGCCTCTCCTGGGCGGCACCACGATATTTACCAGGTGTCGATCGGCTACGTTACTCAGCCGAAGCTGGACAAACGCGGTCAGTATTTCGTCTCGGCAGAAGTGCGACAAAGTCAGCTGGGTATTAGTGCGATTTTTCTACCGTCCGAGGCGGTACGCGATTACTTTTACCGGCTGCAAGGCACTGCAAATAACGACGCTGAGCAAAACTATTACGCGGAGTTGCGTATTCCGCCGAATGCTTCTCCGGCCGAGCTGCGGATAGCCTATAGGCTGCGTTTTCTGGAACTGGGCTCTGATTCCCGGTGGGAGCGGCGAGAGCTCGAACGGGCCTTCAACATCTTGGGACAACCGGAGCTGCGGGCATGCTATGACGCGCTCCTCATCAATCCAGAGTCGCCGGTAATATTTCCCTACGGCGGATTTGGGTCCCTGCTTGTTCGCGGAGAGCGGTCACGCGACGGACAAACGTTCTTTGCGAATCGCATCCTGACGTTTTCACCGGAGCGGCAACGCCGCCGGTTCCATTTGCCACTGCGACAGTGTGATTTCTATAAGGATCGGGCTTTATGCCGCGATGTGCGCCGAAAGCTTGAGTTCTGGGCCGATCCTGCTCTCGTGCATATCCATTGGGACCCCACTTGGAACCAGTGGAAACACTTGTTGGCTACCAAGATGGAAGTGAATGGCACTTTCGTCCAATGCGGCAAGTATTCGAAGCGCGGCGAACGCTGGGAGTTCGTTCGCTGCGAAACCGCTCTCCCTAGTCATCTCGCGGTTCAACTGCCCGGCGATGTCGAGAGGCAATTGGAAGCCGCCAAGACCACTTACCACCGTTTCGGACAGTACTCGCGTGCCCTAGATCAGATCCGGTTGTGCCTGGAGCACCGCGCCGTTGAAAGAACAGAATTACAGCGAATGTGTGCCGAACTGCAGATTCCTCCTGATTTCGACATCGCACAGATAAGCTGGCGGCTCGATTATGACCGCTTCTTTTATGATCAACTCTCGCGGCGCGCCCGACGCATCTACCTGTTTCGCGGTGAATACATCTTCGACCTGGAGAAGGCAGTTGTGGTCGAAACGCCGCAGCTAGGCCATGCCACGTACGTCTTTACTAGACCCAGAAGCATGGAAAGCTTCTTGGTCCTATATACAAGGGTCACCAAAGGAGATATACGGCGCAATCGGGACAATGTCGGAGAGCGTTTAGGTTTTTTGAGTCGTGTCATCCACGGCGTGAACCCAAGGGCTTGGCTCAAAGAGATGCAACAGCGTCTTGGCGAAAAGGTGGACTTTGCTTCTGCGGTGGTCGACTGCGCCCAATAATGCTGCAGCGACCAGACAAAATGCGATTGGTGAATCTCTGTTGTTGGTCAGCCGCCAATCCGGCGGTACTGGAATGCTAGCGGCCATGCTGAAGACAGAGGATAGTCTTCACTCCAATAAAGGGCTGGGCGCATACGAGGTGGCCGAAACCCTCGCGCTTTTGGGCCGAAAGCGCGAGGCCATAGAGTTCTTAGAGACTGCCTACCGCAGGCGGAAATCGAGTTTGCTGGCTGCCATGCGCATCGATCCTGCACTCAGGAGTTTGCACGATGAAACGGAGTTTAAAAGACCTGTTGGATCAAGCCGGACTGCCTCCTCTCGCTTGAGAACATCGTGTTCGAGGCGGACTCCATCTGACTCAAAATCCGCAACGGAATCCACCGGACAGTTGTTGCGGCTGCCATATCTGCTCCGGAGAGTGGGTTTCCGACTCACCATCTTTTCGCGAACGAACTCGGCAAGTCTCCCAGCTTCGATTGGCTTCACGACGATTTCATCCGCTTCCAGAGGGATAGCGGCGATGCCACTCTGCACGCCTGGGTAACCGCTGACTAGCAGGGTGAGTGCCTCTTGGTCGACTCGACATCCTTTGCGGGGGCGCAGAGCCGACGAATCAGGACATTTTCGCATCGAGAAGCTCCCGTACTCTTTTTGCCAACACTTCCCGTGTAAAAGGCTTCTCGAGAAGGGGACATCCTGGTTCGAGTTCGCCCTGCTCACACAAGCGACGCTCGAGTATCCCGATGTATAGAGCACTTTCATCTCCGGCCTCGCCGCCGTCAGTTTTTTTGCAAGGACACGGCCATTGATCTGGGGCATCACCAGATCCGTGATCAGCAACGGTATTGGCCCATCATGCCGCTCTGCGGTCCGAATCGCCTCCAATGGGTGTCCTGCATCCAGCACGGCATATCCCAGTCCTTCCAGCATGGTTTGAGCCAGCTCTCGCAGAAGAGCGTTACCTCAACCAACAGAATCGTCTCCGTGCCCCCAAGCGTGGACACTGTGTCTTCCCACCTGACGATCTCCGCTTCTTCGCCGATGCGGGCAGGTATAACCTTAATGTGGTGCCCCTGCCCGGCTCGCTATAGGTATATATATATAGCCGGCACTTTGCTTCACAATTGTGATTTGACATTTCCCGTGCGCAGCCTATGTAGCAGATGTTTTTCTGCGAGTTTCCGCTCGCTGGTGCTATCCCTGATAGCGTCGAGCAAGGCGAGTAACTCATAGAGAATAGGATCACGGACGGCTGCTGCAGACCGTCTGCACCGGAGGAGAGGGATCTGTGGAAGAGCGATTCGTTGAAAGACTGAGTTTCGGCGCCCTCCGGCTTGCTCTGCATGTCAGGGGTGGCCCCGCACTCGACGAGACACGGTTAGATCACTCAGCGCTTCGTGATTTCACAACCACTGTGAGCCAATGATTGTCAGAAGTTGTATCCGACAATCAGGCGCAATCTGGGAGCTGGCCCCGAGTACAAGCTTGTCTTCAGTTCGGCAAACATGCCTCGGCGCGACTGCATTCCCACGAGAACATTAAATCCAGTTTCGTAATCGAAATTTCCGAAACTAATCTGCCGCCCGGACTGGAAGCTCTGGTGAATGAAAATCAACGCCGGCCCCGCACCAACGAAAGGCGTCCAGTTCCCTCTGCGTTCAGCCGCCGAAAAGCGATAAACGGCTTCCAGATTCAATGCAACGAGGTCGGTGACTTCTCCGAAGGCGAATTCAGCATTGGGACGAAACAGGACGCGCGGATGGAAGATCGGCCCCATTTGGGACTGAATGCCGAACAAAAACAATTCTGGGTTAAAGGCCTGCCCGGCTTCTACTCCCAAACGCCACCGTCGACTTTCGCGCCGTATATCGCTTTCGACATCCCGAACCTTCTCAGGAACCGGCGCAGCTTGCGCACCTTTGTCGCGAGCGGCGCCAGTGCCTGATGCTGTCGTCAGAACGGTGACACTAGTTGCCGATCGTGTCCCGTTCTCGTCTGCCGGGCCAGCAGTCACACGCACGCGCGATCCCTTCGCAACCGATTTTGGGCGTTCGGCTCCGGACGCGTAGGTGAAAAGATGAAACTCATTGTCGTCCGTTTGGACGACCAACGTACCTCGACTTGTCGACACCACGGTGCCTTCGACAGTAGTATTAGTGGCTGGCGGCTGCTGAGCCTTGAGTGTGGGGACGTAGAAAACTGTTAAAAACGAGACACAACACACCATAGTGGCTAAACGGGTAGGCATGGTTCTCCTCAACTGCTGCGGGGCCGCTTACGGGTAATCGTGGCGAACTTCTAGCAGTATCACTCACACTACTCAGGCTACGAAGTTGGCGTCCATACGGTTGCAACCGGATTTTTCACGGTGAGGCCATCTATCCGCAATTACGAGAACAGGTGCACCCCTAATTGACGACTGAGTTATGTCTGATCATCGAAAACCAGGAGTACCTCTGCGATGCATTTCCTTCTTGAGACCAAAAGCGTGCGGATGTCTAGAGAGAATTCGCTCACAAAGTTACAGCCAGTGCCGATACCTGCCTATGACAGCATGCTCAATGCACCACCCTTCCAGATATCGTTGCGAACCGGAAGCTAGGTGTTGTATAGCAAACCAGATGCGAACGCACGTATACGTAGGAACCTGCGGGCGAAGTCTGCTCTCGCTACGCCCGTAGGCAACAAAGTCGCGCGATAGACCATGCAGAGTGCGCGGCCAAAATCCATCGCAACGGCAACAATCGTAACGCGGTCCGTACCCCTGGAGGGCGTTGCCTGCCGCCACCCAGGTGTTCCGCGAACGACAAACTGCCCGTGGCAAGCGGCGTGTCAAGATTGCACACCCTGCTTGTGGATACTGCAGGCCAGAGCTGTTTGCTTTTCGCTCAAGTCACAGAAGAGAAGAACTACGGTAGTTTCGGCTACATGCCGACGCAATGATTTACAAGACGATCAATTCTGACCAGCTTTCCGAAACCTGAAGTTTCATACTGGCGATTCGCAGGGTTCTGACGGCAGAACCTCGCGAACAAATTTGATTTTGTGAACATGCCTGATGCGAGGAGATTGCAATGAATATAAATCTGATTGTGCTCGCCGCGGTGGTGATTCTGGTTGTAGCAGGAGGTGCTTGGCTGTATGTACGAAAACGCAGGGCTACGACTGCCGGCTTGCGGCACAAATTTGGGTCCGAATACCAGCGGGCAGTACAAGAGCATGGATCCGAACGCAAGGCTGAAGCGAAGTTAGCGGGTCGCGAGAAACGGGTTGAAAACCTCAAAGTTCGCGATCTTGATCCCAGGGAACATGAACGCTTTTCAAATCAGTGGGAGTCCGTACAGTCTCGTTTTGTTGATTCTCCAAAGGGGGCGGTCACAGAAGCCGACGACCTGGTCTCCTCCGTCATGAAAACTCGTGGTTATCCCGTATCGGACTTCGATCAACGTGCTGCGGACATTTCTGTTGACCATCCCCGGGTGGTAGAGAACTACCGCTCCGCGCACGAAATTGCATTGCGGGTTGGCAAGGACCAAGCCACTACGGAAGATTTGAGAACCGCGATGATTCACTACCGCTCTCTATTTGAGGAACTGGTGCAGGTACCCACGACGCTCGAAAGCAAAGAGGTGGCTTGATGGTTGTGCTGATGAGAAAAGAAGAGGAACTTGCAAACGCCGACCACGGCGAGCCACGACGCTTTCGGACGCAGGACGCGATCCCAACGTCACGATGAGATCAGTTTCAGAATTTAGGTGCGCAAAATGAGCACCGGAGGATGACATGCTTTGGACCATTTTCGTTGTTCTTCTGATTTTGTGGCTTCTGGGCTTCAGTTTGCA
>Ga0070741_10002567_pt1 | contig 48244 bp, 54 predicted proteins | sample Coa_R1_4_FD_66440 | JGI IMG/M metagenome (GOLD analysis project Ga0070741, IMG submission 66440) | Surface soil microbial communities from Centralia Pennsylvania, which are recovering from an underground coalmine fire - Coalmine... | ecosystem: Environmental > Terrestrial > Soil > Unclassified ... | reverse complement strand
GTCGAAGCTGGCGCGCGTCGTGGAGTTGTTCGCGCGCGGGTTGCAGGTGCAGGAACGGATGACGAAGCAGGTGGCCGACTGGCTGCACGACCACGTGCGTCCTCGTGGCGTCGGTGTGGTCGTCGAGGCGGAGCACCTGTGCATGTCGTTGCGAGGCGTGCGGGCGACCGGGTCGCGTACGGTCACGTCGGCGGTACACGGGCTGCTGCGCGACGACAGCCGCTCGCGACAGGAGTTCTTCGCGCTCACGGGGGTGCATCGATGAGGAAGTTCTCGGTCAAGCCCACGCTGACGTTGCGGGGGCGTACGTTCAAGGGGCTCCGCGGGTGGTCGGGGAAGCCGTCGCACCCACCGTTGACCGACTTCCCGATCGCCGCCTACGTGCTCGGTGCGGTCTTCGACGTCATCTCCGTCGTGGGCGGGAACGGGCACACGTGGGCCCACGACTTCTGGCGGGCGGGCACGTACACCTTCATCGGCGGCGCGGTCGTGTCCGTGTTCGCGGCGCTGACCGGCCTGTGGGATGCATGGCGATCGTCAGAAGCAGGTACGCAGGCCCGGCGCACGATCAACACCCACGCCACGATCATGGTCACCGTGACGGTGCTCGCCGTGATCGACATCGTGTGGCGCCTGACGCAGTACCACAGCGAGTTTCACACCCCGGTCGCCATCATGGTGCTGTCGGTGGTGATCGCGCTGCTCGTGTCGCTCGGTGCCACGTACGGCGGCACGCTCGTCTACGACTACGGGTTCAACGTCGAGACGGCGGGCGACCACCCGGTGTGGCACGCGTCGGAGACCGACGTCTTCCCCGGCGACCACTGACCGCTAGCGTCCGCCGTCATGGACGTGCGGATGGACGGCAAGGTCGCGCTCGTGACGGGCGCGTCGAAGGGCATCGGCCGTGCGATCGCGGCGACGTTCGCGGCGTCGGGCGCGAGCGTGATGCTGTCGTCGCGCAAGCAGGACGCGCTCGACGAAGCGGCGTCGACGATGCAGGGAACGACGGCGACGTTCGCCGCCAACGCCGGCGACCCGGAGCAGGCGAAGGCGTGCGTCGACGCCGCCATCGAGCGCTTCGGTCGAATCGACGTGCTCGTGAACAACGCGGCGACGAACCCGTACATGGGTCCCAGCATCGACATCGACCTCGGCCGGTACGACAAGACGATGCAGGTGAACCTGCGGGGGCCACTGGTGTGGACGCAACTGGCGTGGAACGCGTGGTTGCGTGACAACGGTGGCGCGGTCATCAACATCGCGTCGGTCGGGGGCATCGGTATCGAGCCGTCGATCGGCATCTACAACACCACCAAGGCAGCCTTGATCTACCTGACGCGCACGCTCGCCACCGAGCTCGCGCCGCGCGTGCGCGTGAACGCGATCGCGCCGGGTCTCGTCAAGACGGACATGGCGCGCGCGTTGTGGGAACCGAACGAGGAAGCGATGGCGAAGCGCATCCCCCTGCGACGCCTCGGCGAGCCCGACGACATCGGCCGCGCCGCGCTCTTCCTGGCCACCGACCTGTCGTCGTGGATCACCGGGCACACGTTGGTCGTCGACGGCGGCGCCCTCGTGCGACCGAACGGGTGACCTAGAGCTCGTTGCGACGGACCTTCCCGAGCGACGTGCGGGGCAGTTCGTCGACGATCGCCAGCTGGCGCGGCGCCGCCCACGCGCCGAGCTCGCGCTTCACGGCGGCGCGCACGTCGTCGAGGGAGGGAGGCCTGGTCGTGTCGCGGGGCACGACGACCGCGACGACACGCTCACCCCATTCCGGATCCGGGCGGCCCACGACGGCGACGTCGAGGACGCCCGGCATGGCGCGCACGACGCGCTCCACCGCGTCCGGCCACACGTTCTCGCCACCCGTGATGATCACTGCGTCCGCCCGTCCGTGCACGACCAACAGGCCGTCCTCGTCGATCGCACCCGCGTCGCCGGTGGGGAACCAGCCGTCGCCGTCCTTGGGGTCCGTGCCGTCGCGGTAGCAGCGCAGCAACATCGGACCCCGCAAGAGGATCGTGCCGTCGTCGTCGATGCGGACGTCGACGCCGTCGAGAGGAACGCCGTCGTACACGACGCCGCTCCCGGTCTCGGTCATGCCGTACGTGGTGACGACGTTCGTCGGCAGGGAAGGGGGCGGTGCGGCACCACCGAGCACGATCGTCCGGAACAGCGCCGCGTCGATCCGGCGCAACGCCGTCGCCACCAGCGACACGAGCGTCGCGCCGTCCCGTGCCGCGGTCTCGACGGCGCCGGCGTCGAAGCCGTCGTGCACGACCAACGGCGTCGACGTGTACAGCGCGCGTGTCACGACCCCGAGCCCGCCGACGTGCGCGAGCGGGATGCATGCCAACCACGTGTCGCTGTCGGGATCGACGTACAGCCGCTCGCTCGTCGCGAACGCCGACGCCGCGACCGCGTCGTGGGTGAGCACGACGCCCTTCGGGTCGCCGGTCGTCCCGCTCGTCGCCACCACGAGCGCGTCGCCGTCGTCGACGGGGTCGTCGATCCGCATCGATGCCAGCAACCGCTCGGCAGCGGCGCGGGGAAGGCGAGGATCGACCGGCAGCACGGCGTCGCCCGCGTCCCATGCCCGCCGCAGCGATTCGACGAAGGCGACGCCCTGCGCTTCGACGGCGAGGAGGCGACGCACGGAGCCGCCATGGTAAGCAACCCCGCGATGACCGGGCGCCGGGTGTGAAGGACTGGATCGCGGGGGCACGGCCCCGGACCCTTCCCGCGGCCATCGTTCCGGTGCTCGTCGGCACCGCGTGCGCGGTGGGCGACACCCGTCACGGCATCGTGTGGTGGCGTGCGGTCGCGGCCATGGTCGCTGCCCTCGCCATCCAGGTCGGCACGAACTACGCGAACGACTACAGCGACGGCAAGCGCGGCACCGACGACCCGGGCCAGCGCGTCGGTCCGCCTCGTCTCGTCGGCTGGGGCCTGAAGCCGGCGGCGGCCGTGAAGCGCGCCGCGCTGCTCGCCTACGCCGTCGCGGGTGTCGCCGGCCTCGCGCTCGCGCTCGCCGTCGACGTGCGCCTGTTGCTCGTGGGCGTGGCGTCGTTCGCGGCGGGATGGTTCTACACAGGAGGCCCGAAGCCGTACGGCTACGCCGGGATGGGCGAGGTCTTCGTGTTCCTCTTCTTCGGAGTGGTCGCCACGGTCGGGTCGGCGTACGTCCAGTCGGAGCGCATCACCGCACTCGCCGTGGGTGCGTCGGTCCCGGTCGGCTTCCTCGCCACCGCGCTGCTCGTCACGAACAACCTGCGCGACATCCCGAGCGACACCGTCGCCGGGAAGCGCACGCTCGCCGTGCGGCTCGGCGATCGCGCCACGCGCGCGCTCTACGTCGCGTTGCTCGTCGGCGCGTTCGTGGCCGTGCCCCTGGTCGGAGGACTCGGGGGGCGCCCGGTCGCCGCCGTCGCCCTCGGTGCCATCCTGCTCGCGCAACGCCCGGTGACGACGGTGCTGGCGGGCGGGCGCGGTCCCGGGCTCATCCCCGTGCTCGTCGCCACCGGGCGGGTGCAACTCGTGTTCGGGATCCTCTTCGCCGCGGGCCTGGCGATCTCCGGCTAGCAGCGCCCTGCTAGAGCGCGTGGGCGGACAGCCATGCGCGCAGCATCGCGAGGAAGCGATCCGGTTGCTCCAGGTGGGCGGCGTGGCCGGCGTGCGGGATGGTCCGGAACGTCGCGTTGGCGCCGATGGCCTCGGCCATGCGCGCCCCTTCGGCGCAGAACTTGGCATCGTCCTCGCCGGCCGTCACCAGCACCGGCATGTCGAGCCTCGACAACCGCGACCACAACGGGTCCTGCGATCCCGTGCCTGCCTGTCGCAGGCTCTCTGCCAAGCCGTCGATGGTGTTCTCCGAGCGCTCGGCGCGGAACTGCATGTCCTCGCCGAGCCCCGCGAACAGCGGCTGCGCCAGCCATGCATCGAGGAACGCCTCGAGGCCTTCGCGTTCGAGGCGCGCGGCCATGGCGTCGTCGACGCGCTTGCGCTCACGGCGTGCCGCGTCGTCGTCGATGCCGGCCGTCCCGCCGACGAGCACGAGCCCGCGTACCAACTCGGGGTTGGCGAGCGCGAGGTGCAGCAGGAAGCGGGCGCCCATCGAGTACCCGAGATAGGTCGCCGTGCCGCCCTGGTCGGCGATGAGGCGGGCGCCCGTGCGCAGGCCGGCGTAGAACGCCGACGAGCGGCCGTGCCCCGGCGCGTCGACGCGCACGACCTCGTGGTCACGAGCGAGGTCGGCCGCCATCGGACCCCAGCAATTGCGGTTCTGCGAGAACCCGTGCACGAGCACGAGGCGAGGACCTTGGCCGTCCACCTCGGCGTGCAACATCGACAGACTCGTCACGGTGGCCAGCCTTCCACGATGATGAGGAAGTGACGACACCGCGGGCGCAGGCCACGTTCTGCGCGACGCTCGTGGACGAGTGGGTGCGCGCCGGCGTCACGGACGCGGTCGTCGCGCCGGGGTCGCGTTCGACGCCGATGGCGCTCGCACTCGCGGCGCGGCTGCGCGTGCACGTCTTCCACGACGAGCGCGCCGCCGGCTTCTGCGCACTGGGCATCGGTGCGACGGCGGGCGTCCCCGCCGTCGTGCTCACGACGAGCGGGACGGCGGCCGCGCACCTGCACGCCGCCGTCGTCGAAGCGCACCAGGGCGAGGTGCCGTTGCTCGTGTGCACCGCGGACCGTCCACCGGAACTGCGCGACGTCGGTGCGCCGCAGACGATCGACCAGCACCATCTCTACGGGAACGCGGTGCGGTGGTTCGCCGACCCCGGGCCCGCCGACGAGTCGACCGCGCACACGTGGCGGGCGCTCGCTGCACGCGCGGTCGCGTGCACCACGGCAGAGCCGCCGGGACCCGTCCACCTCAACCTTCCGTTCCGGGAACCGCTCGTCGGTGAAGTCGGCGAACTGCCGTCAGGACGTCCTGACGGCGCGCCGTGGACCGTGCTCGCACCCGCCGCTCACCCGCCCATCGAGGTGCCGGAGGGTCGCATCGTCGTCGTCGCCGGTGCGGGCGCGCACCACTCGCTCGGCGCGTGCGGCTGGCCGGTGCTCGCCGACCCCCGCAGCAGCTTGCAGGGTGCGAGCGTCGTCCGCCACGCCGATGCCGTGCTGCGTCACGAGGCGACCGCGGTGTCGCTGCGGCCGGACGTCGTGGTGCGCGTCGGCCCGCCGCCCGCATCGCGCGTCCTCAACGAGTGGCTCGACGCGTCCGGCGCGCACGAGATCGCGGTCGCGGCCACGTGGCGGGATCCCGGACACCGTGCCGCGGTGCTCGCACGCGGCGCCCTCTCGTTGCCCGCCGCGGACAGCGACTGGATGGCGCGATGGCGCGAGGTGGACGACGCCGCGGAGCGCGCCATCGCCGCCCACCTCGACACACAGACCGTGCCGACGGAGCCCCACGTCGCCCGGGCCGTGCTCGACGCCGTCCCGAGCGGCACGCACGTCGTCGTCGCGTCGTCGATGCCGGTGCGCGACCTCGAGTGGTACGCCCGGCCGCGCGCCGACGTGCGCGTGCACGCCAACCGCGGCGCCAACGGCATCGACGGCACGGTGTCGACCGCGATCGGTGTCGCGCTCGCGTCCGGTGCACCGACGGTCGTGCTCCTCGGTGACCTCGCCCTCTTGCACGACTCGACCGCGCTCATCGGCATCCGCCGCCGCGACATCTCGCTGTCGATCGTCGTCATCGACAACGACGGCGGCGGGATCTTCTCCTTCCTGCCCCAGGCGGCGTCGCTGGAAGGCGATCGCTTCGAGCAGTTGTTCGGCACGCCGCACGGTGTCCGCATCGAGGAGTTGGTCGCTGCCCACGGCATCGCGTCGCTCACGGTCGAGGACGCGACCGCCGTCGGTCCGTCGGTGCGTTCGACGATCGACGTCGGTGGTGCGTGGGCGGTGGTGGTGCGCACCGACCGTGCCGCGAACGCCGCGCTCCACGCCGAGTTGCACGCCGCGGTGGCCGCCGCGCTCGACTGACCCGACGCCCTCGCCACCGATTCCCGCGACGGAAACGCGTCAGGGGCGTACGAGCGCGGTGAGCATCGCCTGGAACTTGGCGCGCGTCTCCGCCAGTTCGGTCTCGGGATCGGAGTCGGCGACGATGCCGTTCCCCGCGCACACGCGCGCCACCGCGCCGTCGATGTCGGCACAACGCACGCTGACCGCCCACGTGCCGTTGCCGCGACCGTCGATCCAGCCGACGGTGCCCGCGTACCGACCGCGGTCGAAGCCCTCGTGGGCGCGGATGAACGCAAGCGCGTCCTCGCGGGGATGCCCGCACACGGCAGGCGTGGGGTGCAGGGCGCGCACGAGCTCGAGCACGGAAGGGGGCGGTGACGACAACCGACCCTCCACGAGCGTTGCGAGATGTTGCACGTTGGCCACGGGCACGATCGACGGCTCGGCCTCGTAGTCGACGTAGCTGCACCAGGGCAGCAACGTGTCGTGCACCATGTCGATCGTGATCTGGTGCTCGTGGCGGTCCTTCGCCGACGCCAGCAGCGACGCCGCCAGCCGCGCGTCGCTCGTCGGGTCACCGCCGCGCGGCGCGGTGCCCGCCATGGGATGCGAGCGCACGATGTCCCCGGCCCGCGCCACGAGCAGCTCCGGGCTGGCGCCGACGAAGCCGTCGACGCAGAACACGTGACAGCCGGGGTAGGTCGTCTGCAGGCGGGCGAGCACGGTGTGGTGGTCGAACGGTTCGTCCGCGGTGACGAGCACCTCGCGGGCGAGCACGACCTTGCGCAACCCGCCGTCGGTCATCGACTTCGTCGCCTGCTCGACGAGCTCGCACCACGACTCCGGCGAGCGCGTGGGTGCCACCGAGAACCGGGAGGGCGGGGTCGGGGGGCGTGCCGGTGCCGGTGGCGATGCCGGCGCGTCGGCGATGGCGGTGTGCCAGCGGGTGCCGTCCTCGGCCCGCCCGTGCACCTCCGCGGGGATCACGAACGTGGCCTCCCCGTCGGGATCGAAGGCCAGCGCGCCGAAGGCGACGGCGCCGCAGCCCGGGAGTCCGACCTCGTCGTCGACCTCGATGCCGGCGAGGACGCCGTCCACGTCGTGGATGCCACAGCGCGCCGCGACGCCGCGACCGGCCAGGCCCACGCGGCTGCGCTCGAACACGAGGTCGCCGAACGCCGTCAGCTCGACGTCGTGGTCGGCGCGCCGCGTGACCGCCTTCACGCCCGTGTCCCCGTGACGAGTTGGGCGATGCCGGTCGACAGCAGGTCGCGCTGCACGTCCACGAAGCCCGCGCCCCGCACGACGGCGAGCAGCTCCTCGGTGGGCGGCAGGTAGGCGACGGACCGGGGGAGGTAGCGGTAGGCGGCGCCGTCCGACAGCAGGGCGCCGATCCGGGGCACGACCGCACCGAAGTACACGCCGTGACCCCATCGCAGCAGGCGGTTGGGCGGCTCGGCCACCTCGAGCAGCGCGATGCGTCCGCCCGGGCGGAGGACTGCCGCCAGCGATCGCAGGAACGGCTCGAGCGCCACGAAGTTGCGCAGCGCGAACCCGCACGTCGCGCCGTCGAGCGAGCCGTCGCGGAACGGCAGCCGGAGTGCGTCCCCCTCGACGAGGGGGGCCGCCGTGCGAGCGGCGGCGAGCATCCCGAAGGACAGATCGACGCCGATCGGCTGGATCCCCGCCTTCACCAGCTCACGGCAGAGGTCGCCGGTGCCGCAGGCGACGTCGACCACGACGGCGCCGGGGTCGAGGGCGAGCGAACGCACGGCCCGCCGCCGCCAGCCGACGTCCATCCGGAACGTCATCACCCGGTTCACGAGGTCGTAGCGCGGCGCGATGGCGTCGAACATCGAACGGACGGCGCGGACCTTGTCCTCGCCCTGGGGCAGCACGTCGGCGGCGCGAGACGGCATGGCGACCGGGACCGTATCGTCATCTCCGATGGCCCACGACCGCGCGCACGTCTCCATCGGCGGTGTTCCCGTGCGCGTGGACTGGTCGTTCTGGCTGCTCGCCGTCCTCCTCGGCTACCAGGCCCGTGAGGGATGGCTGCTCGTGGCATGGGTCGCCGTCGTCCTCGTATCCGTGCTCGTGCACGAGCTGGGCCACGCGTTCACGCTGCGGCTCTTCGAGCAGCGACCCCATGTCGTGCTGTACGCGTTCGGCGGCGTCACGTTCGGCAGCGCGCCGCACCGCTCACGCGCGGAGTCGATCATCGTGAGCATCGCGGGACCGATCACCGCGCTCATCCTCCTCGGTCTGCCCGCGTACCTGCTGCGGGACAGCTCGTGGGCGCTGCAGAGCTACGACCGCTACGTCGTCGTGCACGACATCGCGTGGGTCAACATCGTCTGGTCGATCGCCAACCTCATGCCGGTCCTGCCCCTTGACGGCGGCAACGTGACCGCGTCGCTGGTGGGCGAACGCACGGCGCGGATCATCTCCATCGCCGTGGCTGCCGCCGGCGCGCTCTACTTCCTCGAGACCGGCAACCAGTTCGGTGCGCTGTTCGCCGCGCTGTTCGCCGTGATGAACTTCACGAGCCTCCAGCAACCGTCGGGTGCACGCGCCGCGGCAGGGTCGTCGACGCCGTCGCCGGTCACGTTGGCGGACATCGGCCACGGCGACGACGTCGTCGCCCGCGTCACGCAGTTGCTCCGCGCCACCCCCGACGGACCGTCACGCGCCGGCGCGTTCCAACGCCAGCTCCACCTCGCGGGGCGGTTCCCGGAAGCGGCCACCGTCGCGCAGATGCTCTACACCGACGGGCGGGCGGGACGGCAGCAGGCTGCCTTCGACGCCGCCGCTGCGCTCGCCCGCGCCGGACGTCCCGACGAAGCGCTGTGGTGGCTCGACCGCGCCGTCGACGAAGGCCTGCGCAACGGTCCGCTCCTCGACGGCGAACCCGACCTCGCGCCGCTGCGGTCCTCGCCCGGGTGGTGGCGCGTCCGCCAGCGGGTCCCGTGACCACGCCCGGAGGTCGTCAGGACGTGGTCGCCGCGGTGTCCTTGGCCCAGCGGTAGTCGGCCTTGCCGGCCGGCGAGCGGACGACCTGGTCGACGAACACGAACGCCTTCGGCAGCTTGTAACGGGCGATGTGCTTCGCCGCCTCGTCGAGGAGATCGCGCTCGACGTCGGCCGTCGGCTCGACGCCCTCGCGGAGCTGCACGATGGCGACGACCTCCTGGCCCCACTGCTCGCTCGGTCGTCCGGTGACCACCGCGTCGTACACCTCGGGGTGATGGCCGAGGGCGGCCTCCACCTCCTCGGCGAAGATCTTCTCGCCGCCGGAGTTGATCGTGACCGAGTCGCGCCCGAACATCTCGACCGTGCCGTCCTCGTGTTGACGGCCGCGGTCGCCCGGGATCGAGTAGCGCACACCGTCGATGACCGGGAACGTGCGGGCGCTCTTCTCCGGGTCGCCCAGGTACCCGAGCGGCACGTTGCCGGTCTTCGCCACCCAACCGACGTCCTCTGACCCGAGGGGCAGCACGGTGGTGAGGTCCTCGCTCACGATGCACGTGCCCGGCGCGGGCGTGAACGTTCCCGTCGTCACGTTGCCGCCCGCGGTGGTCACCTGCGTCATCTGGCCGCCGCCCTCCGACGACCCCATGCCGTCGAGGATCATCGCCTGCGGCACCTGGGCCAGGAACCGCTCCTTCAACGTCGAGTTCAGCGGCGCGCCCCCCGACAGGATGATGAACAGCGACGACAGGTCGTACGCGCCGGTCTCCATCTCGTCGAGGATCGGGCGGGCGAACGAATCGCCGACGATCTGGAGGAAGTTGATCTTCTCCCGCTCGACCAGCGAGAGGACGTCCTTGGGATCGAGCCGCCGCACCTCGTCCTGGATCACCACCGTGTTGCCGCCGTTCATGGCGAGGAACGCGATCCAGTGGCCGGCACCGTGCATGAACGGCGCCGCGGGACACACGCGCATCGCGCCCTGCTTCGCGGCATCGACCACGGACGCCAAGGACTCGTGCGGCACCCCGGACATGGCACCCCCCATCACCGACATGAAGATGTCGTGCTGTCGCCACAGCACGCCCTTCGGCATGCCGGTGGTGCCACCCGTGTAGAGGATGTAGAGGTCGTCGGGCGACCACGACGACGCGCACGCGGGCAGCGCCGGTGACGCGGCCGCAAGCGCGTCCTCGTACCACACGGCCCCGTCCAACAACTCGTTGCCGGACTCGTCGCGCACCTGGAGGAGCAGTTGCAGATCGGGCAGATCGGGGAGGACCTCCGCCAAGGTCGGCGCGAACTGCGAGTGGAACACGATGGCGCGCGCCCGGCTGTTGTCGAGCAGGTAGCGCAGTTCCTCGGCCACGTAGCGGTAGTTCACGTTGACCGGACCGACGCGCGCCTTGAACGCCCCGACCATCGACTCCAGGTACTCGTTGCCGTTGTACAGGTAGATGGCGAGGTGGTCCTCGTGCGACTCGTGCCCCTCGAGCCCCGCCCTTCCCTCGGGACGGGCGCCGAGCCCGGCATCGGCGAGCACGTTCGCCAACCGTCGCGTCCGCTGGGTGACGTCACGCCACGTCAGCCGGCGGTCGCGGAACACGATGCACTCCTTGTCGGGGATCGCCTCCGCGATCGCCTCGTGGACCTGGGCGAGGTTGAACTCCATCGCCGGGCGACGCTAGCCCCGCGCCGATCGGCCGAAGAAGACGAGCTCAGCCCGGACAGACGGTGCCGACGTCGGGGAGCGTGAGGTCGGTGAAGTACGCCGCCTCCGCGGCGGCGATGCACGGGCTGCGCCCCAGCGCGGTGTGCCCGGTGGCGTCGAAGGTCAGCAAGCGTCCGTGCGCGAGCGTGGCGGCGACCGACTGCGCCTGCTTGTACGGCGTGGCGGCGTCGCCGGTGTTGCCGACGACGAGGACGGGCGGACCGTCGGCGGCGACCACCGGGCCGGTGATGTCGTGGGCGGGCACGGGCCAGAACGCGCACGGCAGCAGCTCGTTGGCGATCGGACCGCCGAAGCGCGGCGAGATCGCCTCGAGCTCACCGGCGAACGCCCGGTACGCGTCGCTGCCGACCGGGTGCGGCGAGTCCGTGCACTCGACGCCGGCGTACACGGCGAAGCTGCCGGACTCGTCGTAGTCCTGGAAGAGGCTGTACAGGGTGGTGGCGTCCCCGGCGAGCGCCTGCGTCAGTCCCCGGTAGAACAGCGGCGACGCGGACGGCGAGTAGGTGGGGAGGAGGGCGGCGACGGCGAGCTCCCCGGGGCCGAGCGACCCACCCAGGCGGGTGGGGACGGGCGCGTTCTCCACCTGCGCGGCGAGCTGGTCGTAGGCGGCACGGGCGCCACCCGGCGGGCACTGCGATCCCGATGCGCACGCGTCGAACACCGACTCGATCTGCGTCTCGAAGGCGATGGTCTGCTGCCGCAGGAACTCGGTGAACGACTGCGTCGGATCGACGACGCCGTCGAGCACGACGGCGCGCGCGTTGCGCGGGAACAGCGCGAGGTAGCGCAGGCCGAGCTCGGTGCCGTACGACGCGCCGTAGTAGTTGAGCTGCTGCTCGCCCATCGCGGCGCGGATCGTGTCCATGTCGCGCGCCACGTCGTCGGTGCCGACGTGCGCGAGCACCGGTCCACCGTGCTGCGCGCAGTCGTCCGCGATGGCCTTCGCGCCCGCGTCGAGCGCCGTCTGCTCGTCGGGCGTTTCGGGTGTCGGATCGAGGTGGCGGAACGTCGCCACGGTGTCGGTGGCGCACGTGAGCGGCGTGCTCTTGCCGACGCCGCGGGGGTCGAAGCCGACGATGTCGAAGCGGTCCAGCACCTGCGACGGCAACTCGATGTTCGTCGCGAAGTCGAGTCCGGACGCGCCAGGGCCGCCGGGGTTCACGAGCAGCGCGCCGATGCGCTGATCGGGCTTGCGGGCCGGCAGCTCGTCGAGCGACAACGAGATCGTCGGTCCGGTGGGATCGGCGTAGTCGAGGGGGACGTCGAGCTGCGCGCACTTCACGCGCCCGCCGCACGACTTCCACTCGATCGGCGCAGGGGTGAACCCCGACGCCGTCGACACCGGCGGACCCGCCGCCGTGGTCGTCGTGGTGGTCGTCGACGGCGGCGCCGCCGTCGCAGCCGTGAACGGCGAGCGCCGGCTGCACGCGGCCGTCGCAGCGAGGAGCACGACGGCGAGGACGACCGCGAAGCGACCGCGGAACGGGCGAGGCACCGGGCGATCGTACGAGAGCGCCGCGGAGATAGGTTCGCACCATGGCCAAGGTGACCTTCGGTGCGTTCATCCCCCAGGGCTGGAAGATGGAGCTGTCGTCGATCAGCGGCGCAGAGGCGAAGTGGGCGAAGGCGGTCGAGATCGCCGTGCTCGCCGAGGACCTCGGCTACGACTCGATCTGGGTGTACGACCACTTCCACAACGTGCCGGTGCCCGCGCACGAGGCGATGTTCGAGTGTTGGACGGTCATGGCCGCCATCAGCCAGCGCACGAGCCGCGTGCGCCTCGGGCAGATGGTGGGTTGCGCGCCGTACCGCAACCCGGCGCTGCTCGCCAAGATCACGAGCACGATCGACGTGATCAGCGGCGGCCGTCTCGACTGGGGCATCGGTGCCGGGTGGTACGAGCACGAGTTCAAGGGCTACGGCTACGAGTTCGCGGCCGCCAAGGACCGCATCGGCGTCCTGCGGGAGACGGTCGAGATCGTGAAGGCGATGTGGCGCGACCCGGACGTCAGCTACGACGGTCGCTACTTCCACCTCGACGGTGCGCAGTGCGATCCGAAGCCGTTGCAGAAGCCGCACCCGCCCATCTGGATCGGTGGGGGCGGCGAGCAACTGACGTTGCGCGTCGTCGCCCGCCATGCGGACTGCGCGAACTTCGGTGGCAAGCCGCACGAGTGGCAGCACAAGGCCGAGGTGCTGAAGGAGCACTGCAAGGCCGTCGGGCGCGACTACGACGAGATCACGAAGACGATCTCCGGCGAGCTGTTCATGCGAGAGACCGAAGCGGAGATCGACGCGATCGGCACCAAGTCGATGTGGGGCGAACCGCTCGACTCCTGGCGGCAGGGGAACCTCGTCGGCACACCCGAGCAGGTCGCCGAGAAGGTGCAGACCTACCTCGACCTCGGTTGCACGGGGTTCGTGCCGTGGTGCGCCGACTACCCCGACACCGAGTCGCTTCGCCTCTTCGCCGAAAAGGTCATGCCGAACTTCCGCTGACGCGGCCAGACTCGCACGAATGGGCGATCTGGGGATCGACACCGCGGTCGAGCGCGTGGGCGACGGGCACTACCGCGCCCGGCTCCGCAAGGAGTGGGAGATCTGGGGCCCGATGGGCGGCTACGTCGCGTCCGTTGCGTTCCGTGCCGCAGCGGCGGAATCGAAGTTCGCGCGGCCGGCGAGCTTCGCGTGCCACTACCTCGCGGTCGGGGCCTTCGACACCGTCGACCTGCGCGTCACCGAGCTGCGCGCGACGCGCGTCGCCGGCTCGTACCGCGTCGAGATGACGCAGGGCGACCGCCGCATCCTCGAGGCCACCGTGTGGGCGATCGGCGACGACGTCGACGGACTCGAGCACGACGACGGCGTCCCACCCGATGTCGAGGGCCCCGACGGTCTGCCGACGATCGGCGAGTTGCTGGCCGACGTCGACGACCCCGGCCCGCCGTTCCCGTTCTGGGACAACTTCGAGGTGCGGCCGCTGCAGTTCGAGTCCGACTGGCCGCCGCCCGAGCCCCGCCCGCCCGTCTTCCGGGAATGGCTGCGCTTCCTCGAGGGCGACTTCCGTGACCCGTGGGTCGACGCCTGCCGTGCGCTCGTCGCCGTCGACGTCGTGAGCTGGCCGTCGGCCCACCGTCCGCACGCGTACAAGCAGCCGGCGATGATCGCGCCGAGCCTCGACCTCTACGTCGCCTTCCACCGCCCGCCCGGCACCGACTGGTTGCTGGCGGACGGTCACGCGCCGGTGGGGGAGGCAGGCCTGCTCGGGTGGACGGGCCGCTTGTGGTCCGCCGACCGCCGCCTCGTCGCGTCCGGCGGCGGTCAGGCCCTATGCCGCCCCGTCCGCACGTGAGGGCCGCCAGCAGCGCGTTCCGAACCGCTCCCGATCGCCGCTCTACGTGTAGTAGCGGTACACGACTTGCGCGACGCAGCTCGGCTTCGGTGCGCCCTCGCACTCGAACGTGAGCGTGAGCTTCACCTGCGCACCGCCCGCGATCTCCTCGACCTCGTCGACGGTCGCGCCGCACCGGAGCTTCGCGCCCACCGGCACCGGTGACGGGAAGCGCACCTTCTCGCAGCCGTAGTTCACGCCCATCGAGAAGCCGTGCACGTCCCACATCTTCGGGAGGAAGTACGGCCCGAGCGACAACGTCAGGTAGCCGTGCGCGATCGGGCCGCCGAACGGTCCGCTCTTGGCACGCTCCGGGTCGACGTGGATCCACTGGTGATCACCGGTCGCGTCGGCGAACGTGTTCACCTGCTCCTGCGTGACCTCGTGCCAGTCGCTGTACCCGATGTGCTGGCCGACGAGGCCCTGCAGCCCCTCGACGCCCGTGACGGACGGATGCTCGCTCATGCGTGCGCGCCTCTCCCTCTCGCTCTCGCGGTCGGTCTCACTTGAACCAGATGCGTTCGTACTCGCGGGACTGCGGATGGAGCAACAGCAGGACGAGCGCGATCTCGAACATCAACGCGATGAAGTCCGTCCCGAACACGTGGTTGAGCCCGAAGTCGAGCACCCGCACGACGAAGGGCGCGAACGCCACGATGAGCCCGAGCCCGTAGCCCCACTTGCGCTCGTTGGCGATGCCATAGCCTGCGGGGATCCCGAAGAGCTTCACGAAGAACAGGATCAACGAGTACTCGCCGAAGAGGATGGTGACGGCGGCTTGGGCGTAGAGCAGGAACACCGCGATCTGCATCGTCTGCGGCTGCGACGGATCGAGCCATCGGCGGGTCTGCATGGCTGACAGTGTTGCAGGTGTCGTGCTGGCGGCCGGTGCCGGTACGCGGCTGCACCCGCTCACCCGGTTGCGCCCCAAGGCGCTCTGCCCCCTCGGTGACCGCCCGCTCGTCGACCACGCGCTCGAGCGGTTCGATGCGGTCACGTCCTCGATCGCGGTGAACGTCCACTTCCACCGCGACCTGCTCGAGAGCCATCTCGCCGGACGTGTGCACCTTTCCTTCGAGCGCGCCCGCCCGCTCGGTACGGGAGGTGCGCTCGGTCACCTGCACGACTGGATCGACGGGCGCCCCGTGCTGCTCGTGAACGCCGACACGTGGTGCCCCGCGCCGGTCGACGCGCTGCTCGACGGATGGGACGGCACGCGCATCCGCATCCAGGTGGCGGGCGCGGCGCGCTTCGCTGCCGGCGTGACGGTGGCAGCCGCGCTCCTGCCGTGGCGCGACGTCGCGACGCTGCCGGACGAGCCGTGCGGCATCACGCCGACGTGGTTCCGTGCCGACGCCGAGGGACGGGTCGAGACGTTGCGCCTCGACGACGCCGTGCCGTGCATGGACTGCGGCACGCCCCGCGCCTATCTCGACGCCAACCTCGAGTGGTCGGGGGGCGAGTCGGTCGTCGGGCGGGGCGCCACCGTCGACGGCGAGATCGACCGTTGCGTGCTGTGGCCGGGTGCGGTCGTCCACGCCGGTGAACGGCTCGAGCGCGCCATCCGCGCCCACGAGCACCTCACCGTGTTGGTGCGTTGACCGCCACGGAGTGCGTCTCGCGCAGCTGACCGCACGCGGCGTCGATGTCGGTGCCGCGCGTGCGCCGCACGGTCACGTTGACGCCCAGCTCGATCAGCCGGTCGCGGAAGGCGCGCACGCCGGCAGGCGGTGTACCTCGCGTCGGCCATCCCGGTGTGGGGTTGAGCGGGATCAGGTTGACGTGCGCCCGCAACGGCCGCGCGTAGGCAGCCAGCTCGGCGGCGTCGCGACGACGGTCGTTCACGCCGTCGATGAGCGCCCACTCGAACGACAGGCGCCGGTTCCGGGCGGCGAGGTAGTCGCGGCACGCGGCCGCCAGCTCGACCAGCGGGTAGCGCGCGTTCATCGGCACGAGCTCGGTGCGCAGCTCGTCGTTCGCGGCGTGCAACGACACGGCGAGGTTCACGGGAAGCGGTGCGCCCGCGAGACGGCGGATGCCCGGCACGATCCCGATCGTGGACAGCGTGAGGTGTCGAGCGGAGATGCCGAGGCCGTCGTGCAGATGCTCGACGGCGGTCCACGTGTGGTCGAAGTTGGCGAGGGGCTCACCCATCCCCATGAACACGACGTTGGACACGCGCCGTTCGCCCGCGCGGTGCGCGGCGCGCACGACCTGCTCGACGATCTCGCCGGCGTCGAGGTGGCGCTCGAACCCGGCCTGTCCGGTCGCGCAGAAGCCGCACCCCATCGCGCAACCGGCCTGGCTCGACACGCACACCGTCACGCGGTCGCGGTACGCCATCAACACGCTCTCGATCGTGCGGCCGTCGTGCAGGCGCCACAGCGACTTCACCGTGTCGCCGCCGTCGCTGACCCGTTCGGTCACGAGCTCGAGCGCGGGCGGCAACGCCTCCGCGACGCGGGCGCGCAGGGCCACGGGGAGCGAGGTCATGTCCTCGGGCGCCAGCCGCTGCCGGTACAACCCGTCCCACACCTGATCGACGCGGTAGCGCGGCTCGTCGTGCAGCAGCGCGGCGAGCGCGTCACGGGAGACGCCGTAGCGGGTGGGCACCCCCGTAGGCTACGGCGGTGCCGCGCTCCGCAGACGCCTCGCAGGTCGCACCCCGCCCCGAGCACCACCACCGCGACGTGCGTGGCGGCACCGCTCGCGCCGCCGTGTTCGGCGTGAGCGACGGCCTCGTGTCGAACGTGTCGCTGATACTCGGTGTCGCCGGTGCCAGCCCCGGCGCCGGTGTCGTGCGCCTCGCCGGGCTGGCAGGGCTCATCGCCGGCGCGGTGTCGATGTCGGCCGGTGAGTACGTCTCGATGAAGGCGCAGAACGAGCTGCTCCAGCGCGAGCTCGACATCGAACGTCGTGAGCTGCGCCGCAACCCGCACGTCGAGACCGTCGAGCTGACGCAGATCTACCAGTCGCGCGGTGTCGATCCCGACCGCGCTCGCCAGCTCGCCGAGGACATGATGCGCGATCCCGACGTCGCGCTGGAGACGCACGCGCGCGAGGAGCTCGGGATCGATCCCAACCAGTTGGGGTCACCGGAGGGCGCGGCCGTCGCGTCGTTCGTCGCGTTCGCCGTCGGCGCGCTGGTGCCGTTGCTGCCGTGGTTCTTCGGGTCGGGTGTGGCCGCCACCGTGTCGTCGGTGGCCCTCGGCTTCGTCGCGTGCGCGGTGGTCGGCGCGTCGCTGGCGCGCTTCACCGGGAAGTCGACGTTGTTCTCGGCGACGCGCCAGGTCGTCATCGCCACGATCGCCGGCGGGGTCACGTTCCTCATCGGCAACCTCGTCGGCGTCGGCGTGTGAGCCGCGGCGGCGGCTACACGCGTCCGACGTAGGCGCGATCGACGCGGTGGGTCGTGAACCCGAGGCCCTCGTACATGCGCACCGCGGGTGCGTTCGTGGCGTCGACGTACAACATCCCCCAGTCCATGTGGCGGGCGCGATGGAGGTGGTCGAGCCCCGCCATCGTCAACGCCCGCCCGAGGCCGTGGCCGCCGTAGTCGGGATCGACGGCAATGACGTAGATCTCACCGAGCGGTGGCTGTTCCTCGGCGTGCACCTTCGTCCACACGAACCCTACGAGGCGGTGCGCGGCGCCGTCCTCGTGCAGCAGGAACCCGTCCGCGTCGAACCACGGCTCCCGCTCGCGGGCGAGCACGTCGTCGACGGTCCACCCGCCCTGCTCGGGGTGGGAGGCGAACGCGCGGTTGTTCACCTCGACCCACGCCCCTTCGTCCTCGCCGGGCACGAACGGCCGCAACGCGATCGGCGGCACCGGCTCGTCGACGGGCAACGGACGGCGCAGCTGCAACAGGTCGCGGTCGAGGACGAGACCGTGGTCGCGCGCGATCGCGTCGGTGGCGTCGACCGGATCGGTGACCCACCAGCGCACCTCGCCACCGCCGCGTGCGCGGATGGCGTCGAGCGCGGCGGCCAGGTGCTCGGGTGCCGCGTAGGTCAGCCACGTGCGCGGCGCGCGCGTGATGCGCAGCTCCGGGTCACCCATCGGGTCGACGGTAGCGTCGACGCGATGGCACGACCGAGGACACCCGCCGGCCGCGCCAAGGCGACGATGCAGCTGCTCGCCGAGGAGTACCCGGGCACGGCGGCGGAGCTGTGCGAGCTCGACTTCGAGACCCCGTTCCAGCTCCTGTGCGCCACGATCCTGTCGGCGCAGACGACCGACGAGCGCGTCAACCAGGTCACGCCCCGGCTCTTCGCCGCGTACCCGACGCCGGCCGCGCTGGCCGCGGCCGCGCCCGAGGACGTCGAGGAGATCGTGAAGTCCACCGGGTTCTACCGGAACAAGACGAAGAGCCTCGTCGGGATGGCGGCCGCGCTCGTCGAGCGCTTCGACGGCGAGGTGCCCCGCGATCTCGAGGACCTCGTCACGTTGCCCGGGGTGGGGCGCAAGACCGGCAACGTCATCCGCAGCGTGGCGATGGACCTGCCGGGTCTCCCCGTCGACACGCACGTGGGCCGGCTCGCGATCCGGCTGGGGCTGACGACCGAGACCGATCCGGTGAAGGTCGAGCGCGAGCTCGATCGGCTCGTGCCTGCCGCCGAGCGGGGGTTGTTCAGCCTCCGCCTGATCCTCCACGGACGCCGGGTCTGCGCGGCGCGGCGACCGCGCTGCGGCGAGTGCGTCCTTGCCGGTTTCTGCCCATCTGCGGGGGTAGGTGCGTGACCGTTGTCCCAGTTGGTGGGTGCCGCGTCGCAGCACATCGTTGTATGGTGCAGGTTGACCAGGTTCCCGCCACCTGGTTCCTGCGACATCGGGATCCGCCGCCTGGTGTCGCCCGCGAAGGCTCCCGTTCTCGGGAGCCTTCGCCTTTTTCGGTGCCCGGGTGGCTGCCGGCGCCCCGAGGCGCCGGCGGCTCGACCGCGCGCGATGGCGCTACGAGCGCTCCACCAGGCGCTGGAGCCGGCGAGACGCGTGTTGCAGCGTGCGTTCGATCTCGTAGAGCTCGGCCGACGGGCCCTCGCCACCGGCACGTCCCGCGAGGTCGTCCGCCAGAGCGGTGATCCGGTCCGTCAGCTGGTCGAGCGTGCTGCCGATGGTCGAGAGCTGCGGCGCCAGTCCATCCATGACCGAGAGTTTGTCCGGCGGGTGGAGGTGCGCAGACCAGTACCGTTTGCGGCGTGCTCGCCCGCATCGACGTCAGGGGAACGCGCGACCTCGCGTCCGCGCTGCCGCGCCCCGATGCCGGTGGTGCGCCCGCCTCGGTGGTCGAGACCGTCACGAAGATCCTCGCCGACGTGCGCGCCCGCGGCGACGGCGCCGTGCGGGACTGGACCGAGCGCCTCGACGGCGTGCGTCTCGGTGAACTGACCGTTCCCGCGGCGGACGCGAAACGCGCGCTCGAGGCCGTGGCCCCTCCGGTGCGTGACGCGCTCGAGACGGCGGCGGCCAACATCGCGGCGTTCGCCGCCGCGGAGCAGGCGCACGACGTGACGTACGAGGATCGCGGCCTGCGCGTGCGCACCTTGCGGCGGCCCGTCGATCGTGCGGGCTGCTACGTCCCGGGAGGTCGCGCCGCGTACCCGAGCACGGTGCTGATGACGGCGGTGCCGGCGCGCGTCGCCGGTGTCGACGAGGTCGTCGTGTGCGTGCCGCCCGACCGTGACGGTCGAGTGCCCGACGTCGTGCTGGCCGCGGCCGCGATCGCTGACGTCGATGCCGTGCACCCCGTCGGCGGCGCGCACGCCATCGCCGCGATGGCGTACGGCACCGACTCGATCGCGCCGGTCGACGTCATCGTGGGCCCCGGCAACCTGTACGTCGCCACTGCGAAGCGCGTGGTCGCGGGCGAGGGTCGTGTCGGTGTGCGGTCCGCGTTCGCCGGCCCGTCGGAGGTCGTCGTCGTCGCCGACGACGGCGTCGATCCCGACCTGGCCGCCATCGACGTGATCGTGCAAGCCGAGCACGGACCGGAAGGGCTGGCGTGGTTGGTCACGTGGTCGGCGCGCGCCGCGGACGCGATCACCGGCGCGGTGGCGCGGCTCACCGCCGCGTCGCCACGGCGCGCCGACATCGAATCGACGCTCGCCGCCAACGGCCGTTGCGTGCTCGTCGACGGCCCCGACCAGGCCATGGCCGTGGCCAACTTCATCGCGCCCGAGCACCTCGAACTGCTCGTCGACGACCCCGAGTCGCTCGTGCCCCTCGTGCGCCATGCCGGCGCCGTGTTCTGCGGCCCGTGGGCACCGGCGTCGATCGGCGACTACGTGGCCGGTCCGTCGCACGTGCTGCCGACCCACGGCTCGGCGCGGTTCGCCGGCGCGTTGACGGCCGACGACTTCACCAAGCCCGTGCACGTCGTCGACGTCGACCGCGACGCGTTCGCCCGCCTGGGGCCCGCGGTCGAGGTGCTGGCGCGCGCGGAGGGGCTGCAGGCCCATGCCGACTCGATCGAGCGACGGCGATGACATCACGCTCGCGGTTGGCGCCCCGTGACGACGTCGCGTTGATGGACGGCTATCACTCGCCGCAGGTCGACGTGAAGGTCCGGCTGAACACGAACGAAGCGCCGACGCCGCCGCCCCCGTCGTTCACCGAGCGTCTGGCCGAGGAGGTCAAGCGCATCGAGTGGCATCGCTACCCCGATCGCGCCGCTGGTGCGTTGCGGGCCGCGATCGCGTCGTTGCACGGCGTGCGCGCCGACCAGGTCTTCGTCGCCAACGGTTCGAACGAGGTGCTGCAGACGTTGTGCCTCACGTACGGAGGCGCGGGTCGGCACGTCGCCGTGTTCGAACCGACGTACGCGTTGCACAGCCACATCGCGCGCATCACGGGCACCGGTGTGGCCGTGGGGGAGCGCAACGACGATTTCACGCTCGACATGGACGAAGTGCGGCGCGTGCTGTCGGACGTGTCGCCCGCCATCACGTTCCTGTGCTCGCCGAACAACCCCACCGGCCTCGTCGAGACCGAGTCCACGGTGCGCGCCGTCGTCGATCTCGCGCCCGGGCTCGTGGTCGTCGACGAGGCGTACGGGCAGTTCGCGCCGTGGTCGGCGCTGGCCCTCGTCGACGACGAGCGCGCCTTGGTCGTGACGCGCACCTACTCGAAGACGTGGTCGATGGCCGCCGCCCGCTTGGGGTACCTCGTCGGCCCTTCGTGGCTCGTGGCCGAGCTCGAAAAGGTCGTGCTGCCGTACCACCTCGACACGTTCAAGCAGGTCGCGGGCGTGGTCGCCCTCGACTACCGCGCCGAGATGGACGCGCGCGTGGCGTCGCTCGTCGAGGAGCGCGGGCGGTTGACGGCGCGCCTCGGAGAGCTGCCGCTCGACGTGTGGCCGTCCGGCGCGAACTTCGTGCTCATCCGATCGCGGCTCGTCGACGGCAACGTGCTGTGGCAGCAGCTCCTCGATCGTTCGGTGCTCGTGCGCAACTGCGCGTCGTGGCCGCGCCTCGACGGTTGCCTGCGCATCACGGTCGGCACGCCCGAGGAGGACGACGCGCTGCTCGCTGCGCTGGAGGAGGTGCTCGCGTGACCAACCGGATCGGCACTCACAAGCGGGAGACGAAGGAGACGTCGGTGCTCGTCGACCTCGACCTCGACGGCACCGGCCGTGCCGAGGTGAGCACCGGCCTGCCGTTCTTCGATCACATGCTCGAGCAACTCGCTCGCCACGGCGGCTTCGACCTCAAGGTGCTCGCCACCGGCGATCTGCACGTCGACGGGCACCACACGGTGGAGGACGTCGGCATCACGCTCGGCGAGACGTTCGCCGAGGCCGTCGGCGCGAAGGTCGGTGTCGCGCGCTTCGCCAGTGGCCTGTTCCCCCTCGACGAGGCGCTCGTCGAGGTCGCCGTCGACCTGTCGGGTCGTCCCTTCGTGGTGTGGGACGTGCCCTTCGGCGAGGTGCTCCCGCTGGGCGAGCCACCGTTCAACCCGGAGATGGCAGGCCACTTCTGGCACTCGTTCGCGACTGCGGCGGCGATCACGTTGCACGTGCGCAAGCGTTCGGGCGAGAACACGCACCACATCATCGAGGCCGCGTTCAAGGGCGTGGCCCGCTCGTTGCGCGCCGCGTCGCGCATCGAGGGCACGTCCGTCCCGTCGACGAAGGGAACCCTTTGACCGCAGCGGATGGCCCGCTCATCGCGGTGCTCGACTACGGCATCGGCAACCTGCGCTCGGCCGAGAAGGCGTTGCAGCACGTCGGCGCGGACGCCCGGTTGACCTCCGATCCCGCGGTCGTCCACGATGCCGCGGGCGTCGTGCTCCCCGGCGTCGGCGCGTTCGGACGTTGCATGGACGCGCTCGACCGCTCGGGTCTCTCGACGGTCGCGCGCGACGTCGCCGCCCGCAACGTGCCCTTCCTCGGGATCTGCATCGGCATGCAGCTCTTCTACGACGCGTCGGACGAGAACCCGGGTCGCGCCGGGCTCGGCATCCTGCCCGGTGTGGTGCGCCGGCTGCCCGACGGCGTCAAGCACCCGCAGATGCAGTGGAACACGGTGACGGTGCTGCGCAAGTCCGCCTTGTTCGCCGGGCTCCCGGAGCCGCCGTGGTTCTACTTCCTCCACTCGTTCGCGCCCGACGACCCGTCGCACGCCATCGCGACGTGCGACTACGGCGGCACCGTCGTGGCCGCCGTCGAGCGCGGGCACGTGTGGGCGACGCAGTTCCACCCCGAGAAGTCGGGCGCCGCGGGGTTGCAGCTGCTGAAGAACTTCGTCACGCGGTGCGCGGCGTGAGCGAGTTCGTGCTGTACCCGGCCATCGACCTGCGCGGTGGACGGGTCGTGCGGCTGCACCAGGGCGACTTCGATCGCGAGACGGTGTACGGCGACGACCCCGTCGCCGTCGCGCGGTCGTTCGTGGCGGCTGGCGCGCGTTGGATCCACGTCGTCGATCTCGACGCGGCGCGACGTGACGGTTCGAACCGCGACGTCGTCCTCGCCATCGCCGCCGCCGTCGACATCCCCGTGCAGACCGGCGGCGGTGTGCGCGACGCGTCGCTGCTCGAAGCGGGCGTCGCCCGGGTGGTGCTGGGCAGCGCCGCCGTCGAGGACCCCGCGCTCGTGCGCGCGCTGGCGTCGCAGTGGCCGGGGCGCGTCGCCGTGGGGCTCGATCACCGCGACGGCGAGGTCCGTGTGCGCGGCTGGGCGGAGGGATCGGGACGCCGGCTCCACGACGTCGCCGCCGAGCTCGCCGTGCCCGGGGTGGCCGCCTTCGTCGTCACCGACATCTCCCGTGACGCCACGTTGACCGGACCGGACGTCGAGGGGTTGGCGGGTCTCGCCGCCGCGACGGAGGTGCCCGTGATCGCCAGCGGGGGTGTCGGCACCGTCGCCGACCTCGCCGCCCTGCGGGCGACGGGGGTCGCGGGCGTGATCGTCGGCAAGGCGCTCTACGAGGGACGGTTCAGCATCGAGGAGGCACTCGTCTCGTGCGCACCGTGAGGGTGATCCCGTGCCTCGACGTCGACGCCGGCCGCGTCGTGAAGGGCGTCAACTTCGTCGGGCTGCGTGACGCGGGCGACCCGGTCGAGCTCGCTGCCCGCTACGACCGCGAGGGCGCGGACGAGGTCGTGTTCCTCGACATCACCGCGTCGTCGAGCGCGCGCGACACGATCGTCGAGGTGGCGCGCCGCACGGCCGACGAGGTGTTCATCCCGTTCACCGTCGGCGGTGGCATTCGTTCCGTCGACGACGCCCGCCGCCTGTTGCGGGCCGGGGCGGACAAGGTGTCGGTGAACACGTCCGCCATCTCACGGCCCGAGCTCGTCGCCGAGATCGCGGACGAGTTCGGGTCGCAGTGCGCCGTCGTGGCCATCGACGCCCGCCGGGCGGAGCAGGGGTGGGAGGTCTTCACCCACGGCGGGCGCAAGCCGACCGGGCTCGACGCCGTCTCGTGGGCGGAGGAGGTGGCCGCGCTCGGCGCCGGCGAGATCCTCCTCACGTCGATGGACCGCGACGGCACGCGCAACGGGTTCGACATCGAGCTCACGCGTGCGGTTGTCGACGCGTGCAACGTGCCGGTCATCGCGTCCGGTGGTGTGGGGACGCTCGATCACCTCGTGCAGGGTGCCACCGAAGGTGGCGCCGACGCCGTGCTGGCAGCGTCGATCTTCCACTTCGGGGAGTTCACCGTGCGCGACGTCAAGGAAGCGATGGCGAAGGCCGGGGTGCACGTCCGCCCGGTGTGACGCAGGGGGCGCGATCGCCCGCCCTCTGTTCCGGCCCCGCGCCCCCGCGCCCGCGCCCGCCCCGGCGGCCCCTGGCCCACTGTGGTCACCCAGCCACCAATTCGGTCGTCCCGTGACCACAAACGTCCTCGTCCCGCCCCTTTTTCACCACTGTGGTCACGGGGCGACCGTTTTCGGTCGCTCCCGGACCACAGTGGGCGTAGCAGCGCGCGTAGCAGAGCGCGCGCGCACGCGCGCGGCGTCAGTGGGTGGCGGTGCGGAGGAAGGCGAGGGCGAGGTCGGCGAGGACGTCGGTGCGCCCCACGAAGAAGTGGTCGGCGCCCTCGACGACGTGTACCTCCGCACCGGCGACGTGGTACGGCTGCACGAACTGGTCGTGCTGCGCCCACACCACCGCGCTCGGACGACGCTCGCCCTCCGAGATCACCGCCGTCGGCGGCGCCACCAGGAACCAGCCCCGCACACGCGCGTCGGTCACGCTCGCCGCCACCGACGCGCCGAACGAGTAACCGAGCAGGAACGCGTCACCGACGACCTCCAGCATCGACGACGTCGCCTCGGCCGCGGCGTCCACGTCGCTCGACGTGAAGTCGAAGCGGACGCACGTGACACCGTGCGGCGGCAGCGCGCAGTACCACGCGTCGACGACGTTGTTGAAGCGATCGCCACCCATCGCGGGATGGGGATGGAGCAACACCGCGGTGGCCCACGGCTCGCCGTGGCCGTCCGCCCGGTCGTGAGGTTGCACGAGCGGACGGTACCGTGGCCGTGATGAAGGCCGAGCCGGCTGACGGCGACAAGCTGCCGATCAAGATGTTGAACGATCGCGTCCTGGTGCAGGCCAACCAGTCCGAGGGTGAGCGGCGCACGTCCGGCGGCATCCTCATCCCCGCCACCGCACAGATGTCGAAGCGCCTGGCGTGGGCGGAGGTCGTCGCCGTCGGCGCCAACGTGCGCAACATGGAGCCGGGCGACCACGTCCTGTTCAACCCGGAAGACCGCTACGAGGTCGAGGTACGCGGCGAGGACTACGTCATCCTCCGTGAGCGCGACGTGCACGCCGTCGCGTCGAAACGGCTCGAAGAGGGCTCGACCGGCCTCTACCTTTGACCGCCATGCCCGTCGCCACCCCCATCGCCGCCACCGAGGAGCAACTCGCCACCGTCAAGTACGACGACCACGGGCTCGTGCCGGCCATCGTGCAGGAGGAGGGCACCGGCGAGGTGCTGATGGTGGCGTGGATGAACGAGTCGACGCTGCGCCAGTCGCTGGCCGAGGGACGCACGGTGTTCTGGTCGCGCAGCCGCCAGGAGGTGTGGCGCAAGGGCGACACGTCGGGCGACCGGCAGTACATCCGGTCCGCCCGCTACGACTGCGACGGCGACGTCCTTCTCTTCGTCGTCGAGCAGGAGGGCAAGGGTGCGTGCCACACGGGCGCGCACAGCTGCTTCTTCCGATCGTTCGGTGAGCAGACCGAGCAGAGCTGACTTCCACGCGCTCGCGCGCGAGCACACCGTCGTGCCCGTGTGGCGCGAGGTGCTCGCCGACCTGACCACGCCCGTCGCCGCGTTCCTGCGCCTGGTCGGCGACGAGCCGGGCTTCCTGCTCGAGTCGGTCGAGCACGAGCGGTGGGGGCGATGGTCGTTCGTGGGACGCCGTCCGGCGCGCACGATCGTGGCCCGCGGCCGGCGTGTCACCGCGGACGGTCCGGTGCCCGACGGCGTGCCGCTCGATCGCGGTGCGCTCGCAACCGTCGAGGCGCTGCTCGCGCACCATCGATCCCCGTCGCTGCCCGAGCTGCCGCCGTGGCACGGCGGACTCGTCGGTTACCTCGGGTACGACGTCGTGCGCGAGGTCGAACGGCTGCCGAACGTTCCGCGCGACGACCTCGGCAACCCCGACGCCGTGCTGTCGATCGTCGGCGAGCTCGCCGCCTACGACCACTACCGCCAGCTCGCCGTGCTGATCGCCAACGCGTTCGTCGCTCCCGGCGCGACCGAGGCAGAGCTCGACCTCGCGTACGACGCCGCGCTGGCCCAGCTCGACCAGCTCGCGCTCGACGGCGCGCGCGCCATCGACGAGCCGCTCGTCGAGCCGCCCGATCCGGACGACGAGTTGCCCGCCGTCACCTCGTCGATGGGGCTGCGCCTCTACTGCGACGCCGTCGAGGTGGCGCGCGAGCACATCCTCGCCGGTGACATCTTCCAGGTCGTGCTCGCGCAGCGCTACGACCTCGACCTCGACGCCGACCCGTTCGACGTCTACCGCGTGCTGCGCCAGGTCAACCCGAGCCCGTACATGTACTTCATCCGCAACTCGGCCTTGACGTTGGTGGGCTCGTCGCCGGAGCCGATGGTGCAGCTGCTCGACGGTCGCGTCATCTCGCGACCGATCGCGGGCACGCGCCGGCGTGGGCGAACGGAGGAAGACGATCGACGTCTCGCGGGTGAGCTGCTCGAGCACCCGAAGGAGCGCGCCGAGCACGTGATGCTCGTCGACCTCGCCCGCAACGACGTCGGACGCGTCGTGCGCTTCGGTACGGAGACCGTCGACGAGATGATGACGCTCGAGCGCTATTCGCACGTGATGCACCTGACCTCGCAGGTGTCGGGCGAGCTGCGCGACGGCCTCGGGCCGATCGACGTCCTGCGGGCCACGCTGCCCGCGGGGACGGTGTCCGGCGCGCCGAAGGTGCGGGCCATGGAGATCATCGACGACCTCGAGCCGGTCAAGCGCGGTCCGTATGCCGGCGTCGTCGGCTACGTCGACTTCTCGGGCAACCTCGACACCGCCATCGCCATCCGCACGATGGTCGTGCAGCCGGACGGACGGGCCTCCGTGCAGGCGGGCGCGGGCATCGTCGTCGACTCCCTGCCCGAGCACGAGGATCTCGAGTGCCGCAACAAGGCGCAGGCGCTGCTCGCCGCCGTGCCCGCCGCACGACGCATGACCGCGGCGCGGCGCGCCAAGACGCCTGCCGTCGGGCCGTAGCCTCCCGGTGATGGAGGCGCCCTTCGCGGCATGGATCGACCGAGACGTCGTGCGGGCCAGCGGGCCCGACACGGCGGCGTTCCTGCAAGGGCAGCTCAGCCAGGACGTGTCGTCGCTCGCGGTCGGCGCGTCGACGTGGTCGTTGCTGCTGCAGCCGGCGGGAAAGGTCGACGCGTGGCTGCGCGTTGCGCGCACCAGCGACGTGTCGTACGAGCTCGACGTGGACACCGGTTGGGGCGAGGCCGTCACCGCGCGCTTGCGACGGTTCCTCCTCCGCACGAAGTGCGAGCTCGAGCTGGCGCCCGCGCAGCGCGTGCTCGCCGTGCGCGGCACCGAGGTCGACGGCGGACGCAGCGTCGTGTGGCCGGGCACCGTCGGTTCGGACCTGTTCGCCGCCGACGACGACAACCGCGTGCGCGACGTACCGATCGTCGACGCCGCGTCGTACGAGCGGGCCCGCATCCGCGCCGGCGTGCCGGCGCTCGGACGAGAGCTGACCGAGCGCACGATCCCGGTCGAGGCGGGACAGTGGTTGATCGACGCGTCGGTCAGCTTCACCAAGGGCTGCTACACGGGACAGGAGCTCGTGGCCCGGGTCGACGCGCGCGGCGGCAACGCGCCGCGACCGGTGCGCGGGCTGCTTGCCGCGGTCGGTGCCTTCGCGGAAGGCAGCGAGCTCCGCGATGTCGACGACAAGGTGATCGGCGCGATCACGAGCGCGGCGGGCGACGTGGCGCTGGCGCCGTTGCCGCGCACGGTCGACATCGGCGCCCGTGTGCGCGCCGGCGACGTCGACGCCACGGTCGTGCCGTTGCCGATGACATGAAGCGCCCGACATGAAGTGGCGCCGCCCCACCAACCGCGAGCTGCGCGTCGGGCTCCCCGTGCTGGTTCCCGTGTTGATCGTCGCCGTGTTCGTCGTGCGCGGATGCCACACCGGCGACGTGCCCCATCTCACCGCGCCGGCGGGTGTCCAACTCCCGCCCGAACCACCGAGCACGGCGCCGTCCGACCTGACCGGCGTGCAGCTTCCCTCCGTGCGGGGCACGACGACGACGATCCCGCCGCGGGTGGCGGGCACCGCGCACGTGAGCGGCACCGTCCTCGCGCCGCAGGGCTTCGTGGCGGGGGCGACCGTGCACTTCGAACACATCGCGTCGGAGACGGTGTCGTTCGACGTGACCGCGGGACCGGACGGCCGCTACGACGCACCGAACATCGCGGGCGGTCGCTATCGGGTGCGCGCCTTCCTGCCGCCGTCCTTCGCGCAGACCGACCCCGAGGTCTTCTTCCTCGCCGACGGCGAGCAGCACCCGCTCGACCTGCACGTCGACACGTTCACGGGCGTCGCCGTCACGAGCGCGGTCGCGCCCGATCCGCCGCTGTTCGGTGAGCCGTCGTCGTTCGTGGTCCGTGTCGCCACTCGCACCGTCGACGGCAACGGCATCGTGCGCGCCCAACCGGTCGTGAACGCCAACGTCACCCTCATCGGCACGCAGGGATGGAGCGTCACCGGCACGTCGTCGACGTTCACGGACGGCAACGGCGATGCCGCGTTCACGTTGACGTGCCGCGCGCCGGGTGCGAACCAGGTGCAGGTGACCGTACGACCGACCGTGAACGACGCGCCGCAACCGTCGACGCTCACCGTGTCGGCCTGCGTCGACAACCGGCCTACGACGTCGAGCTCGTCGTCGGGCTCGTCGTCGTCGGGCTCGTCGTCGTCGACGGCACCGAACTGACCGCTGCCAGCGGCAGCTCCACGGTCAGGCACGCGCCGCCCGCCAGGCCACCCGATGCGTCGCCGCTCGCGGCGCGCACGTCGCCGTGCATGGCGGTGACGAGCTCGCGCACGATGGCCAAGCCGAGGCCGGACCCCGTCTCCTTGCGCCGCGGTTCGTGGCGGGCGACGTAGAGGCGCTCGAACACGTGGGGTTGGTCCTCCGCGGCGATGCCCTGTCCGTCGTCGCTGACGTCGAGGCGGGCATGGTTGCCGTCCACCGCGACCCGCACGACGATGCGCGTCGCCGCGAACTTCATGGCGTTCTGCACGAGGTTCCCGATGACCTGCGCGAGCCGGTCGGTGTCGGCGTCCACGACCGCGGAGCGAGGCGGTGCCAGCAGCTCGATGGCGACGCCCGCCTCCTCGGCCTCGGGATGGAAGGCGTCGACGGTCGCGGCCGCCACCTCGATGAGGTCCACGGGCTCCGTGCGCAACGAGAACTGCCGGCTCTCGAGCTTGGCGAGATCGAGGAGGTCGCGCACCAGGCGGTCGAGGCGCTTGGCCTCGCTGAGGATGACGGTGCCGCCGGTGGTGGGGTCGGGGAGCGCGCCGTCGGCGATGGCCTCGGCGTAGCCCTGGATGGACGTGAGCGGCGTGCGGAGGTCGTGGGAGATCGAGAGCAGGAACTGTCGCTCGAGGCCCTGCGAGCGCTCCAACGTCGCGGCCATGGCGTTGATCGATCGCGACAGTTGCGTGAGCTCGTCGCGGTCGTCGGGGTGCGCGATCGGGACACGCGCCGACAGGTCGCCGGCGGAGATCTTGCGTGTCGCGTCCTCCGCCTCACGCAACGGTCGCGTCAACCGTCGCCCGAAGCGCCATGCGACGAGCGCGCCGATCAACAGCGTCGCGATGGCGGCGATGAGGAACCACCCGGTCGCGGGGCGCAACGGCACGTCCGCCTGCCGCGTCAACACGACGACGGCGAGGATGTCGCGCGTCGTGGTGCGTGTCGACACGGGGACGGGCGCGGCGGCCGCGGCGTAGACGAGCGAACCGTGGTTGCCGCTCACGACCTTGCCGCCGCGCAGCTGGTCGAGGTTCAGGTCGGCCATGTTGACGCCCGGCGGCAGCGTGTCGACCGTGCGTCCTGCGGGCCCGAACCGGACGACCTGGATGCCTTCGAGGTGCAACGCCTCGCGCAGGTTCACGAGGATGCGGACCGCGCCCTGGTTCGTGAGGTCGTCGATCGTCGTCGCCACCGACTGCGCCTGCCCGCGGAGGTCGTCCTCGGTGTGCTGCCGCGCGCCGAGCCGCGCCAGGACGAGCGTTCCCGCGCCGGCCAGCAGCAACGTCGCCGCCACCGTGGCGACGATGATGATCGTGAGCCGGCGCGTCATTCGAGGCGGTAGCCGATGCCTCGAACGGTCGTGAGCGGCAACGCGTCACCGAGCTTCTTGCGCAGTTGGCGGACGTGGACGTCGACCGTGCGCTCGTCGCCATACCAGTCGGCGCCCCATGCACCGTCGAGCACCTGCCGCCTGCTCAGCGCCAGCCCCTTGTTCTCCGCGAGGTACTGCAACAGCGCGAACTCCCGGGTCGTCAGCGGCACGACCTCACCGTCGACGCGGGCCTCGGCCCGCCCGAGATCCACCTCGACGCGGCCGGTCGTCAGCACCTGCGGCCCACCCGTGCGAGCGGCACCGTCCGCACGGCGCAGGATCGCCTTCACGCGCGCCACGAGCTCGCGCGGTGAGAAGGGTTTCGTCACGTAGTCGTCGGCGCCGAGCTCGAGCCCGAGGACACGGTCGATCTCGCCGTCGCGCGCGGTGAGCATGATCACGGGGACGGAGCTCGTGGCACGCAGGCGGCGGCACACCTCGAGCCCGTCGAGGTCGCCGGGCAACCCGACGTCGAGGATGACGACGCGGGGCTCACGCTCGCCGATGGTCTTCAGCCCGTCCTCGCCGTTCTCGGCCCGGTAGACGCGGTAGCCGGACTGGCTGAGGTACAGCGACACGAGATCGGCGATGTGCTCGTCGTCCTCCACGAGAACGACGGAAGGGGCGTCGGCCATCGGGAAGTATCGTCGCGCCGCTCGTCGCCGAGTCGTGAGATGGCAGTGAGACGGTGGTTAGGACTGGATGAAGGCGGAGCTGTGAGCGTGGGCACCGAGGAGCAGCCGCCGGTCGCGCTCGCCCACGGGGTGCCCCTCAAGCAGCACCACCGCGTGGGCCCGGCCGAGCTGGCGTACGTCGACGCCGGCCCGCGCGACGCGCCCGCCGTGGTGCTCCTCCACGGGTTCCCGACGCACGGGCACCTGTGGCGCCACGTGGTCCATGCCCTCGAGTCGAGCGCCCGGCTGCTGGCACCGGATCTCATGGGTCTCGGCGACACGCGGGTGTCGCCCTACGAGGACTTCACCGCGCCGATGCAGGCGGAGCTGCTCCTCGACTGGTTCGACGATCTCGGCCTCGACCGGGCCGTGCTCGTCGGCCACGAGCAGGGCGGCGCCGTGGCACAGCAGGTCGTCGCCAACCACCCCGAGCGCGTCAGCGGCGTCGTCCTCGTCGACACGGTCGCGTACGGCAACTGGCCGATCCCGTTCGCGGCGCAGGTCATGCGCCTGGCGCGCACGCCCGGCCTCGACGTGCTGGCGTACGCGCTCGACCTCCCGCGCCGGTTCGCCAACAACGCCCGCCTCGGCTTCCGGCGGGCCGTGTGCAACAACTCGGTGATGACGCAGGACATCATCGACGAGTACCTGCGACCGCTGTCGACCGTGGAGGGGCGCGAGCGCGCCCGCCGGTTCCTGCTCGCGGGCGACAGCCGCTACACGCTCGAGTGCGTGCCAGGGCTGCGCGCCTACGACGGGCCGGCGGCGGTGGTGTGGGGTGCCGACGATGCGTTCTTCTCGCCGTCGTGGGGACAGCGTCTCGTCGACGACCTGCCGAGCGCGGCGCGCTTGCAGCTCGTGCCGTTCTGCGGGCACCTCGTGCCGGAGGAACGCCCGGACGCGGTCGTCGCCGCCATCACGGGTGTGCTCGGCGCGTGAACCCGTACGAGGTGCTCGGGGTGCGTCCGGACGCCTCGCGTGAAGAGGCGCGTCGCGCCTACCTCGCGCTGGCCCGCCGCCACCATCCCGACGCCGGGGGCGACACGGATGCGATGCGGCGCATCAACGCGGCATGGGTCGCGCTCAACGAAGCGCCGGTGCCCGTCGACGACGTGGTGCGCGACGACGACGTGGTGCCCGACGACGACATCTTCAGTGAACCGATCGAATGCGATCCCGAGGTGCGCCCACCGCTCGTCGTCAGCGCCCGGCGCCGGTTGCTCGACGATCTGACGCTGGTCGCGTTGTTGACGTGCGTGGTGTTCGCGGCGGGCTCGTTCCTTTTCGGGATGTTCCTCATGTCCGGGCCGCTGCTCGGCTTCGGTGTGTTCATGTCGTTCATGGCGTGCGTGATGATCGTGGCGCGAACGTTGCTGGCGATGGGCAGCTCGCGGCGATGACGACGTACCTCGACGGCATCCTCGCCGCCCATCGCGAAGCAGCGGCTGCCGACACGCGCTCGCTCGACGCCTGCATCGAGGCAGCACGGTCGTGCCCACCCGCGCGCGGGTTCACCGCCGCGTTGCGCGCCGCGTCCTCCCACGGCCGTCTCGCCGTGATCGCCGAGGTGAAGCGGCGCTCGCCGTCGAAGGGTGACATCGCCGCGGCGCTCGATCCCGCCGCGCTCGCATCGCAGTACGAGCGGGGTGGCGCGTCGTGCCTCTCGGTCCTGACCGACGAGCGCTTCTTCGGGGGATCGACCAGCGACCTGCGCGCCGCGCGCGCTGCCGTCGCGCTGCCCGTGCTCCGCAAGGACTTCACCGTGCGCGCCCTCGACGTGTGCGACGCGCGCGTGATGGGGGCGGACGCGGTCCTGCTCATCGCGGCCGCGCTCGACGACCACGAGCTGGCCGACTTCCACGCCCTCGCCGGCGAGGTCGGTCTCGACGCCCTCGTGGAGATCCACGACGAAGCAGAGCTCGATCGGGCGCTCGCCGTCGGTGCGACGTTGGTGGGCGTCAACCAGCGCGACCTCGTCACGTTCGACGTCGACACGTCACGGGCGGTGCGCCTCGCGCCGCTCGTGCCGAGCGGTGTGGTGCGTGTGGCGGAGTCGGGCATCGGTGCCGCCGACGACGCCGTACCCCTCGCTGCTGCCGGCTACGACGCCGTGCTGGTGGGGGAGAGCCTCGTCCGGGCCGGCGATCCGGCAGCCGCCGTGGCGCTATTGCGGGCCGTGGCCACCGCGCCTCGGCCGTAACCTGCACGGCGTGTTCGTCAAGATCTGCGGCATCACGAGCGAGGAGGACGCCCTGCTCGCCGTGGCCATGGGCGCCGATGCCGTGGGCTTCGTGTTCGCACCTTCGCCCCGCCAGGTGGCGGCGGGGTTCGTGCGTGACATCGTGCGCCGCCTCCCCCCGGAGGTCATGACCGTCGGGGTGTTCCGTGACGAGTCGCCGCAGCGCGTCGTCGACGTGGTGAACGGGTCCGGCCTGCGCGCCGCGCAGCTGCACGGGCGGGAGACCGCGGAGCAGACGGCATGGGTGCGCAAGCGGGTGCCGTTCGTCGTGAAGGCGTTCGTCGCGGGCGACCCGGCGCTCGATCGCGCCGACGACTTCGGCGCCGACGCCATCCTCGTCGACTCCCACGCGCCGGGTTCGGGTGAGGTGTTCGACTGGTCCTTGGCCGAGGGCGCACCGATCAACCGCCGGGTGATCCTCGCCGGCGGGCTCACGCCGGAGAACGTGACCGAGGCGATCACGACCGTGCGACCGTGGGGTGTCGACGTCTCGACGGGCGTGGAGGACGCGCCCGGGCACAAGGACGCCCGCAAGGTGCGCGACTTCATCCGCAACGCGCGCGCGGCGGCGCCGCGGCGTTACCAGGGCGACGAGGGGACGCGGCCGTTCGACTGGCAGGAGGAGGACTGATGGCGGTCATGGGGGAGCCCACCCCCGAAGGTCGCTTCGGTCGATTCGGTGGGCGTTTCGTCCCCGAGACCCTCGTGCCCGCGTGCCAGGAGCTCGAGCGTGCCTTTCGCGCGGCGTGGGGTGATGCGTCGTTCCGCGCGGAGCTCGACGGCCTGCTGCGCGACTACGCGGGCCGTCCGTCGCCGGTCACGGTGTGCAACCGGTTGTCCGACGAGCTGGGTGTGCGCGTCCTGCTGAAGCGCGAAGACCTCAACCACACCGGGTCGCACAAGATCAACAACGTGCTCGGCCAGGCGTTGCTGGCCCGCCGCATGGGCAAGACGCGCCTCGTCGCCGAGACGGGCGCGGGCCAGCACGGTGTCGCCACCGCGACCGCGGCCGCGTTGTTCGGCATGGAGTGTGTCGTCTACATGGGCGAGGTCGACATGGCCCGCCAGGCGCTCAACGTGTTCCGCATGCGCCTGCTCGGCGCCGAGGTACGGGCCGCCGTCACCGGTAGCCGCACGTTGAAGGACGCCATCAACGAGGCGCTGCGGGACTGGGTTGCGACGGTCGAGTCCACGCACTACTGCCTCGGCTCCGTCATGGGTCCGCATCCGTACCCGTGGATGGTGCGGGAGTTCCACCGTGTGCTGGGCGACGAGGCGCGTGAGCAGTGCCGGGCCCTGCTCGGCCGTGACCCCGACGTCGTCACCGCCTGCGTCGGCGGGGGGTCGAACGCGGCCGGCATCTTCAGCGGCTTCGCCGAACTGCCCGGCGTGGCGCTCGTCGGCGTCGAGCCCGCGGGCGGCGCCGCGGTGGGGCGCGGGGTGCCGGGCGTGGTGCACGGCTCGCTCAGCTACCTCTTGCAGGACGAGTGGGGGCAGGTGCTCGAGGCGGAGTCGATCTCCGCCGGGCTCGACTATCCCGGCATCGGCCCGGAACACGCCCACTTGAACGATCTCGGCCGCGCTCGCTACGTCGCCGTCGACGACCAGCAGGTGCTCGACGCGTTCGTGCTGCTGTCGCGCACCGAGGGCATCATCCCCGCGCTCGAGCCCGCGCACGCCATCGCGTGGGTGTCCGCGGCGCGCGACGAGTTGGCCGGGAAGACCGTGCTCGTCAACCTCAGCGGCCGCGGCGACAAGGACGTCCAGCAGGTGAGCGACATCCTCGGCGGCGACGTTGGCTGAGCTCGAGTCGACGTTGCTGGCTGCTCGCGCGCGCGGGCGGAAGCTGCTCGTCCCCTACGTCACCGGTGGCATGGACGGCGAATGGCGCGACGTCGTGCGCGCCGTCGCCGACGCGGGCGCGGACGCGCTCGAGATCGGCATCCCGTTCTCGGATCCCGTGATGGACGGGCCGGTGATCCAGGAGGCGTCCCAACGGGCGCTCGACCGCGGCGCGACGCCGCAGTCGATCCTCGACGACCTGCGCGGCATCGATGCCGGCGTGCCGCTCGCGGTGATGACGTACTACAACATCGCCTTCCACATGGGACACGAGCGGTTCGCGTCGTCGTTGCGCGCCGCAGGGGTCGACGCCGCCATCCTCCCCGACCTCCCCCTCGAGGAGTGCGCACCGTGGTGCGATGCCGCCGATGCCGCCGGCGTGGAGACCGTGTTGCTCGCGGCGCCGACCGCGCCCGACGATCGTCTCCCGCGCATCTGCGCACGGTCACGCGGGTTCGTGTACGGCGTCGGTCTCCTCGGCGTCACCGGCGAACGGGAGACGGTGGCCGAGTCGGCCCGCGTGATCGCCAAGCGGCTGAAGGCCGTCACCGACAAGCCCGTGCTCGTCGGCGTCGGTGTGTCGAACGCCGAGCAGGCCGTCGCGCTGTGCGACGTGGCCGACGGCGTCATCGTCGGTTCCGCGCTCGTGCGCCGGCTGCTCGACGGCGAGGGGCCGTCGGGCGCGGCCGCGTTCGTGCGCTCCCTGCGGGAAGGACTCGATCGTGGCTGACTGCGACCTGTGCGAGGCGGCCCGCCTCACCGCTTGGTACTACGAGGACGACCTCTGTTGGATCGCGGAGTGCGAGATCTGCGCGGTGCCGATGGTGGTGTGGCGTGAGCACGACAACGCACCGCCGCCGCACGTGAAGGATGCGTTGCACGAGCGCCTCGCCGGTGTCGTCGGCGAGTACTTCGCGTTCGACCACTACGTCGACGACAACATGCGGAACATCCCGGACCACTACCACGCCCATGCTCGGCCGCGAGGCGGGTTCTTCGGTCATGCCTTCCCGCCCCGCAAGCCGCCGCCGTCCGACCCCCGCACCGGCCTGCCGCTGGCGTGACCCGCCCTTGGCACGCAGCGCGTGCTCGGGCTGTAACGCCGGTTGACATCCGTGGGACTGTCGCGGTGACGCGGGGACGTCCGCGGGGACATGGAGGGCGAGAATGGGCGCGATCACGAGCAGGTCGTTCGACGAGCCGGACGAGCAACGCACCCCCGACAAGACCGAGGTGAGCGTCGTCGACCTCGGCGGCGCCAAGGCGGCACGGATGAGGCTCGCACCGGGGTGGAAGTGGTCGGAGTGCATCAAGCCGGTCGTCGGCACGGCGAACTGCCAGACCCGCCACGTCGGTGTCGGCGTCAGCGGCTCACTGCACCTCGTGCACGAGGACGGCACCGAGGTCGACGTCAACGCCGGTGACGCCTACGTCATCGAGCCCGGGCACGACGCGTGGGTGACGAGCGCCGAGCCGTTCGTCTGCTACGAGTTCGAGAGCACGACGGCCGGGACGTACGCCACCCCGTCGTAGCGCTCAGCGGCGCACGGTGGACGACCGGGCGCCGCAGGTGCCGGGACGGACGAACACCCACCACCGCGTGAAGAACGCGGCGCTCGTTCCTGCGAACAGCAACGTCAGATCGGGTTGCCCGAGCCGAGCCGCCACGACCGCGGCCGATGCCGCGACGGTGACGGTCTGCGCGAGCGCCCGTGACGGTGCGCCGTCCACAGTGAGAACGCCCGTGTCGACCACATCGTCACCATCTGCGCGTTGCGGCCAAAACGGAAGAACCATTCGGAAAACCGTCGAAGCGGACTAGCCCGTCATCGCCCCGCACAACCCGTAGCGTGCCGGTGGGCCAAGACGGGAGACCGGCGTGCACGACGTAGCTCGCGACACCTGCGCCAGGTTGGACGACCTGTGCCGCCGGGCAGTGGCGGTACGGCAGGCGTCGAGACTGGCACAAGCGCACGCCGCGGGCGTCGTCGCTGACGCACACCGGTACGGCGCGACCGCGCGCACCGTGCACCTGGCGGCGATCGAGACGAGGTTCGCCGTCGGCCGCCATCGCCGCCGGCGCACCGGGCCCGTGTACGCCATGGCCGACCTGGTGCCCGCGACGGTCGCGGAGCAGCTCAACGCGCTCCTCGACGCCGTCACCGACTACGCCATCTACGTGCTCGACCCCGTCGGCGGTGTCGTGTCGTGGAACGGCGGGGCGCAGCGCGTGAAGGGCTATGACGCGGTCGACGTCCTCGGGCGCCACTTCTCGATGTTCTTCACCGCCGACGACGTCAGCGACGGTCTCCCACAACGCCTGCTCGACGACGCCGTGAGCACGGGCCGCGCCGAGGACGAGGGTTGGCGGGTGCGCAAGGACGGCACCCGGTTCTGGGCCAGCGCCGTGCTCACACCGGTCTTCGATGCGGAGCGTGTGCTGCAGGGTTTCGTGAAGGTGACCCGCGACGAGACCGCTCGCAAGACCGCGGACCGGGAACGGCGGTTGGTCGACGCCTACCGCGACCGCGAGCGACTCGCGCGCGACATGAACGACGACGTGATCGCGCGGATCTTCGGCGCCGGCCTGCAGATCGCCGGTGTGCGAGATCTCTCGCACGCCAGCCCCGGCGCCGTGGAACGACTCGACGCCGCGTTGGACGAGCTCGATCAGGCCATCGATCGGCTGCGCACGATCCTGTTCGAGTCGCCACCCGTCGTCGACGAGTAGCGACCGGTCAGACGCGCAACGGCGAGGCGTCGAGCGGCGCGGGCGAGCCGAACAGGAAGCCTTGCGCCACGACAACACCGAGGTCGCGCAGCGTCGCCGCTTCGTGCTCCGTCTCCACGCCCTCGGCGATCGCGGTCGCACCGACCTGTGCCGCGAGTGACGCCATGCCCGCGACCACAGCCCGGCCGCGGTCCGTGTCCACGGCGGCGGTGAAGCGCCGATCGATCTTCAACCAGTCGATGGGCAGGGCGAGCAGCGTCGACACCGACGAGTGTCCGGTGCCGAAGTCGTCGAGCGCGATGGCGATCCCGAGCCGCGCCAGCTCGCTGATCACGCTGCTGGCCACGCCGCCGTCCACGAGCGCAGCGTGCTCGGTGATCTCGACGACGATCGACGACGGCGCGACGCCGTGACGATCCAACGCGTTGCCGAACGAGGCGATCGTGCGGGGGGCGGCCAGCTCCCGAGGCGACAGGTTCACGAACCACTTGAGATCGGGTCGGCGGCGAGCCACGGCCTCCCGGCTGACCTCGTCGATCACCCACGGGCCGACGTCGCAGATCAGCCCCGTCGCCTCGGCCGCGAAGATGAATTCGGCGGCGGGCACGAGCCGGTCGTGGCGCCGCCAGCGCAGGAGCGCCTCGTGCCCGAGCAAGGTGCCGTCCACCATGTGCACGATCGGCTGGTGGTGGATCTCGAGCTCGTCGCGCGCGATCGCCTGCCGCAGCTGGGCGGCGAGCTCGCCGGTCGACGGCAGCGATCGCAGGTGGGGGCGGTTCGGCGCGCCGGCGAGCACCGGGCGTCCGGACGCGGCCGCCTTCGACGCGTACATGGCGCCGTCCGCCTCGGCGATCAACATCTCGGCATCGACGAGGAGCTGCCGGTCGCCGACGTTGGCGACGCCGATGCTGGCCCGTGGCGCCAACGTCGCGAGGTCGACGTCGAGGGGCGCTGCGACGGTGTCCGCGATGCGCTCTGCGAGCGCGAGCGCGGCGTGCGGGTCCGGCATGTCCGCGCACACGACCAGGAATTCGTCGCCACCGAGACGGCCGACCACGTCGCCGGCACGGACGGCGTCGCGCAGGCGGGCGGCGACGGCGACCAGCAACATGTCGCCCACGGCATGTCCGTACTGGTCGTTGACCGACTTGAAGTCGTCGAGATCGACGAAGATCACTGTCGTGCCTTGCTGCGCGCGCGCCAGCTCGTGCTCGAGGTGGTTGATCGCGGTGGCCCGGTTCACGCAGCCCGTGAGGTCGTCGAACGTCGCCCGCTGCTCGAGCTCTGCGCGCATGCGGGCCGCGTCCGTCACGTCGGTCACCGACGCGACCGCGCCGGTGACCTCGCCCTCGGGCGACACCAGCGCACGAAGGGCGATGCTGCACAACCGCCGGCCGGTGCCGTCGAGACGGTCGATGCGGGTGTCGACATCGACGTCCTCACCGGCGAGCACGCGCGCGATCGCCGACTCGAGATCGTCGACGTCGACGACCGCAGCGAGCATCGTGTCCTCGTCGGCGGACGCGTCGGCGCCGAGGATCTCGCGCAGGCGATCGTTCGCGTAGAGGATCCGCCGTTCGACGTCGAACTGCACCACACCGACCGGCAGTGCGCCGGCCAGTCGACGCAGGAGCTGCTCGCTGGCGCGCACGGCCTCGTGGGCGTTCATCTCCTCGGAGATGTCGAACATCTCGCAGTCGACATAGCCATCGGTGTCGAGTGCGTTGCGGTTGGCGATCTCCAGCCACACCCAGCGGCCGTCCTTGTGGGCGTGGCGAAGGCGAGCGCGGCACGTCGCGCCCGGCTTGGTCAACACGGTCATCCACGTGTCGATCGCCTTGTCCTGGTCGTCGGGATGGATGAACTCGAGCGACCGACGGCCGACGAACTCGTCGTGGTCCCAGCCGAGCATCGCGGTGAGGTCGGCGTCGGCGTCGACGATCACGGCGACCTCGTTCTTGCGCGTGCGCACGAGGCGGGGAGGTCCGGCGACGATCTCCGCGACCTCAGCGAGGTCGTCGACGACGCCATCCGACCCGATGAGGACCCCGACGAAGACACCGTGCGCGGCGCGGACGTCGAAGAACTGCATGGACGCGCTCGAGTTCGTGCCGCTCGCGAGCACCACGCTGCGGTGCGCGGCACCGCCCGCCTTCACCTGTTCCCAGGCCTCTATGACCGCGCCGCGCGACGCCGGCTGCACGAGGTCGAGCGCCGAGCGCGCGTGCGCGACACGGTGCGCGCCGATGTCGAGCGTGGATGGCATGGGGACGAACAGGCCGTCGTCGTCGATCGCCGCCACCACCGCGTCCGGGTGCTTCGCCAGCACCGACGTCAGTGCTGCGTCGACGACGGCGTAGCTCATCGCCGACCGCTGCTCCGCCATGGACCTTTTTCGGCCGCTCGAGGCCGAACCTGAAGGCCTCTGAGCCCGCTCGGGCGCTCGGCCGCCGGGCCGGCGCGGCGGGCTAGTGCAGGTGGACCCCGCCGTCCTCGTCGATGCGCCAGCCCGGGTTGTGGGCGATCTCCCACGGATGGCCGTCGGGGTCGACGAACACGCCCGAGTAACCGCCCCAGAACGTGGCCGCGCCCGGCCGCCCGATGGTGGCGCCCGCCTCGGCGGCGCGGGCGAGCACGTCGTCCACGGCGGCGGGCGACTCGAGATCGAGCGCGAGCGTGACGCCGCCCCAACCGCCGCTGTCCTCGACGGCGCTGTCGGCGGCCAACTTCTCCCGGCTCCACAACGCCACGATCATGTCGCCTGCCTGGAAGAACACGACGTCGCCGTCGGGCGACTCACCTTCCCAACCGAGTGCGGTGTAGAAGGCGCGGGCCCGCTCCACGTCGCGCACACCGAGCGTGACCAACGAGACGCGTTGTCGCATCGCCTCAGCATCCCACGCTGCCGTCGACCAGCTCGCGCAAGAGGTCGGCATGCCCGTTGTGGCGCGCGTACTCCTCGATCATGTGCACATAGATCCAACGCAACGAGCACGGTTGCCCGCGACGCACGCCGGTGTCGTCGAGCGAGAAGCGCGCCGCCGCCTCGCGGCTGGCGCGGCACTCTCGCTCCCACGCCGCGACGTCCGCGTCCCATTCGGCATCGTCGAGTGGCACGAGCTCGCTGTCGTCGATGTCGGGGTCGTACCAGATCGGCGGTGCATCGCTCTCACGCAGGAGCACGCGGCGGAACCAGTTGCGCTCGACTTCCGCCATGTGCCGCACGAGTCCGTGCAACGACAGCAACGACGTCGCAACCGGCCGGGCCTTGCGTCCGTCGTCGTCGAGCCCTTCGCACTTGAGCAGCAGCGTGGTGCGGTGGAACTCGAGCCATCCTTCGAGCATGTCGCGCTCGCCGAGCAGGAACGAGGGCTCGGCGCGGCGTGGGTCGTCGAGGTCTTGGACGGACATCGGCTGCCTCCCGGCGATCGCTCAGGTGAGCGGCTGTGGTGCCTCCGTGAACGCAGAGGTGAGATGGGCGGTGTCGTTGTAGCGACGGATGATCCAACGCTCGCCGGCGACCACGAGGTGGGAGATGGCGCCGTTGTCCGAGCCCACGAACGCGAAACCGTGCGTCGCGCCGCACGCAGCCGCGAGGATCTGGCCGATGGTGCCGCCGTGCACGAACACCGCCACGGTCTGATCGGGATGGCGACTGGCGATGCGCGCGACCGCGCCGTTGACGCGGGTGGCGAAGACGTCGGCCGGTTCTGCGCCGGGGATGACGTCCCAGCGCTGTGCCTCGAACATCCGAGCGATGATCGGATGACCTTCGGCCACGTGCTTCCGGTAGGCGCCGCCCTCGAACTCGCCGAGATGCACCTCGCGCAGGTCCGCTTCCACGATCGGGGTCAGACCCAGCCGCGCCGCGAGCGGTGCGGCGGTCTCGTGCGTGCGCCGCAGCGAGGTCACGTAGATGGCGGCGATGGGCTCACCGGCGAGGCGCTCGGCGACGAGCGCCGCCTGCGCACGACCCGCCGGTGCGAGCGCTGGGTCACCCTGCCCGTCCACGAGCGGGAACGGGCGGGCCGGATCCGCCGGCTCGGACTCACCGTGGCGCACGATCAGCAACTCGGTGCTGCCGGGCGGGCGGCGAAAACGCGCCTGCGCGTAGCGCTCGCTGCCGGTGTCCTCGGGCACTCAGCCGACCGAGAGCAGGTCGACCACGAACACGAGCGTCTCGTCCGGACCGATCACGCCGCCCGCGCCCCGCTTGCCGTAGGCGAGGTTGGGCGGGATCGTGATGCGCCGCCGGCCGCCGACGCGCATGCCCGCCACACCCTCGTCCCATCCCTTGATGACCTGCCCGGCGCCGAGCCCGAACCGGAACGGCTCGCCGCGGTCCCACGACGCGTCGAACTGCTTGCGCGTCCGCCAGGACACGCCGACGTAGTGCACCTCGACGTCGCGGCCGGCCGTCGCCTCGTCGCCGTCGCCGACCTCGAGGTCTTCGACGGTGAGTCCCGGCGGGGGCGCCTCGCCGGGAGGGACGAAGACGGACGGCTTCTCGTTGGGGGCCATGCCGCGCACGCTACAAGCGGGGTGGCGCGCGCTTGAACCGGTTCGTCGCGCCGTGGGACGCGGCCGAGGTGCGGGGTGCAGTCGTCGCCGTCGACGTCCTCCGGGCGTTCACGACGGCTGCCTACGCGTTCGCGGCGGGCGCCGCGCACATTTATCTCGTCGCCGACGTCGACGAGGCGCTGGCGCTGAAGGCGGCGCAGCCCGGCATGCTGGCCATGGGGGAGGACCACGGTCGACGTCCGGACGGCTTCGACTTCTCCAACTCGCCGGTGGCGGTCGCCGCCGCCGATCTCGACGGTCGGGTCCTCGTGCAACGGACGTCCGCGGGCACACGGGGGATCCTCGCGGCGCGCGCTGCCGATCGGCTGTGGGCCGCGAGCCTCGTGTGCGCATCGGCCACGGCCGCGGCGGTCCGCGCGTCGGGTCTCGGCGCGCCGACGTTCATCATCACCGGTCGCTTCCGCGACGCACCGGATCTCGGCGACGACGACGTCGCCACCGCCGCGCTCATCGACCGCGCCGTGCGCGGCGTGCCGTTGCTCGCCGACGAGACCGCTGCGTTCGTCGCCGCCTCCGACGAAGCGGCGCGCACGCTCGCGGTGGGGCCCGGGCACATGGATCCCGACGACATCGCGTACGCGACCGCCGTGGACCGCTTCGACTTCGCGATGGAGGTCACCCGCTCGGCAGACGGCGCCCGTCTCGAGCGCCGCCCGCCCGGATGACTCGCGAACGGGCTCGGTGGGAACCAATGCCGGGATGGCGACCTCGTTCGACGAGCTCGCTCGGCGGCGCACCCCTGCGGTCCGGAACGAGTGGTACGAGTTGTGTCGGTGGGACCCGTGTCTCCCGCCCGACTCCGAGCCGGCGCTGCCCAACGAGCTGATCTCCGCGGTCATCGACGCCTGCCGACATCCCCAGCCGATCGGGTGGGGACTGGATCCCGCGCTGGAGGGCGTCATCGCCCAGTTCACGAAGTCGAGCGAGCCCGCCGACGTCGCCGGCGCGCAGCTCGTCTGCCTGGCCGAGGCGTTCGAACGCGTGGTCGTCGACGAGCTGCCCGAGCACGAGCGCATGGAGGCGGTCCGCCGGCTCGACATGGTGGTGCAGCGGGCGATCATCGCGTTGAACCAGGCCGAGGTGGCCCGCTTGCGGGCGGCGGCGCTGACCGACCCGCTGACGGGGATGTTCAACCGCCGCGCGTTCACGCAGGATCTCGAACGGGCGGCGGCCCATCACGATCGCACCGGTGAGCCGTTCACGGTCGTGATGGTGGATCTCGTGGGGCTGAAGCACATCAACGACACGCTCGGCCATGCCGGTGGCGACGCCGCGCTCCAGGCGATGGCCGCTGCCATCCGCATCGCGACGCGTGCGGACGACCGCGGCTACCGCGTGGGCGGCGACGAGTTCGCGTTGCTGCTGCCGAACACGATCCTGCCCGAACCCGACGAGTTCGTCCGCCGCCTGCAACAGGCGGGCGCGCCGGACTGCACGGTCGGCATCGCCTCCGCGCCCACCGATGCCCTCGATGAGCTCGTGGAACTGGCGGACCATCGGCTGTACGAGACGCGTCGAGCGCAGGCCCGGGTACGGTGACCCGGATGCTCGCACCACGACACCGCATCCGGATCGAATTCTGCGTCCCCTGAAACTACGTACCGAGAGCCGTCGGTCTGACGGACGAATTGCTGCAGGGCTGGGCGCCGATCATCGAGACGGTCGAGTTGCTCCCGTCGTCGAAGGGAAGGTTCGAGGTGACGCTCGACGGTGACCTGATCTTCTCCAAGGCGACGCTCGGCCGTCATGCCGAGCCCGGTGAGGTCGCCGGCCTCGTGCGCGAGCGGGTCGGTCCGGAGATCGAACGCTGACGTGCAGCTCGACGTGTACCAGGCGGTCGGTGGCCGCCAGTTCTTCTTCGACCTCGTCGACCGCTTCTACGCGCGTGTCGAGGCCGATCCCGTGTTGCGCCCGCTCTACCCGGACGACCTGACCGATGCGAAGGAGCATCTCGCGCTGTTCCTCGTGCAGTACTGGGGTGGGCCACCGGAGTACAGCCGTGGCCGCGGCCATCCCCGCCTGCGCATGCGCCACGCACCGTTCGTGATCGGCCCCGCGGAGCGCGACGCGTGGTACCGCGCGATGTCGGCATCCGTCCTCGAGTCCGACCTCGACGTCGACATCGAACGGCGCTTCCTCGACTACTTCGCCCTGACCGCGGACCACATGATCAACGCGACTGCGTGACCTCGCCGACGTCCGAGGTCGTCGACTGCAGCGGCCCAATCTGGGGTGCTCCTCCCGATGGCGTGTGGGGTGGGATGTCGTACAACGGCTGTCGATGGCACACACCGGCGCATCCCCGTACCGTTGGGATTCGGTGGGATTGCTCGAACGGGAGGACCAGCTGGCCACGCTCGCCGGCACGCTCGCCGAGGCGCGCGACGCCGGACGGCTCGTGCTGGTCGCGGGCGAGGCGGGCGCCGGGAAGACGGCGCTGGTCGAGGAGCTGCGCGCCCGCCACCTTGCCGACCACCGCCTGCTCATCGGTCGCTGCGACGACCTGTTCGCGGCCCGTCCCCTCGGTCCCCTCACCGACATCGCCCGTGCCGTCGGCGGCCAGCTCGCCGCGGCGCTCGAGACCGGCGACCGAGGGGCTGTGTTCGACGCCTTCCTCGGTGAGCTCATGGCTTCGGAGGAACCGGTCGTCGTCGTGCTCGAGGACCTGCAGTGGGCCGACGAGGCGACGCTCGACCTGGTGCGCTTCGTGGCCAGGCGGCTCGACGTCCTTCGGTGCCTGGTCATCGCGACGTACCGCGACGACCTCCCGCCCGATCACCCGTTGCGTCGCGCCTGGGGTTCGCTCGTCGGACCGCTGGTCACGCGCTTGTCGCTGGCGCCGCTGAGCCCGAGCGCGGTCGCCGTGCTGGCCGAAGGTTCCGGCCTCGATCCCGCGTCGTTGCACGCGCGCACGGGCGGTAACCCCTTCTTCGTCGTCGAGGTCCTGGCCACGGAGGCGGCCGGCTTGCCGTCGTCGGTTCGCGACATGGTCCTCGCCCGCGCCGCCCACCTGCTCGGGCCGGCGCGCGACTGCCTCGACGCGGCGGCCGTTCTCGGGCGGCACGCGACGATCCGCCACGTGTGCGAGGTCGGCGACTGCGACGAGGCCGCGATCGACGAGTGCATCGCAGCGGGCCTCCTGCACAGCGACGACGAACGGGTCCTGTTCCGCCACGATCTCGCCCGCGAGACGATCGAGGTCGGGTTGAGCCCGCTGCGGCGACGGCAGCTGCACCGTCGAGCGCTCGATGCGCTGCGCGCCTCGGACGACATCGTGCAACAAGCGCACCACGCGCTGGGATCAGGCGACCGCGAGGTGATCGTCGACCTCGCACCGCGCGCCGGCGATGCGTGCGTGGGGCTGGGCGCATTCAAGCAGGCGGCAGCGCTCTACGCAGGCGCCCTCGAGCACGAGGACGCGCTCTCGCCGGCGGAACACGTGCGCACGCTGCAGGCGTACGCCGACGCCTGCATGCACCTCGACCGGACCGCTGACGCGGTGGCGGCCGGCGATCGCGCGCACGCCCTGCTCCTCGACGTCGGGGATCAGGCGGCGATCGGCAGCTGGGAGTCGTCGCTGGCGGCGATCTACTGGGCCGCGGATCGCGGCGAGGCCGCCACCGAGCTCGCCGCCAACGCGGTGCGCCGGTTGGCGCCCCTCGGGACGTCGCAGGCGCTCGCCCGTGCGATCTGCGCGCACGCGTCGCACCTGATGTTGTCCGGCCGGTTCGCGGAAGCGATCGTCGAGGGCCGCCGCGGGCTCGAGCTGGCCGAGCGGTTCGACGACGACGAGGCCGTGCTCGACGCGCTGAACGCGTGTGGTGCGTCGATGTGCTGTCTCGGCGACATGGAGGGCGCCACGCTCCTGCAGGAAGCGATCGATCGCGCCAAGCGCGCCGAGCTGCCGCGCGTGGTGTGCAGGACCAGCGCCAACCTCGGTGAGGTCCATCGAGCTGCCGCCGACCCCGCGCGTGCGCTCGCTGTCTTCGCGGACGGACTCGCGGTCGCAGAGGAGCACGAGCTGCTGTACCGGCGCAACTGCCTGCTCGTCACCCGCTCGCTGAGCTTGCTGCTCCTCGACCGGTGGGACGACGTCGTCGCCGACGCGCAGACGATCCTCGGCCAGTCCGACATCGCGTCGCACCACCGTGGGATGGCGCTCACCGCGCTCGGTCAGGTTCGTGCCCGGCGAGGCGATCCGGGTGTCGACGAGGTCCTCGACGAAGCCCTGCGCGAGCTCGACGCGATCGGTGACGCCCAGTACGTCCATCTCGTCCGCGTCGGCCGCGCGGAGGCGGCCTGGCTCGCCGGTGACGAAGACCGGGCTCGCGCCGAGATCGAGGCGTTGCTGCCGCTGCTCCACCTGCTCGACAACGCCGACGTGCGGCTCGTCCTGCAGTGGGCGGCGCGGCTCGGTGTCGATCGCCCGGAACGGTTCGCCGGGGGAGAGGGTTCGCCGGTGCCGGATGTCGCCATCGTGGGGCATCGCGCCGTGGCCGAGTTCTGGGCTGCGCGCGGTTGCTCGTACGCAGCGGCCGACGTCCTCGCCGACAGCGACGACGTGTCCGACCTGCTCGAGGCGCACGAACGGCTGCTCGCGCTCGGCGCCGCGCCGCGAGCCCACCAGGTCGCGCACCGGTTGCGTGACCGTGGCGCAGCCGTACCTCGCGGCCCGCGAGCGTCCACGAGAGCGAACGCCGCGGGTCTCACCTCGCGCGAGCTCGAGGTCGCGAAGCTGCTGGCCGACGGGCTCACCAACGCCGACATCGCGCAGAAGCTCGTGCTGTCACCGAAGACCGTCGACCACCACGTCTCGGCGGTCCTCTCCAAGCTCGGCGTCAACAGCCGTCGCCACGTCGCCCGAGCAGCGGAGCACTTCCAGATCACGCTTGCGTAGCCACATAGTCTCGTTGCATGCCACTCGAGACAGGTGACAAGGCGCCCGCGTTCACGCTCGTCGACCAGCACGGCTCGAAGGTCAAGCTGTCGCAGTTCAAGGGGCAGAAGGTGCTCGTGTACTTCTACCCGAAGGCCGACACGCCGGGTTGCACGACGCAGGCATGCGGGCTGCGTGATGTGCTGCCGAAGGTCGGTGACACTGCGGTCATCGGCATCAGCCCCGACAAGCCCGACAAGCAGAAGCGCTTCGACGACAAGTACGGGCTCGGCTTCCCGTTGCTGGCCGACGAGGACCATGCCGTGGCCGAGGCCTACGACGTGTGGCAGGAGAAGTCGATGTACGGACGCAAGTACATGGGCATCCTGCGCTCCGCGTTCCTGATCGACGAGAAGGGCAAGATCGAGCACGCCTGGTACAAGATCAGCCCCAAGGACACGGCGACCAACCTGCTGAAGTCGCTCGCCGGCGGCTGAGCGGACCCGCCCGATACCCGGCAATCTGCGCTACCTCGCGCGCAGTACCTTCGTAACGACTTGTTACAGTCCTGTCCGTGGCCCGAGACGAGATCGTCCTCAGCTACGACGAGGCGATGGCGATCTGCCTGCTTCTGGTGGAGGCGGCTGATGCCGCGGTCGACGAGCAGTCGGTTCGGGACACGTAGGCCGATGAAGCCCGACTCATGATCGAACTGATCCTCGGACGCACCGACGAGTGAGGTCCCATGACGACGCGCACTGACGACACTCAAACCCACCTCCTGAAGCTCGTTCGCTACGCGGCGAAGAAGGCCGGCGTGGCAGCCAGCAAGCGGGACGCTGCGATCCG
>Ga0070741_10002566_pt1 | contig 48271 bp, 39 predicted proteins | sample Coa_R1_4_FD_66440 | JGI IMG/M metagenome (GOLD analysis project Ga0070741, IMG submission 66440) | Surface soil microbial communities from Centralia Pennsylvania, which are recovering from an underground coalmine fire - Coalmine... | ecosystem: Environmental > Terrestrial > Soil > Unclassified ... | reverse complement strand
AAGGCGAAGGCGTACCCGGTGAAGAAGTTCATCGGGATGTACTGGGCGTACCTGGGACCGCTGCCGGCGCCGGAGATCCCACAGTACGACGTGTGGGCACGGAAGGACGGAATCCGCAAGCTCGCCGTGTACCCCCAGCTCGACTGCAACTGGCTCAACCCGACCGAGAACTCGGTCGACCCCGCCCACCTTCAGATCCTTCACCAGGAGTTCATTGGGCGCGGGAAGAAGCCGCCCAGCACGACGCGCGGATTCACGGACGACGTGCGGGACTTCGTCTTCTATGAGTCCGACTACGGGATCGTCAAGAAGCGTACCTACGCCAACGGTCACGTTGATCAGCACCCGCTGATCTTCCCCAACATCCTTCGGCAGGCCAATGCGACGCAGCTGCGAGTCCCGATGGACGATACGCACACGAACGTCTTCTTCGTGTATTTCTTGCCAATCGAGCAGGAGGGCTACTCGGACGATGACCCGGACGTCATCATCGTGCCTCCCTTCAAGGATCCGGTGGACCAGCTCCACCCCTTCACCCGATTCAAGCTGGACCAGGTCCTGGCTCAGGACCACATGGCCTGGGAGACGCAGGGCGCAATCGCGGATCGGGAGCACGAGCGGTTGGCCACCTCCGACCGAGGCGTCGCCATGCTGCGCGAAGTCCTGAAGCGGGAGATCGACAAGGTCGAGCGGGGGTTGGACCCCCTAGCGGTGGTCAGGGATCCGAACCACGGGATCATCAACACGTTCCTGACCGAGTCGCTGGCCGAGGGCTGGTACGACCCGGCGGGACGCGGCGGACCGACGGTAGCGAAAGCCGACGACTGGTTCGATCCCGGCGCCGAGGGCGCGCGAGAAGCTGCCAAGGTCTAACACCGGTCGCAATGAGAGTGCGCGAGGCGGCCGGATGCCGGCCGCCTCGCCATTTTTCGGAGGGAATCGCGTGGCGCAGCAATATCCGGTCTCCACCGTGCGCGCCTACTCATCGAACGTCTATGGCCGCTGCATCACAAACGTCGGCGACCACCACTTCGTCGTGGACCATGCGACGTATCAAGATGGGCCCGGCGACCAGCCGGGCCCAACCGAGATCTTTCTCTCCGGCGTCGCATCGTGTGGGGTCCTGCTGGTCGAGCGCGAGGCGAAGAATCGTCGAGTCCGCCTGGACAGCCTCGAGGTCACCATCGACGGACACCGGAGCCCGGCGCGGCCAGACCGGGAGCACACCACGTTCGATCGCGTCGCCATGCGCTTCGCCTTCGTCGGCCCGGGCGAGGAGGACGCGGGCGCCCTCGTGGCGCACTATCGGCGAACCTGACTCCTCTTTGGCACGGTCGCCGTGGCGACCCCCGAAGTTACCGTCACCTTCACGACGCGTCCTGCTTGACCGCGCGGTCCGCGGACGCGTCGGCGTCGAGTCCGGCTGCGCCCAGCCACGGGTGCTCCGACGTGTCGATCACCACGCCGTCGGGCCCGCGGTGCTTGACCTCGAAGAACTGCGTGCCCGCGGTCGGTCTGGGGCTCATCAGCTCGGCGCCGCTCTCAATGAGGCGCTCGTTGTACTCCTCCAGATCCTCGACGACGAAGCCGAGGTGGTGGAGCCCCACGTAGTCCATCCCGCGGCCGAGCTGATCTGTCTTGAAGTTCAGCACCGCGACGTTGATCGTCCCGTCGCTGAGGTAGATGCCGTTCGCCAGCTCGGTGTCGGTTCGGCCGACCTCTTTCATGTCGAAGACCCGCTTGTAGAACGCCGCCGTCGCTTCGGGATCTTTCGTCGCCAGCGCAATGTGTCTGAGCTTCGGCATCGCACCTTGCCTCCTTACCGCGCCGCGGAGCCTTTGGCGCTCTCCGGAAGCGCCGGTCCCATCTTACGCCGTCGGCGCCCTCGGCGGTATGATGAGAGCCTTTTGGAGCCCGTGAAGTTGGCGGCGGGCCTCTGACGCTGCGCCGCGTCTGGGAGAAGAACGATGACGGCCCATGAGCGCGATGCCGCTCTGCGCGAGCTGCTGGCCGATGCGTGCAGCATCCTCTATCGGCTCGGCCTGACCGATTACCTTGGGCATCCCAGCATGCGCATCCCCGGCACCGATCGGGTGCTGATCAAGCCGCGCCACTCGACGCGAGTGCGAGCGATGGACCGCGTCCGACCGGAAGACATGGTCGTGATCGACCTGGATGGGAATCTGGTAGAGGGAAGTGAAAGCCCGCCGGCGGAGCGTTTCATCCACACCTGCATCTATCGGGCGCGCCCCGACGTCCAGGCCGTTGTGCACACCCACCAGCCGATGGCGACGATCATGGGCGTCGCCAGCCAGCCGATCCTCCCCATCCTGCACGTTCAGGCGGCCCTGGTGGAGCGACCGGTTCCTGTGTGGCCGTGCGCCAAGCTGGTGACCGATAACGAGCTGGGGGAGCAGATGGTTGCGGCGATGGGCGACCACAGGGTGTGTCTGCTTCAGGGACATGGCATCGTGAGCGCCGCTCAAACGATCCAAGAGGCCACCATCGGTGCGATCCACCTCGAGGACCTGGCGCTGGCGAACTATCGCGTGTTGGCGATCAATAGCCGCCCGCGGATCATTCCGTCGGAGGAGATCCGCCAGTTGAAGGAGCGCGGCGTGGGCTTCGACGTCCGGTGGGCGTACTATGCGCAGCTCGCGGGCGTCGGCGGCGACTAACGGGGGCGGGCCAATCTTCGGCTCGTCAGCCCCACACGCCCGTCTTAGACAGCGCGATCACTCCGTCGCTCGGTTCTCGATGACGATCCATGGGCTTCCGCCCACCAGGTACAGCGATGGATCGCGCGGGTCCGAGTTGTTTCGCGACGGCTCGAGGGCGAGCGAGTAGGCTCCGCCTCTTGGGAATACGGCGCGAACGTTGCCCCGCTTGTCGACGAGCTGCGCGGAGTCAGCGTGCGCCCGAATCGTCGCCTGAACCGGGGTCGGAGACGCGTTCCAGATCACGGTGATGCGCTGTGCGCCCCGCTGCATCGTCACCCAGTTCACCGCGGCCGGCCACGGCCACTGCACCCGGTTGGCGTTGGATGCGAGCAGCCGGGTGATCTCGTCGTCCGTGGGCGGGTCGTGGGAGCCCTGCCATTCGTAGGTCGCTGCTGTCACGTCGGCCAGATACCGCGCGGCGACTTGATATGCCACGTACGATGGGCGCGCGGTCCCGTCATTGCGAGTCAGGCCCCAGTATTCGTCCCCGTTCTCGGGCGCCTCGTCCTGGAGCTTATAGATGGCGTAGCGCTCCACGCCCGCTGCCCGGGCGAGGGCCACGCTCTCGATCACATACGATGCTTGCTCGTCGAGCGTGGCGCGGAAGGGCCCTTCGCCGTTTTGAACGCGCGGGTCGTTCTTGATGAGCACATTGCTCTCGTCGATCCAGATCGGCTTGCTGATACCGCGCGCCTGCATGATCCGTCGATACGTCATCGGGACGGCGAAGCTATTGAGGGGGTTTCCGTAGCAGTGCGCGTCGACGACGTCGAAGTACCAGGCATTGCCGGCGGCGCTGGGATCCGAAGCGAGCGCGTCGAGCACGCGCTGGAAGTACTGTGACCGGCCCTCTTCCTTGTCCCACCAGTAGGTCAGGCCCGCCATCACGATTCTGGCGCCGGGATTGACCGACTTCGCCGCCAAGTACGCGGTCTTGAGGAGCGCCGCGTAGTCGGCCGGACTGCCAGCAAAGGTGCGGAAGTCGTTGGGCTCCGCGTAGACGTCGGGCTCGTTGTAGATGACCCACGTGTCGATCCGTCCGGCGTACTGAGAAGCAAGCCGCCGCATGAAAGAGCCCCACGGGTTCCGGGGGTCATCGGGCGGCAGCGAAAGGTCCCGGGGAACGCTGCGCGTGTCATATTGCGGGTCGCGCGCGGCCCACGTCGGCGTGTAGAGCGCGATCCCCTCGATTTCGATTCCGCGACTCCGCAGCGAATCGATGTCGTCGTCAGAGAAGTATCCCTGCTCCCAATCGTTCGGCCCGTTCGGCTGGATCTCGTTCCACGGGAAGATCAGACGCGTCCACTTGACGCCCGCGTCCCCGGCCGCTTGTGGGTTGGAGATCGCCTGGACCGCGCCGAACCATGGATCGTCGTTCGCAACCGGCGGGAGCGGCGTCGGGGCGACGGACGCGTCCTCGGCGACCGCGATGGAGATCCGTCCAAAGATGAAGGCCGCGAGGGTCAGCGCAAAGAGCGCCCGGTAGGCTCGACCGTTCATGCTCCCGCTGCCGATACTCCCCGCGCTGGCGGCGTTCAACCGCGTCCGAGGAACTCGAGGAGCGCATCGTTGAACGCCGCCGGCTGCTCCCAGTTGACCGAGTGGCCCGCGTCCGGGATCAGCAGAAAGCGCGCGTCGGGCAGGTGCCCCGCCTGCATCCGCATGACGTACGGGGGCGTCGTGAGGTCGTTGTCCGCGGCGATGAGCAGCGTGCGGATGCGGAGCGTTTCCAGTCGCTTCAGGGTAATGCTGTTGCGGGTCGGCTGCGCCGGGGCGCCCGGCTGGCGCGAGCGCCCGTGGATTTCCAGCCAGGCCTGGAGGCCCGTTGGATTCGTCGCCAGGTAGTCGAGGCTCACCTCGCGGAACTGGGCTGGCCAATCCGGAAAACCGGGCAGACGAACGCGGCCGTACTCCCGTGCGTAGTCGCTCTCAGGGATCCCGCCACCACTTGCCGCGACCACCAGGCTGCGCAGGCGCTCCGGGTGCCCGATGGCGTAATCGTAGGCAGCGTAGCCGCCACCCGCGATGCCGACGAGGTGGAAGGTGACGAGACGCAAATGGTCGACCAGACCGTGGAGGTCATCGGCGATGGTGCCGGGCTGGGGACCTGACTCCGGTTGCGCCACGCTTCGCCCCCATCCACGTCGATCGAAGGCGATTGCGCGATACCCGGCGCCGACGAGCGCCGGAATGTTGGGCCCCCAGCTATCGCTGTTGCCTGTGTTGGCGTGCATGAGGATGACCGGCGCGCCGGACCCGCCGGTGTCGCGATACCACAGTCGAACGCCGGGGAGGTCCGCGTGGGCCTCCACCGCCTTGGCCGCCTCAGCCATGCTGCTCCACGACCACGCCGATGCGGCGGTACTTTTCGTATCGGTCCGCGACGAGCCGGTCGATGTCCAGGACGCCGTTTCGGCGGTATCGAGCGTCGAGATCGGCGAGCGCCACGCCGATGGCGTCGCGTACCGCTGCGCCGGCTTGCGCATAATCGGCCTGAGCGCCGCCTTCGGGCTCGGGAATGATGGCATCGGCGATGCCTGCGCGCGCCACGTCCGCCGCCGTGAGCTTCATCGCCGCAGCGGCCTGGGGGGCCAGGGCGGCGTCATTCCAAAGGATCGACGCGCACCCCTCGGGCGACACGACTGAATAGGTGGCGTTCTCCAGCATGAGCAGCCGATCGGCGACGCCGATCGCCAGCGCGCCGCCGCTCCCCCCTTCTCCGATCACCAGCGCCACGGTCGGAACGCGGAGAGCGATCATCTCCGCCAGGTTTTGGGCGATGGCCCAGGCTTGGCCGCGCTCCTCAGCCTCGATACTGGGATCCGCGCCCGGCGTATCGATGAATGAGATCAGCGGAAAGCCGAATTTCTCTGCGTGGCGCATGAGGCGCAGCGCCTTGCGATATCCCTCCGGCCGCGCCATTCCGAAGCGTCGGTTCAGGCGCTCCTGCGTGGTCCGACCCTTCTGGTGGCCGAGTACCGCCACCGTCCGCCCGTCGAAAGACGCGACCCCTCCGACGACGGCCGCGTCGTCGCCGAACTGGTGGTCGCCGTGCAGCTCGAAAAACTCGGAGAAGACGATCGCCACGTAGTCGAGCATGAAGGGACGGTTCGCATCGCGGGCGCGCGTGACGACCGCCCATGCGTCGTCTGCGCTCACGGTGCGGCGGCTCCGCGTTTGGCGCGGCTTCCCCGGGGCACGCGTGGCTGCTTCGCGGCTGCCTCGTCGGGTACACACGAGACCGATCGGTAGAGGCGCAGGAGCTTGGCGAGCGTTCCGCGGAGCTCCCGCCGATGCACGATGGCGTCGATCATCCCGTGCTTCATGAGAAAGTCCGGACGCTGGGCTCCCGGGGGCAGCTTCTGCTTCGTCGTCTGCTCGATCACGCGGGGCCCTGCGAATCCGATCAGAGCGCCCGGCTCCGCGAGGATCACGTCGCCCAGGCTGGCAAAGCTGGCCGTCACGCCGCCGGTCGTCGGGTCCGTCAAAACAGTAAAGCAAGGAACGCGCGCATCGCCGAGGCGCCTCAGGGCTCCCGCGGTCTTGGCCATCTGCATGAGCGAGTAGATGCCCTCGTGCATCCGTGCCCCACCGGAGGATGTGACCAAAACGAGCGGCCGGTGGTCCGCCAGCGAGCGCTCGGCAGCGCGCGCGATTTTCTCGCCCATGACCGAGCCCATGCTCGCACCCAGGAATGCGAAATCGCACACAGCAAGCCGAACTGGGTTGCCCTCGATGCGCGCGGTACCCGTCAGCACTGCCTCTTCGAGGTTGGTCTTCGCTTGCGTTTCGGCTAATTTGCCCGCGTACGGCTGGTCGAGACTGACGAACTCCAGCGGGTCCGCCGGGAGGACGCCGGCGTCCTCTTCCGTCCAGCTCTCCGCGTCGGCCAGCATCCCGATGCGCTCGGTTGCCGATAGGCGCGCGTGGTGGCCGCATTTGGCGCAGGTCTGGAGATTGTTCTCGAACTCTCCGCGATAGATCAGCTCGTGGCAGCCGCCGCACCGAACCCAAAGGTCGTCCGGAAGCTCGCGGTGGCGGTGAAAGATGTTCTGGATCATGGGGGAACATCCTAAAGCGATAGGACGGAGGTCATCGGGGATTATCGACGCGTGCGCGTGGTGACATCAAGGACCGATGCGCGTGCGCTCGCGTCATCAAGGGTCGGTCACGATAGAATTGACTCGCCGATGGTCCGATCGGGGGGCTGTGATGGAAAGCATCTCGCGCTTCATTCTCAATCGTTCGGCGGCGCACATCAAACGCTACCACACGACGCCGACCTTTACGCAGGAGTCCGTCGCCGAGCACTCGCACTTCGTCGCGATGATCACGCGCATCATCTGTCACGCGCTGGAACAAGCGGGCCGCCCCGTTGATACGCTGTGCGCGGTGGACCTCGCCATGATCCATGACTACGAGGAAGCCATCAGCGGCGACATCATCAGCACCTTCAAGCATTCGGACCCTGAGTTTGTGGAGCTGCTGAAGCGCTTGACGGACAAGGCGATCGATCAGGTCTTTGAGTCCCTTCCCGCGGATCTGGCAGCCTACTACATCGAGCTGTGGCGCGCCCATAATGCTGGCTCGCTCGAGGGCCAGATCGTGTCAGTGGCGGACAAGCTGGCCGGGCTTGCCTACTCGAAGGAGCAGCTCCGGATGGGCAATCAGTTCATGGATCCGATCTATCGACGGTTTGTCTGGCTCATCGGGTCGATCCCGTACGACTGGTGGCCGCTGGTCCGCGATCGAATCGCGGCGGGCATCATCGACGGCCCGGTGGACTCCCGTGACGAGTGGGAGTCGACCTGGGCCGTCACACCGGCTGCTCGGTGACGCGCACGCTTCCGTCGCCCAGGATCGATTCGACCTCGCGCTGAAAGGTCGGGTTGAAGGCGACAGAAAGCGACTCGCCCACAAGGCGTCGACAGGCATCGCGCTCGAGGAAGTGGATCTCGATTGCGTCCGGCCCGGGAAACACCGCCAGGGTTTGCTGAAGCTGGCGCAGCCGCTTGAGGTCGGCCTCGCGGTCGGCTGTCGCGCGAAAAGTGATGACCACGCTCCGCTGGCGCGCGGGCTCCGAGGCCGCCGCGTCGTCGCTCTCGGAGCAGACGGCGCCGTCGAGCGCTGGTCCCGCGACATCGGGTGGATCGGCGGCAACGGGGTCCGCGGCAGGATCCGAGCCTGCCAATTCGGGCTGGAGCGACGCCACGGGGTCGTCGCTCGTCGGCAGTGACTCGTCCGCACCAGGGTCGTAGACCCACTCGTCGGCCGTATCGACCAGGATCTCCGGAATTCCTCGCGTCTCCTCCTCGGACTGCGATTCGACCCGGCGCACCGCGACGCGGCCACGTACCACCACGATCGCATCCTCGCGCCAAATCTCGGGGTTGAGGGCGTAGGCGCGCGGAAACACGACGGCCTCGATGCCGCCGTGAAGGTCCTCGATCCGCGCGACCACCATGGATTCCTGCTTTTTGGTCACCACCCGGCGGATGGACATGATGGCGCCGGCCAGTGTGACTCGCTCCCCGTTCATCTCGTCGGTGACCTGGCTGGTATTCGCCGTCACGGTCGAATGGAGGTGCCGCGCGGCTCGCTCGAAGGGATGGCTGGAGAGAAAGAACCCGAGCGCCTCCTTCTCCCACGCGAGCCGCTGCTGGTCGGGGATCGGCGGGGCATCCGGCAGAAGCGACCCGCCGGCAGCAAGTGGCTCCGGCCCGAACAGGGTCCCCTGGCCGATCTCGGCCGCGCGCTGGGCGAGCTGACCCGCCGCCATGGCCCGGTCCAGCGCCGCCATGATCCGCTCGCGCGGCCCGAACGCGTCCAATGCCCCCGCCTTACCCAAAGCCTCGAGCACGCGCTTGTTGACGACCCTGAGGTCCACCCGCTGGCACAGATCGTCCAGGGACGCGTACCGTCCATGGGCCTCGCGCTCGGCCACGATCGTCTGCGCGGCGCTGGATCCGACGTTCTTCACCGCACCCAGCCCGAAGAGAACACGCAGCGACTCCTCGTGGCCGAGGGGGTCACCCGCCTCGGGACCCTCCACGGAGAACCCGACCTGGCTTCGGTTGACGTCGGGGGGGAGGAGCGGGATGCCCAGCCGCCGGCACTCGCCCGCTGCCGCGATCACCTTGTCGGTATCGTCGGACTGGGTGCTCAGCATCGCCGCCATGTACTCGGCGGGGTAGTGGCGCTTCAAATACGCGGTCTGGTAGGCGATGTAGGCGTAACAGTAGGCGTGGGCTCGGTTGAACGCGTAACCGGCGAAGGGCTCGATGTACTCCCAGATCTTCGCCGCCACTTCCGGCTCCACGCCGTTGCGCTCGGCGCCCCCGACGAATCGGTCGCGGTTTGCCTTCATCTCCTCGGCGATCTTCTTCCCCATGGCGCGGCGGAGGACGTCCGCCTGCCCCAGGCTGAACCCGGCGATGGCCTGGACGATCTGCAGCACCTGGTCCTGGTAGACGATGACGCCGTAGGTCCCCTTGAGGATCGGCTCGAGCTTTGGGTGGAGGTACGTGATGGGGCGCCGGCCGTCCTTCGCCGCCACGTACGTGGGGATGTGCGCCATGGGACCCGGGCGATAGAGGGCGACGATGGCGGCCAAATGGTCGACGGATGTCGGCCGGAACTCGCGAAGGGTTCGGCGCATACCCGTGCCCTCGAGCTGGAACACGCCCGTGGAGTCCCCGTTGGAGAGCATCTGGAACGTCTCCTGGTCGTCGAGGGGCAGGCTTTGGAGGTCGAGCCTCACGCCGCGCGTCTTCTGGATCACGTCGAGGGCGTTCTCGAGGAGGGTGAGGTTCGTGAGGCCGAGGAAGTCCATCTTCAACAGCCCGATGTGCTCGAGGGCGTGCATCTCGTATTGGGTCATGATGACGTTCTCGCCCCGCGCGCCGCGCTGGAGCGGGACGTGCTCGACCAGCGGCTCGCCGGACACGACGATGCCCGCCGCGTGCGTCGACGCGTGGCGGGTGATGCCCTCCACCTGGCGTGCCGAGTCGATGAGACGCCGAATGTGCTCCTGCTCGTCGTAGAGCTGCTTCAGCTCGGGCGTCGTTGCCAGGGCGCGGTCCAGGGTCATCCCGATCGGGATCGCGGGGATGAGCTTGGCGACGCGGTCGACCTCGGTCAGCGGGTATCCGAGGGCGCGCCCGACATCGCGGATCGCGGCCCGGGCGAGAAGCCGCCCAAACGTGACGATTTGGGCCACGTGGTCGCGGCCGTAGCGCTGCGCCACATACTCGATCACCTCGTCGCGGCGACTATCGGCGAAGTCCATGTCGATGTCGGGCATCTGGATGCGCTCGGGGTTCAAGAACCGCTCGAAGGTGAGGCCGTTCGCGATCGGGTCGATGGTGGTGATGCCGAGACAGTAGAGGATGATCGAGCCGGCCGCAGAGCCGCGCGGCCCGCAGAGAATACCCTGGCGGCGCGCGAAATCGGTGAAGTCCCAGACGAAGAGGATGTAGGCGGCGAACCCGGTGGTCCGAACGACGTCCAGCTCGTACCGCAAGCGCTCCTCGATGTCGGGCGTCACGCGCTCGTATCGCCGAGGCAGGTTCTCCCAGCACATGCGGCTGAGGAAATCGAACGGGGATTCGCCGTCCGGCACGAAGTGGAGCCGAGGAAAGTCCAGCCGTCCGAACGACAGATCGAGGTCGCACTGCTCGGCGATCGCCATGGTGTTGGCAAGCGCGTCCGGGCGCTCGGCGCCGAATACCGCGAACATTTCGGACGGACTCTTGAGAAAGTGCTCCGGCGTGTAGGCTTTCATCCGCTTGGGATCGTCGACCTGCGCATTGGTCTGGATGCACAGCAGCAGGTCCTGCCCGGCGCTGTCCTCGCGCCGCGTGAAGTGCGAGTCGTTCGTGCACACGACCTTGAGGTCCATTTCGCGCGCCAGCTCGAGCACTCGGCGATTCACGGCTGGCTGGAAGTCGAGGCCGTGGTCCTGCAGCTCGAGGTAGTAGTGTTCGGGGCCCAGCAGATCACGGTAGAAGGCCGCGGCCTTGCGCGCGGCGGTGTCGTTGTCGTGGCGCAGGGCCCACGCGACCTCTCCCGACGCGCAACCGGAGAGCGCGATCAGCCCGTCCGAATGCTCGGCCAGCAGCTCGTGGTCGATTCGCGGCTTGTAGTAGAAGCCGTCCAGGTGGGCCCGGGTCGTGAGGGCCAGGAGGTTTCGGTAGCCGGTCTCGTTTTGTGCGAGGAGGACGAGGTGGGCCGAAGCGCGGTCGGGCGCCTCTTTGTCGGTGAGTCGTCGGGCGGCGACGTAGGCCTCGACGCCGATGATCGGTTTGAGGCCTTGTGCGCGCGCGGCCTCGTAGAACTCCAGCGCACCATAGAGAACACCGTGGTCTGTTAGCGCCAGGGCGCTCATGCCGTGGCGCTTGGCCTCCTCAACCAGCTCGGGGATGCGCGAGTAGCCATCCAGGAGGGAGTATTCCGAGTGGACGTGGAGGTGTGTGAAGTTGATCGCCACTGGGCGCACTCCTCACCGCGTTCGGCGCGCCGCGATGGTGAGAGCCTGCTCGCGGCCGGCAGACGCGCATCGATCTCGTAGAACAGGTGTCTGTTGGACGGACCCATCATAGCGCGCCATGCCGCGTGCGGTGGTGACAGAGAGGCCAGCGAGGTCTCAAATTTGTTAGCCCCGAACGTCCGCCCGCTGGAGCTGCCCGTGCGCCACGACGGCGGCGAGGCCGGCGCAGCCTGGACCCGAAAGAGGAAACGATGGGCTGATTAGCCCTGGTCGAGGCGCCTTCGGAGGATCTCGGTGACGGCCGTGGGGTTCGCCTTGCCGCGCGTCGCCTTCATCACCTGGCCCGTGAGGAAGCCGATCGCCTGCTGCTTGCCGGCGCGGTAATCGGCGACCGCCTGCGGGTTCTCGGCGATGGCGTCCGCCGCCGCCTGCTCCAGCGCCGCCGTATCGCGAATCTGGGTCAGGCCGCGCTGCGAGACGATGCGCTCCGGATCCGCCCCCGTCTTGACGCTCTCCTCAAATACCTGCTTGGCCACGGCCTGCGTGATGGTGCCCGCGTCCAGGAGTCCGAGGACGGTTACGAGCGCTTGGGGCGTCGCGGCTGAAGCTTCGAGGTCGATCCCCGTGTCGTTCAGAATGCGGAACAGCTCGCCGTGGATCCAGTTGGCGAGGACCTTCGGCTTCTGGTACGCGGCGACGGCGCGCTCGAAGTAGCTCGAGACCGCCACGGACGAGGTGAGCTGCACGGCATCGTACCGGCTGAGCCCAAACTGCTCGCAGTACCGGTCGCGTTTGGCGTCGGGGAGCTCCGGAAGGCGGCCGCGCAGGTCCTCGACCCACTCGCGGGAGATGAAGACCGGCGGGAGGTCGGGCTCCGGGAAGTAGCGATAGTCGTGGGCCTCTTCTTTGGACCGCTGCGAAACGGTGATCCCGCGATCCTCGTCGAAGCCTCGGGTCTCCTGGATGACTCGCTCGCCGCGGTCGAGGAGCTCCGTCTGGCGGTCGATCTCGTACTCCAGGGCCCGCTGGACGGAGCGCGCCGAGTTCAGGTTCTTGACCTCGACCTTCGTGCCAAAGGCGGCTGAGCCGATCGGACGCAGCGACACGTTGACGTCGCAGCGCATCGCCCCTTCCTCCATGTTCCCCGTCGACACGCCGAGGGTCTGGACGATGAGCCGCAGCTTCTGCAGGTAGGCCCGCGCCTGGGCCGGCGTCCGGATGTCGGGCTCGCTGACGATCTCCAGCAGCGGCACGCCAGCCCGGTTCACGTCGATGAGGCTGTATGTCGATTCGCCATTCCTTCGGTGGAGGAGCTTGGCCGTGTCTTCCTCCAGGTGCGCGCGCGTTATCCCGACCCGGTGCGACTCGCCATCCACGTCGACCGTCAGGTGCCCGTGGGAACTGAAGGGCAGGTCGTACTGGGAGATCTGGTAGCCCTTCATGAGATCGGGGTACGGGTAGTTCTTGCGATCGAACTTGCTGGCTTCGGGGATCTCGCAGTTGAGGGCGAGCGCGGTGAGAAAGGCGTATTCGACGGCGCGGCGATTCATGACCGGGAGCGTGCCCGGCATCGCCATGCAGATGGGGCAGACGTGGGTGTTAGGCTCTGCGCCCGCGTAGTCGGCGCTGCAGGCGCAAAACATCTTGCTCTTGGTCTGGAGCTGGACGTGCGTCTCGAGCCCGATCACCGGCTCATACGTTGCTCTTGCCATGCGCTCCTTATTGTAGCCGCCGGGCTTGTGGACGGAGAATAGCCCCGTTATGAAAGGGACGGCGCCGGAAAGGGCCCCCGCGCTCGCTCGTAGGCGGCGGCGACACGGAAGATGGTCTCTTCGCCGAGCGCGGGCCCGATGATCTGCAGGCCGACCGGTAGGCCGTCGGAGAGGCCGCACGGCATGCTGAGACCCGGAAGGCCGGCCAGACTCACCGGGAGGGTGCACACGTCCGACAGGTACATCGCCAGCGGGTCCTGGGTCTTGGCGCCGAGAGGGAAGGCGACGCTGGGAGAGGTCGGCGCCACCAGTACGTCGAAGTCCGCGAAGGCGTTGTCGAAATCTGCCTTGATCAGGGTGCGGACCTTCTGAGCCTTGACATAAAAGGCATCATAATAGCCGGCCGAGAGCGCGTAGGTGCCCAGCATGATGCGCCGCTTGACCTCGGGGCCGAAGCCATCGGCGCGGGTGCGCAGGTACGCGTCGAGCGTGCTGGTGACACCTGGCGCGCGGTAGCCATATTTGACGCTGTCGTAACGCGCGAGGTTCGCGCTGGCCTCGGCCGGGGCGATGAGGTAGTAGGTGGCGAGGGCATAGGCGGTGTGCCCCATCGACACCGGACCGACGTCGGCTCCCAGCTCGGCGAGGGTGTCGATGGCCTGCCGCACGGAGGCCTCGACGCCCGGCTCGATCCCGCGCACGAAGTATTCGTCGGGGACGCCCACGCGGACGCCGTGCAGGTCGCGACCCATCGCGGCCTGATAGTCGGGCACCGGGTTGGGGAGCGACGTCGAATCGTATGGATCGCTGCCCGCGACAGCGGCGAGCAGCGTGGCGGCGTCGGCCACGGTACGCGCGAACGGGCCGACCTGGTCGAGCGACGACGCGAACGCGATGACCCCGTATCGGGATACGCGACCATACGTCGGCTTGATCCCGACGACGCCACACAAGGCGGCTGGTTGTCGGATCGAGCCGCCGGTGTCCGTGCCGAATGCACCGGCCGCCATCCTCGCCGCCACGGCCGCGGCCGAACCGCCGCTGGAGCCGCCGGGCACGCGCTCCAGGTCCCAGGGGTTTCGGGTGCTCATGAAGGCGGAATTCTCGGTGGACGAGCCCATGGCGAACTCGTCCATGTTGGTCTTCCCCAGCAGCACTGCGCCCGCCGCGCCCAGCCGAGCCACGACGGTCGCATCGAAGGGGGGCACGAACCCCTTGAGGATGCGTGACGCGCATGTTGTTTCGATGCCATTCGTGCAGAAGATGTCCTTCAAGGCGAGGGGAACCCCGAGCAGCGGGCCATCTTCCCCGGCGCGAATCCGCTCGTCGGCGCGGCGAGCGTCGGACCGGGCGCGGTCCGCCGTCACGGCGAGAAACGCCTGCACCGAGCGATCGAAGCGCGCGATGCGGTCGAGGTAGGCCTCGGTCAGTTCGACGGACGAGATCTGGCCCGTCCGAAGCGCCTCACGCGCTTCCTGGATATTGAGGTCGTATGCTTCCACGCTAGTCCAGGACGGGCGGAACGCGGAGGAATTCGCCTTCTCGGTCCGGCGCGTTGCGCAGGACGTCCTCCCGCGGAAGCGACGGACGCACCTCGTCATCGCGCATGACGTTCCGCAGGGGGATCACCTGCGCGGTCGGGGGGATGCCGGAGGTATCCAGCTCGGTGAGCGTCCGCATGTGCTCGAGAATCGCGGAGAGCTGTTCGCGAAAGGTCCGCTTCTCGTCGTCGCTGATGCCGAGCCGGGCCAGATGGGCGATGTGCTCGACGTCCTCTAGACTGATCGCCATGCGACTCTCCAGTGGTTGGGACCGGATTATAGCCCGTCTCACGGAGTGGCTTCGCAGCCGCGGCGTACCCCCGTGCGCGAGAGGGTCGGCCCGAGCGCTCGGGCCGACCCTCTGGTTGGCTGGTCGGAGTTCGACTCGAGAGCGGGCAGCGCCCACTCTCGAGTCGTCACGCGTTCAGTAGGGATATCCGTACCCGCCGGGATATCCGCCGTATCCGTATCCACCGTAGCCGTACCCGCCCGGGTACCCACCGTAGCCGTATCCGTACGGCTGGCCGTAGCTGGGCCCGCCGGCGTTTCCGGCGTAGATGTAATTGTAGCCGGGTGGAAGCGTGGCGAAGTTGCCGGCTCCGGTGCCGTAGCCACCGTTGTAGCCGTAACCGTAGCCAGAACCACCATATGCGTAGGGATTGGACGTATAGCCCGGATTGTAGCCGTAATTATAGCCGTAGTTGTATCCGGGGTTGTAGCTAGGATTGTAGCCGTATCCGTAGTTATAGCCGGGATTGTAGCCGTAGTTGTTCCCGTAATTGTAATTGTTGTAACCACCGTATCCGTTATACCCATTCGGATATCCGTAGTTGTATCCGTTTGTGCCGTACTGATAGTTGTATCCGTTTGTTCCATAGTTGTAATTGGTGGTCGATTCGTACGGATAGGTCGTATTGTAACTGGGAGGTGTGTATGGGTTCGTCGAGCTATAGGCGCCGGTATATGAGTTGTACCCATTATTGTTGTATGTCGCGTTTGTTCCGCTGTTGTAAACCGTGCAGGGCACGTTGTTCGGATACGATGGGTTTGGATTGGGATAGCTGGGGTTGCAGTTCATCGGGCTACTGGCCGTGGTATTCGACGTGCAGGGCACGTTGTTGGGATATCCCTGGTTCTGGTACTGGTTCGCGTAGGGATACCCCTGCTGCTGGCCGGAGTAGTTGGGATTGCAGTTGTACTGCGTCGTTCCCTGGCCATTCGGGTTGTACTGCGCGCCAGACGAGTTCTGGGTGGCGGAGGTGGACGCGCTGGAGGAGCTGGAGGAGCTGGAGCATCCGAGGAGGACGAACGGGTTGTAGCCGGCTGAGGAGCTGCCGGACGAGCAGCGCGCGGTGGTGTTCGTTCCGCCGCCGGTTCCCGCCGAGGTGTTTCCGCCTGCGAGGTTGACGGTGCTCGCCACCGGTCCGGCCGTCGTGTCCGCGACGACCGTCACGGCCTGGGAGCCTGGCGTGAGCGTGGACGGGTCGAGGTTGAAGCTGAATCCGATGGTGGCGGATCCACTGACGCCCGTCGAGCAGACGCTGCTCAGGTCCCGCGCGCCGGTGATGATCGCCGTGCCCAGAAGCTTGCCGCTCGTGTTGGTGCCGGAGTAGACGCGAACGTCCGCGGGCGGGCTTCCCGTGCCGCAGTCCACGGCGTAGCCGCTGAGCACGGTCGGGCCGTTGACTGCCCCCGTCGGAGATTCGACCCTGATGACCGCGTTGGCGCTCGTGGCGCCAGCCCCTTGACTGATGGCCGGATTGGAGCCGGGGTACGCGCCGGCGGAGGTTGCGCCGCCGCCGACCACGATCGGGAGCGTCGTGTAGTCCCACTGGTCACTGTCGATGGAGTGGGCGTAGATGTACAGCACGTGGGAACCGGGGGAAACGTTGGAGACGGCCCACGACAGGTCGAAGCCGGAGCGAGTCCAATCGGGGTTCCCGGAAGACGCGGCGACGTCCGGGCGAGCCTTGCCGTACACGGCGAACCCGAGCGGCCGGCCGCCGCCGTCGGCGGGGCCGTCGAGGTAGAGCTTCACGGAGTCGACGCCGGTTCCGGCCCCCGCGGTATCAACCGCCCAACCGGCAACGTCCAGCGTCTGTCCCTCGGTGATGGAGGCGCCGGCGGACGGCGAGTCGAGGGAGATCGAGATCGCCGACGGCGCAGGAGCGCCGGCATTGCTCGATCCGCTGATGGTTACGGCCTGGGTCGCATACGTCCACCCGCACAGCGTGTGCGCGTAGACGTAGATCGTCGCGTCTTCGCTCGGTGAGTTCGAGAAGTCAACGTCGGCGCTCCATCCGGACATGGAGTTCGTGAGGCCGTTGGCCGCGTCGATGTCCGGCCGCGGGATGCCGATGGTTGCGACGGCGAGGCCCGTCCCGCCCTCCTCCGGGGGTGCGTCCTGATAGAGGCGCACCGAATCGACGCCGCTGCTGCCAGCCGGGCTGGAAAGGTCGACTGCCCAGCCGCTGAACGTCGTCACGCCAGACACGGTGTCGCCGGTGGCCGGCGAGTCGATCCCAATTTGGGGCGAACACCCCTGGGCGGAAACGACGGCAATATCACTCGGGAGCCCGAACGATGCCGACTGCGCCAGCACGGCGGCGACGGCGAGCAGAGCGGCCGAAACGCTCCATCGAGTGAGAAACGAGTGCGCGGTCATGGACAGTCCCTCCACGGATTGGTTCCAGGTCCCGGAGCCGTTCCCCAAATGAGCGGCTCGCGCGCGGGGTGACCGGCCGTATCAAATTTGCCGATCGCCACAGCGTCGGCGCAGCCTCCGCTCGAAGGTGCGCGCAGCGCATGAGGGACATTATTGCAGGAAATCAAGGGAATGGCACAATTTGTGATACAGAAGGAGAGGGAGCGGTAACTCCGCTCCCTCTCCTTCTGTGACGTTGCGTCTTGCGGCCGGTTACGGACCGGCGGTCGTCGTCGCCGTGACCGGCGCCGATGGCGGGCTCTGGTTCCCGAAGGCGTCGAGCGCGATGACCTCGAAGCTGTACTGGGTGCTCACGGAGAGGCCGGATACGACCGCGCTGGTCGCGGTCGTGTTGCTCACGACGGAGGGGACGAATGCGCCGCTCGTCCCGAGCGCCTGGAGAACGCGGTAGCTGATGGCGCCGGGCACCGGGTTCCAGCTCAGGGTCGCTGTGGTGCCGGTGATGCCAGTTACCGTCACGCCCGTGGGTGCGGGGAGTGTCCCGTAGCCAGGAACTGGATAGCCTGGGTAACCAGGGTAGCCCGGATAACCGGGGTACCCCAGCCCGTATCCCGTGTTCGAGTAGGCGGGCACGACGGTCTCGAGTCCGTTCGGGTCAACCGCGCGAACCTGAAGGTAATACGTCTGGCCCGGCGTGAGGCCCGTTACCGTCCCGTTCGTCGCCAGGATCCCGCTGGTCTGCGGCACCGTAATCGCGACCGTGAAGTTCGCGGGCTGCGCAGCGGTCGCCTGGTAGATCCGGTACGACTGCGCGCTCGGGTTGGCGATCCACGAAAGGAGTACCGTTCCACTGGGCGGGGCGACGACTACGACCGTCTGCTGGTAACCGATTCCGGCGCCGTACCCTCCGTAGGGCGGGATTCCGCCGCCATAGTAGGGGGGCGGCGGCGCGTAGGCGCCGTAGCCGGTGCAGACGGGGCTGTAGTAGTCATAGTACGGCGCGCAGCCGTAGCCACCACCGTACCCGCCGTAGCCGCCGTATCCTGGGTAGCCGTAGTTCGTGTTGAGATAGCTTCCGCCGTACGGAGTCATCGGACCACCAGGGCCGTACTGGCCGCCGTAGGCCGGTCCACCGCCACCGGTCCGGGCCGGCGCTGCCGTCGGTCCCTGGACGTTGATGGCGACGGTCTTGTAGGCCCAGCCGTTCGCGATCGAGTGCGCGTAGACATAAATGGTATGACTGCCGCCGCTGACGCCGGACGGCGTCCAAAGATAGTCGAACCCGCTGTCGGTGTAGGCCGTGTTTCCGAGAGCAGCAGCAACGTCTGCTCGGGCTCCGCCGTAGTTTGCGTTGCCGAGCAACGTGCCGTTGTTGTCCATCCGGTTGTCGAGATAGATTCGCACCATGTCGACGCCGGTTCCCGGGCCGGCCGTATCGACTGCCCACCCGCCGATATCGATCTGTGTCCCGTTCGAGACGTTTGCGCCGTCCGCCGGGGCATCGATGGAGATCAGGGTGGTCGACTGCGCCATCGCCGGCGCGACGGGGAGCGCGAGTGCGAGGATTGCTGCGATTGCGGGTATAAGACGCGGGGTAAACGCGGATTTCAGACCCATCGCGTGATTCCTCCACCTGTTTGGTGGTTCCTCGGGCTACTAGCCTGTGCCGAGGAACGATCGGACCGTCTCCTCGGATCAGAGCGTGCACGGTCCGGCACATGGCCGAGCGGTCGCCGCAATAGTGACCTGAGACGAGTATTGCACTCTTTTTCGCGTGTGTCAACTTGCCGTGAACTGCTTCACGCGACTGCTTGGCGATCGTTATGACCAGTGAGGGTTACCGGAGTGGTTGCAGACGGTGAAGACTAATGAATGGACGCTGGATGCGTTATGTCTCGTATGGCCGACGCATGCGGTAATAACCGAACGCGAGCAGCGCGCCAACCTGGGAGATCATGACCGCCCCGAGGAAGCCCGCGAGCGAAGGCTGGATGCCCGGCATGTCCTGGGAGATGAAAGCGAGCGCCGAGATCGCAAGCAGGATCGGAATCAGGTACAGGATGCCGGTTGTCAGGACGACGCGCGTTCTGTTGCGGCCTGCCTCCGCGATGTCCGCCGGCGTCTCCAGCGGGACGTCGAGAAAGCGCGCGATGCGGGCCGCGTCCTGACCGATAGTGACCTCATTGTTACTCCAGGCGGCCAGGTAATCCGCGTCCCGCAGCACCAGGAAGAGCCCGAAGGCCCACGCGCCACCTGAGAGCGGGCCCGGCGGCATCTTCCGCACCTGGACCCCCTCGACATCCTCGAGCGGGTGAACGTCCCGGGAGCGGCGCGTATACGATTGCTCCTGAATCTCCAGGGTGTCGCGCTCCCGGTCGATGACCGAGACGCATCGAATCCGCACCGCGTTGAAGGCGAGCACGCTGATTAATGGCAGGAACAGGAAGACGAGCGCGAGAAAGCTCAACACGCCAGCCGGCGGTGATGACGCCAGGGTGCCGATGAGGCCGGCCGCGCCCGCTGCCGCGAGGACGATGTACAGCATGACGGGATCGGGCCGCGCCTCGAGGGTCATCGTCGTCGGAGTTTCGGAGATGCGGAGGGTGAGCCCGGCCTTGGGATCGCCTATGACCCGTCGCTGCACTGGTCCTCCGCACCGCGCGTCGCCCGCGACCGACGATTGCCGTCTCCATTATTACCAAGATTTATTACCAAGATTGCGCCCGGTTACAGATCGCCGCCAGTCTCCCGCTCGTCCGCGCGCTGCGGCAGCACGATCTCCAGGAGGCCGCGCGCGGTCTCGCCGATCTCTTCGGCTTTCGGGACCAGCACGCACAGCTGACGCTGGCAATTGAAACCGCCCCGGCCAATGCTGCCGAGCCTCCCCATCTCCAGCTCGAGGCGGACTGCCGCCTCGGACAGCACCCCGACGCCGATGTTGGCCATCACCGCCTGCTTTATGGCCTGGCTCGACCCGACTTCGAGCACGACGCGCGGCGCGACGTTCAGCTCTGCGAGGCGCGCCTCGGCAGCCCGGCGAAGCGACGACGTCGAGGGACCCATCACGAATTCCATGGCCGCCAGGTCGGCCCGCCCGGCCGATTGCGCACCGAGGAGCGGGTGCCCCGGGGGGCCGACGAGCAGAAGCTCGTCTGACGCAAATGGACGAGCCTCGAACTCGTCGGATGGCTCGGGGTTGACAGCAAATCCGAGCTGCAGCTCGCGGGCGCGCAGGCGGTCGCCGATGACCCGTGTCGGTGCGATATCGACGCGAATGGTGACGGACGGATAGTGTCTCCGGTATTGCGCCAGGAACTGCGGGAGAAGGTATTCCCCAATGGTGGGGCTGGCCCCAATGGTGAGGTGGCCCTCGAGGTTCCGATGGAGCCGGTCGATGGTCGCGGCCAGCTCGTCTGACATGCCAAAGATCCGCTGGGCGTAGGCGGCGACCGAGCGTCCCGCGTCCGTGAGCCCGACCCGATGCTTGGTGCGGTCGACGAGGACCAGCCCGAGATCTTCTTCGAACTGGCGGACCTGTGCGGAAACGGCCGGTTGCGAGATGGCCAGCTGGCGGGCAGCGCGCGAGAAGCTGCGGAGCTGCGCGACCATGTAAAAGATGCGGAGCTGGTGAAAGTTCAGCTCCGTCATAGCCAGTGCACAACCTCAGGGGGATGGCGGGGTGTGCTCATTATATTCCCGCCTTCGCGCCCTTCCGTCACGATCCCGCAAGCTCCCGCCGCTCTTTGCCCTGTGCCTACGCCCAGGAGTGGATCGAGATCCTGATTAGGGGATGAACGCGCCGCCGTTGACGAAGATGCTCTGGCCCGTGATGTAGCCGCCTGCCGGCCCGCACAGGTGGCGGACGAGGGCGGCCACCTCCTCGACGCGGCCCATGCGGCCAATGGGCGTGGTGGTGCTTTCGTGGGGGTGATCGGACGCGGCCACCCGCTGGGTGTCGATCGCATAGGGGTGGATCAGGTTCACGGTGATGTGCCGGGACGCCAGCTCCTTCGCCAGCGACCGAGTGAGACCGAGGAGCCCGTGCTTCGCGGCGGAGACGTGCGAGCCTGCGCGCGAGCCCGTGATCGCCGCCTGCCCGCCCATCATGACGATCGCTCCGCCGCCAGCCGCGGTCAGGTGGGGCACGGCCGCCTTGCAGCACAGCCACGAGCCGTCGAGGGTCACCGCGACGACCCGGCGGAACTCCTCGTAGGAGATGCGCTCGATGGGCGCGCTCGCGCGCAGCGTCTGATTGATCGAGAGGATGTCCAGTCGGCCGAAGTGACGGACAGTGTCCGCGATGAGGACTTCGACGGCTGCGGGATCGGTCACATCCGCCAGGTGATATGCGGCCCGCCCGTCCTCGCTCCGGATGAGATCGACCGTCGCCCGCGCCTCATCCTCTGACGTGCGGGCGTTGACCATCACGCCGGCTCCGGCCGCGGCGAGGGCACGGGCGACGCCTCGTCCGATGTTTCGCGACCCGCCGACGACGAGCGCGACCTTCCCTTCAAGCTCGTCACCGCGCCGATATGCCAGCTCCATGGCTTCCCCTCCCACGCCTCTGCTCAGTTGTCACGCCCCTGGTCGAACGTCCGCGACACGTGCGGTGAGGATCGGCGTGTAATAGTGCGGGATCAGCGGCAGCGCCGTCGAGAGAAGGAGCTCCAACCGCTGTGGTTGACCGGTCGCCAGGACCGAATCGTTCGTGGCATCCAAGGGGACCTGAACCCACCGTCTCGGCGGCTCTGCCAGCGTCCGTTGCACTCGCCGTTCCGGGGGCGTATCCTGCACCGTCATGACGCGCATCGTCATCGTCGGCGGCGGGTTTGCGGGCGTGGCAGTCGCGCAGGAGCTGCAGCGCCGACTCCCCGTGCGCGACGCGGATGTGACGATGGTCAGCCGGGACAACTTTCTTCTTTTTCACCCGATGCTGCCGGAAGTGGCGGGTGGCAGCATCGAGGCGCATCACATCCTCAGCCCGATTCGCCAGCTCTGCCCGCGGGCGACTGTGACCCTCGGACTGGTCGATCAGATCGATCTGGACAAGAAGACCGTCTTCGTGTCCCACGGACCGCACGGCGCGGTCACGCCGATCTTCTACGACACGCTCGTGGTCGCTGTTGGCGCCGTCACCAATTTCTCTGAGCTCACGGGGATGGCCCAGCACGCCCTCGGGCTGAAGACCATCGGCGATGCGCTTTACCTTCGGAATCACATCATTAACATGCTGGAAGAGGCGGACGTCGAAACGGACCCGGCGCGGCGCCGCGAGCTCCTGACCTTTGTCGTCGCCGGGGGCGGTTTCTCGGGCGTCGAGATGGTCGCGGAGCTGAACGACTTTGTCCACCAGACGAGGCGCTATTACCACCGCGTACGGGCCGACGACATTCGCGTCGTTCTGCTCCATGCCGGAAACCGCATCCTCCCGGAGCTGAACGAGAACCTGGCAGCCTTTGCTCTGAAGCATCTCGAGCGCCGCGGGATCGAGGTGCGGCTCGAGACCATGCTCGGCGGCGCGACCGAGGACGAGGCGCTCATCAAAGACGCCGACCCGATCGCGACTCGCACCCTCGTATGCACGATCGGTACCGCGACGAATCCCCTCATCGGGAAGCTCCCATGTTCCAAGGACGAGCGCGGCCGCATCGTCGTGTCCTCGTCGCTCGAGGTGGAGGGTTGGCCGGACGTGTGGGCGCTGGGAGACTGCGCCGCGGTCCCGAACCAGGCGACCGGAGCCCTCGCCCCGCCGACGGCCCAGTTCGCTCAGCGGGAAGGCAAGCTCGTCGCGCGCAACATCGTGGCGCGCCTGCGGGGTGATGCGCCACGCTCCTTCGATTTTCCTGGGCTGGGCCAGTTCGTGTCCCTGGGCCACCGTTCGGCGGTCGCCGAGATCCTCCGGTTCCGGATCGCGGGCTTCATCGCGTGGTTCATGTGGCGCACCGTCTATCTCGCGAAGCTGCCCGGCCTCTCGCGGAAGGCGCGCGTGGCGCTCGACTGGACTCTCGATCTCCTGTTTGGGCGCGACATCACGCAGCTCCCCCTGGCCCGCGGAGAGCGCGTGGGCCGCGCTCACTACGAGCCAGGCGACGTGATCGTGCAACAGGGAGATATCGGCGATCTGTTCTACGTGATCACGACCGGCGAGGTGGAAGTTGTGCGCTATGCTCAAGACGGGAGCGAGCACCCCATCACCCACCTGCGCCAGGGCGACTACTTCGGCGAGCTGGCCCTGCTTCACGCGGGCACGCGAAACGCAACCGTGCGCGCAGTGTCCCCGGTCAACGTCCTGACGCTCGGGCGCGACGACTTCACGGTGCTGGCCAAGAACTGGGCCGGGCTCCGGGAAGTGCTCATCGACGCGGCGCGAGAGCGCGGGGAGTAGCCGCTCCGGCGTCCGTAGCATGCGAGATCCGGCGCTCGGGTCGGGCGAGTGCGCCGCCGTCGCTATACTGACAAAGATGAGCGGGAGAGGTGACGACGATGTCATCCGTCGAACAGTGGGTAGATGGCGTAGCCCAAACGACGCGTCCGGATCGAATCGCGTGGTGCGATGGCAGCGACGCCGAGTATGAGCGGCTCGTGGGGGAGATGCTGGAGAGCGGCACGCTCATCCAGCTGAACCAGCAGGCGTATCCCGGCTGCTATCTGCATCGCAGCAATCCCACCGACGTGGCCCGGACGGAGCACCTCACCTTTATATGCTCCGAGCGCGAGGAGGACGCCGGCCCAACGAACAATTGGATGTCGCCAAGCGAGGCGCGCGAGCGCGTTTGGCCGCTTTTCAACGGCGCCATGCGTGGTCGCACCATGTACGTCGTGCCCTACATCATGGGCCCCGTGGATTCACCGTACAGCAAGGTTGGGGTCGAAGTGACCGATAGCCCCTACGTGGTCGCCAACATGCGAATCATGACGCGGATGGGGCAGCCGGCCATGGAGCGTCTGAACGGAAATGAGGAATGGGTGCCCGGCATTCACTCGGTCGGTGACCTCTCCCCGGATCGTCGGTTCATCCTCCACTTCCCGGCAGACCGCACCATCTGGAGTGTCGGCTCCGGGTATGGGGGCAACGCGCTGCTTGGGAAGAAATGCTTCGCGCTCCGGATCGCTTCGGTCATGGGCCGGGACAGCGCATGGATGGCGGAGCACATGCTGATTCTCGAGCTGCGCGCACCGGACTCGGACCCGATCTACGTCGCCGGCGCGTTCCCGAGCGCGTGCGGCAAGACCAACCTGGCGATGCTGCGCTCGCCCTTTGAGGCCGACGGATGGACCGTCCGTACGATCGGCGAGGACATCTGCTGGCTCAACGTCGGCCCCGACGGACGGCTGTGGGCGATCAATCCCGAGAGCGGCTACTTCGGCGTGGCCCCGGGCACGAACTTCCAGACGAACCCGAACGCGATGGCGACGGTGCGCGCGAACACGATCTTCACCAACGTCGCCATGACTGACGACCGTCGCGTGTGGTGGGAGGGAATCGATGGACCGGTACCCGAGCGCCTGACCGACTGGCAAGGCAACCCCTGGACGCCGCAGGCGGGCGCGCCGGCGGCCCATCCCAACTCGCGGTTCACGGCCCCCGCTGCCCAGAATCCGGTGCTCTCGTCCCACTGGGAAGACGCCGAAGGCGTGCCCATCTCGGCGATCCTGTTCGGAGGACGGCGAGCGACGACCGTGCCGCTGGTCTTTGAGAGCTTGGGATGGGAGCACGGCGTCTACGTGGGCGCCACGATGGGATCCGAGACGACGGCGGCGGCGACCGGCGCTGTCGGCGTCCTGCGGCACGATCCCATGGCGATGCTTCCGTTCTGCGGCTACAACATGGCCGATTACTGGGGCCACTGGCTCGAGATGGGCCAACGCGCCAGCCATCCGCCCAAGATATTCCAGGTCAACTGGTTCCGCCGCGACGAGCACGGCAAGTTCGTCTGGCCCGGCTTCGGCGAGAACATGCGCGTCCTACGATGGATCTATGAGCGCGTAACCGGCCGCGGAACGAGCGCCGCCCGGGAAACACCCGTCGGGCTCGTACCGGACGGGGCGGACATCGGAGCCGACGAGCTCGAGCTGCCGGCAGACCGCGTCCGCGCGCTCCTGGAGGTGGACCGTGACGCGTGGGAGCCGGAGGTTGAAGACCACGCGGCGTTCCTGGCCCAGTTTGGCGAACAGCTTCCCGCGGAGCTTCGCGAGCAGCACCGGGCGCTCAGCACGCGCCTCGGCCTGACGGCGTCACTCGTGAAGTAGCGCCGTTTGCCGTCGCGGAACTACACTTAAGCACCCAATCAGGGAGGCATGGAATGCCAAGTCTCGGAGCGCCCGAGCTCATCATCGTCCTCTTTCTCGCGCTGATCTTATTCGGCGCTGGGAAGCTCGCCGACGCGGGCAAGTCCCTTGGCCAGGGCATCCGCGAGTTTCGCCGCGCCGTGCACGAAGACGAAGCGCCCGCCGCCGCGCCGGCGTCTGGTTGCCCACAGTGTCACGCGCCGGTGCAGCCGGGCGACCGGTTCTGCGGCTCCTGCGGCCACCAGCTCATCGCCGAGGCTCGAAAAGCGGTTTAGCGAGGAGCCCTCAACCGCCGGCCTGGGCTGTCGCGGTTGAGGATCAAATGAACGCGATCGCTGTCGAGGACCTCGTCAAGCGGTTTGGCGAGCTGACCGCTGTGGACCACGTCAGCTTTCAGGTCCGGTCGGGCGAAGTATTTGGCTTTCTCGGCCCCAACGGCGCGGGGAAGACGACGACCATCAGCATCCTGTGCACGCTCCTCCGACCCACGCGGGGAACCGTGACCGTCAACGGGTACGACGTCGTTCGTCAGCCATCTCTGGTTCGGCGGTCCATCGGTCTCATCTTCCAGGACCCCACGCTCGACGTTCAGCTCACCGCCCTGGAGAATCTCGACTTTCACGCCTACATCTATGACGTGCCACGGCGGGAGGCCCGCGAGCGCGCGGAACAATTGATGCGCATGGTGGAGCTGTGGGACCGCCGGGACGATCTCGTGCGGAGCTTTTCGGGTGGTATGCGGCGCCGCCTGGAGATAGCCCGCGGCCTGCTCCACCGTCCGCGGGTGCTCTTCCTCGACGAGCCGACGATCGGCCTCGATCCGCAGACGCGCCGCCACATCTGGGAGTACATCCTGGACCTCCGCGACCGCGAGGACCTCACGATCTTTCTCACGACCCACTACATGGACGAAGCGGAGTACTGCGATCGCATCGGCGTCATCGACCATGGGAGCCTGGTGGCGCTCGACACGCCGGACAATCTGAAGGCGATGGTGGGCGGGGACATCATCACCATAACGACGACGGACAATGAGCAAGCGATTCGGGAGATTCAGCAACAGTTCGAGCTCGAGGCTGTGCCTCGCGGCGAAGAGCTTCGCCTGGAGGTCGTGCACGGAGAAGAGTTCATCCCGCGGCTCATTCGGGCGCTCGGCGGAAAGGTCCGCGCGGTCAGCCTGAGCCGCCCGACCCTCGACGACGTATTCATGAAGCTGACCGGCCGCGCGATCCGGGAGCAGGAAGCGACCGGCATGGAAGCGATGCGCGCGTGGGCAGGGAGGATGCAGCGATGACACGGCAGATTCGCGCGGACCTGCGCGGCGTGTACGTGATCTGGCTTCGCGACGTCCGGCGATTCACGCGGGACCGGATGCGAATTGTGGCGGCGCTGGCGCAGCCGATGCTGTACCTGTTCATTTTCGGGACCGGCCTTTCCCGTTCGGTTGGCGGCGCCGCGCAGCTGGGGCAGGGTGGCACCTACGTGGCGTTCCTGTTCCCCGGTGTGATCGCCATGTCGGTCCTCTTCACGTCGGTCTTCTCGGCGATGAGCATCGTGTGGGACCGGGAGTTCGGGTTCCTGAAAGAGGTGCTCGTGGCGCCGGTCAGCCGCTGGTCCGTGGCCGTGGGCAAGGCGCTCGGCGGCGCGAGCCAGGCGGTGATGCAGGGAAGCATCTTGCTCATCCTGGCCCCCCTGGCCGGGGTTCCGCTCTCCTGGGACTTGGTGCTGCGGATGGTCCCCATCATGGCGCTCCTCGCCTTCGCGCTGACCAGCCTCGGCATCGTCATCGCAGCACGGATGAAGACGATGGAGGGCTTCCAGGTCGTCATGAACTTTCTCGTCATGCCGATGTTCTTCTTGAGCGGGGCGCTCTTTCCCCTGCAACAGGCGCCCGCGTGGTTGTCCGTTCTCACCCACATCGATCCCGTGGCATACGGCGTCGACCCCCTGCGCCGAGTCGTGGGCGCGACGCTGAGCGCCTCGGCACAGGCAGCCTCGGGGATCGAGTGGCTCGGGCACGGGTTGACCATCGGGGAAGAAGTCGCGGTGCTTGCCCTCTTCGGCGCCGCGATGCTGGTTCCGGCCGTGCGTGCGTTCCAGGTTCAGGAATAGCCGGTATCGGCTCAATTGACGCTGTCTTTTTGCGCAGCTTATGATTTCGATACTGGGCGTAGCGAACCTTTTTGACGAACAGAATCCAGGCACGCCCAGAGTGCGCACGTATACGCACGAGGGGCGTACGTGTCGAACAATATGCAGTTCAAGATCTCTGGGACGAACGGAAGCGCCGGGTGGGGCAGGTCGGCGGCGCTTCAGGCGCGCGACGTCACGATCCACTACTGGCTGGAACGGGTCAACTCGGCGTTTCTCGCCGTGGACCACGTCAGCCTGGACGTGGCGGAAGGCGAGTTCGTCGCCATCGTCGGCCCCTCGGGATGTGGCAAGACGACCTTCCTCAACGCCGTCGACGGGCTGCTCCCCATCACCAGTGGCTCCCTCACCTTGAACGGGGCGCCGATCAAGGCCCCGGGCAGCGACCGGGCCATGGTGTTCCAGCAGCCGAGCCTTCTGCCCTGGCGGACGGTGTGGAGCAACGTGATGTACGGCGTCGAGATCCAGGGTCGCGTCTCCGGCGCTGAGGCGCGGGATCGCGTGCAGTCGTGCATCGACCTCGTCGGGCTTCACGGTTTCGAGAACCACTACCCGTCCGAGCTGTCGGGCGGCATGCAGCAGCGCGTCAACCTGGCGCGCGCGTTCGCCACTGATCCGCAGATGCTGCTCCTGGACGAGCCGTTCGGTGGGCTGGATGCCCAGACGCGCGAGTTCATGCAGGCTGAGCTGCTGAAAATTTGGGCCCAATCCCGAAAGACGGCGCTGTTTATCACCCACGACATCGACGAGGCAGTCTATTTGGCGGACCGGGTCGTAGTATTTACAGCTCGGCCGGCAAAGTTGAAGCAGACCGTCGAGGTCGGACTCCCGCGGCCGAGGCCGTTGCGCATCAAGCGCGCGCAGGAGTTCTTGCAGTACACCGACGCCATCTGGACGAGCATTGAGGAGGAGTCGATGGCGATGATGAGCCGAGAGGCGGGGAGGTAATCCATGGCGGCGCCAGCAACCCAATCGGAAAAGCTCCACGGCGCAAATGGCGCGCTGACCGCCGGCCCATCGGTGGCCGTCGAGCCGGTGCGCATCCCCGGACAGCCAAGCCGCCTGCAGCGCTACGAGTCGACGCTCATCGGGATTCTTTCCGTGGTGGCGTTTCTCGTGGTCTGGCATACGGTGACCGCGGCGCGCCTGGTACCGGCCCTGTTCCTGCCCGGCCCCTTCGACACGCTCAACGCGTTTGTCGGTCTGGTAAAGGGCGGGTCGTTGTGGAACGACCTGTGGGTCAGCGGACAGGAGATGATCTACGGGTACGTCCTTGCCATCGTCATCGGCATGCCGCTTGGGCTCCTGATGGGCTGGTATCGGCGGCTCTCCTTCGCGCTCGATCCCTTCGTCGCGTTCTTCTACAGCATGCCCCGGGTCGCCCTCATTCCCCTGCTCATCATCTGGTTCGGGATCGGGATCTATTCGAAGGTGGCGGTGGTCTTTTTGGGCGCCATCTTCCCGATCGTGATCAATACGATGGCGGGCGTTCGGAACTTGGACGCGAACTGGGTGAAGGCGGCCCGCTCCTTCGGCGCATCGGACTCGCAGATCTTCCGAACGGTGGCGCTGCCCGGATCGGTGCCCTTCATCCTCACGGGCTTGCGGCTCGGGATCGGTCATGCGCTCGTTGGGGTCGTGGTCGGCGAGCTGGTCGCGGCCCAGGCCGGTATCGGCCTCATGATGGCCACGGCGGGCTCGACGTTCCAGACGCCGAAGGTGTTTGCGGGGCTCATCCTTCTCTCGTCGGCCGGCCTCGGAATGACGTATCTCCTGCAGTCCATCGAGCGCCGCTACCAGGCATGGCGGCCAGACTAGCGGTGTGAGGCTTGAGCTGGCAAACGAGATGACGGAGGCGCGTGTGGCACGGAAAACGGGTTGGCTGGTCAGTTGGGTCGCGGCGATCATTGCGGCGGCTGTGGCGCTTTCTTCCTGCGCGAAGCCGGTGGGTCCGGCCGCCACGGCGCCGGCGACAGGCGCCGCGCCCGTCGTCAAGATGTCCATCGCCTACAGCGAGATCGTCTTCAGTAACCTCCCGCTCTGGGTGGCGAAAGAGTCCGGCATCTTTGAAAAGAACTCGCTGGATGTCGACCTGCAGCAGATCAGTAGCTCGAACGCCATCGCGGCGCTCCTCTCCGGCCAGGTCCAAGCAGCCCACGCGGGCGGATCCGAGGCGCTGAGCGCAAACCTCAGCGGCGCCGACCTCGAGATCGTCGGGGTTGTCGGAGGCGTCTACCCCTACTATTTGATGGCCCAGCCCAGCATCAAGACCATCGACGATCTGCGCGGCAAGAAGATCGGGGTGAGTCAGCCGGGCTCGTCCTCGGACATCGCGACCCGGACGGCCTTGAAAGCCAACGGGATCGATCCCGACAAGGACGTTACCATCGTCCCCGTCGGGTCGTTGGCGAACCGGACGGCGGCCCTGCTGAGCGGTGCAATCGATGCCGGCCTCGATAATCCGCCCGGCTCGATCAAGCAGGAGGCGCAGGGACTCCACGCCCTCATCGATCTCGCGGCACAGAAGCTGCCGGCGTCCAACAACACGATCGTCATGCAGCGCTCGTTCGTGGACGGCAACAAGGACGCGGTGCAGCGATACGTGGACTCCATCATGCAGGCCATGGCCAAGGTGCGGAACGATCGAGCGTACGCGGTGCAGATCCTCAAGCAGTACTACCAGTCGGACGACGATGCGGCGATGAACGCGACGTACGACTTTCTCCTCGAGACGATGCCCGACCAGCCATTCCCGTCGACCGATCAGTTCAAGGACGTGCTCGATCAGCTCCAGGCCAAGGGCCAACCGGCAACCGAGGCGGACGTGACCAAGATGATCACCACCAGCTTCGTGCAAAACGCCGTGGACCGAAAGGTCGGCGCCAACGTGAGCTGATCTTGACAGATCGGCTCCTGGCGCTCCAGCCGCGGTGGCTGGAGTTGGGCTACGGTATTCCGAATTGCGCGATCTCTTCCGTCCCATCCCGTCCGCGCCGCTCGGCCTCGTCGCCTTCGGGCTCGTCGCGTGTAGCGCCGCGCCGTCCACGGGCTCGCTCCCGAGGCGCCAGCCACCGCCTGCGGGCCCAGCCGTCGCCGAGGTCGCCGCGCCGACGGCCGACGGGCGCGCGAGCTGGGCGACCTACCACGGGAATAACGAGCGGGCTGGCGTGGGCCCGAGCACGCCGACCTTTGGCGACCCGGTCCTTCGATGGCGGGCCGATCTCGACGCGGAAATCTATGCCGAGCCCCTCGCGATCAATGGGCGACTGATCGTCGTCACGGAAAACGACACGGCATACGCCTTGGACGCCTCCAGTGGCGAGATCATCTGGGAGCAGCACGTCGCGGACCCAGTGCCGCTTTCGAGCCTTCCGTGCGGCAACATCGATCCAAGCGGATTCACCTCAACCCCCGTGATCGATTCGACGTCGAACATCGTGTACGCTGTCGGCCGCGTTCAACCGACCCACCATGAGCTGTACGCCTTCAACGTCGAATCCGGTTCGGTGCTCTTCCACCGCTCGGTGGACCCGCCGGGGGATGATCCGCGTTTCCTCCAGCAGCGCGGCGCCCTCGCGCTGGCGAACGGTCGCGTGTACGTCGCCTTCGGGGGGAACTTCGGCGATTGCGGGCCCTATCACGGCTGGGTGGTCGGCGTGAATGCCGACGGCTCCGGCGACCTGGTCACCTACCAGGTTCCAACTCCGCGGGAGGCCGGGATCTGGGCGCCGCCCGGTCCGGCGGTCGATGGCGACGGCTCGCTGCTGGTCGCGACCGGGAACGGGGAGTCGGAAGACGCGTTCGACTACGCGAATGCCGTGGTCCGACTGTCTCCGGACCTGGAGCTCCTCGACTACTGGGCCCCCGCGAATTGGGCGAGCTTGAGCGCCACCGATACCGACGTCGGCTCGATCGGGCCGATGCTGGTGGGCGCCGGCCAGGTCCTGCAATCGGGCAAGAACGGAATGGGCTATCTCCTGCGCGCAAGCGCATTGGGCGGGATTGGCGGCGAGCTATTCTCGGCGCGCGTGTGCCGCGGAGCCTACGGAGGAGCAGCCTATGAGCCGCCGACGTTGATCGTGCCGTGTGTCGACGGCCTCGCCGCGATCGAGGTGGATGACGGCGCGTTTCGCATCGCGTGGCGCGCGGGCGAGGGCCAGCTCAACTCGCCCATCATCGCCTACGGGTCGGTCTGGTCGATCGATCAGCGAAATGCAGCGCTGCTCCAGATCGATCCGACCGATGGCTCGATTCGATCGCGAACGTCGTTGGACGGGCCGATCCGCGCGCACTTCACCACCCCGTCGGCCGTTGGCGACGCGCTGTTCGTCCCGGCAGGCCACAGCGTGCTGGCGTTCGGCGCCCCGCCGTAGTGGCTAGGCGCTCCAACAATCGCGAAACGCCGCGGCAACCACGCCCGAGTAGGGCACCGCGTGCGACAGCAGGCCGCGGGCCGTGGCGAAGCGGTTCAGGCGCTCGACGGTGTCCTGCTCGATTCGTGGGTCGTAGTAGGGCGTGTCGCGGCGGATCAGCTCCGCGATCAGGCTCGCCTCGAGTGGCGGAAACAGCCGCTCCCCAACCCGGGTAGCGCAACTCGGCTCCGCTTTCAGGGCCTGCTGTGCGCGCACGACGGCGCGCACGGCGCTCGCGACCAGCGTCGGTTCGCGGTCGATGAGGTCCGTCGTGGCGACCAGCGCGGGAAACGTAAAGCCGCGTGCAGGGGGCGGCCCGTCTCCTCGGCGAACGTCGAGCACCACCGATCCAACTCCGCGTCGGACCGCCACCTCCGCGCCCATCCCGTTGGCCCAGAACCCGTCGAGGGTGCCCTCCTCCAGGGCGCGGGCGGCGGTCACGCCGAAGGAAACGCCGGCGGCGTTCGCGGTCGGGATTGGACCGATCTCGATCCGGTTCGATGCCGGGTCGATGCCCGCCTCGATCAGGAGCTGCCGCAATCCCTCGTCCGGGCCCGGCGCCGCGCCGATCCGCAACCCGGCCAGCGCTGTCAGATCGCCCCGGCGCACTCGGAGATCGGATCGGAGGACGAGAAACCAGTACATGTGTTGTGCGAGAGCGGCGAGGAGGCGGGCTCCCTGCCAGTCCGGAAATGCCGCGAGGGTGGCGTGCGCGGCTCCCGCGACGAGATCGAGCTCTCCATCGCGGAGCGACTCCATCGCCCGCGTCACGGGGAACACCAGGTCCAGCGTCGCGTCGATTCCCTCGGATCGAAAGAAGCCCAGTTCGACGGCGGCGATGGCGGGAAAATACGAGTTGGAGATCAGGTCCGGAACCGCAATACGCACGAGCCCACCCGCAACGCGTCTTCGATACGTCAGGAATCGGTCCAGTGCCAGAGGTGCACGTTCCACGTGTCGCCGATCTGCCCTGGCCATCGCGGACCGGGCCCGACCAGGCCCTTGCGGACGGGCACCATCTCCGCGTTGCGCCCCAGGCCAATGACGCCGAGGTTCTCGGTCAGAACGCGCAGAGCCTGAACGACGGCGTCGTCGCGGTCGCTCGGATCGAGGGAGGTGCTGGCGATCTCGTAGAACCGATCGTACTGAGGATTCGACCAGCAGCCGCGATTGCTACCCGAATACCGACGGGCAGGATCTGGGCATTCCGCGCTGAGCGCGACCCGAAGCGTGTCGGGCACGCCAATGGACATGGCGGTGTTGTTCACGCCGGGGAACTTGATGCGGTATTCGGAGTCTCTGATGCGGGACTGTGGGACGACGGTCTCGGTGATGTCCATCCCAAGCTTGGTCAAGTCGGCCGCCATGATGTGCATCTCGGTCAAATTGTCTTCATTCTGTGTGGTGCGGATATCGAGGGTGAAGGGTTCGCCGGCGCTGTTGACGAGCGTGTCTCCACGGCGCGTCCAGCCGGCGTCTGCGAGCAGCGACGCCGCCCGCGCGGGATCGTACGGATACTTGGTGATGACGCTATCCGCTTTGGCGAAGAGCGGATCGGTCGGGATGAGGTAAATCTCTGCCACGTCCGACTCTCCGAGGGTGACCACCTGAGCGAGCGTCTGCCGGTCCACGCCGGTGGCGATGGCGCGTCGGACGCGCAGGTCGAGCAGCGCGGGCTGCAGCAGGTACGCGGCGTCGAACTGAATCTGGCTGTACCGGAAGCGCACCGGCGTACCGATCACGGTGCCCTCGCCGGTTTGATTCCACCGTTCGCGCACCGTCGCGCCGCCCTGTTGGCCCAGGACCGTCGCCCCCACAGCGGTGTCGAGGTCGCCCGACAGCAGATTCGCGACGACCGTATTGGTGTCCGGAATGATTCGGACCACGATCTGCTCGATGGGGGGTGGGCCCATGAAGTAACCGTCGAATGCTTGGTATACGAGCTGGGCGCCAGGGTCCCACTCCACCAGGCGATATGGGCCGGTCCCAACGTAGTCGGGAGAGGACCAGAATCGGTTGTTGAGAAACGCGTCGGGGTCGCCAGCCGCGTAGAGCGACCCGACGATGTGCACCGGGAGGGGCTCGAGATCACGCTGGATCAATAGGTTGGCCTTTGGATACGGCTGCTTCCAGGCGATCACGAATGTCTTGTCGTCCACAGGGGTGACCGACGTCATCAGCATTTCGGGCATGCGATCGGAGATGGGCATCGCGTCGTCGAGATACACGCGCAGGGCGAACTGGAAATCGCGGGCGACGACGGGCTCGCCGTCGTGCCATCGGGCGTTGGATCGGATTCGCCAGGTCGTCTCCATGGTGCCGTCGGCATTGACCACCCACGTCCCGTTGTCGCGCGAGGGCTGCTCCGAGGCCAGCAGCGGGCTTGGGACGCCCCGCTCGTCGAGGAGCACGAGGGGGCTGTTGTTCAAAAAGTTGTACTCGGCGGCGTTCGTCCCACCCCCCAGCTTGGTGGAGAGATTATCGGTCTCAGACCCGACTGCGACGCGGACCGTGCGGGGAAGCGCGCGAGCGGGGGCGGACCGCTGATCGGCGCTCGGCGTCTGGCTCGGCGCCGGCGCGCCGCAGGCGGCGATGGCGGCGATGGCGAGGGCCGCGGCGATCGATCCAAAGCGGTGCACGCGCATAGCGTAGCACAGGGTCGATGGGCGCGCAGGAGTCGGCTCGTTCGGACGGAGCCGGTCGAAGCGCGCGGCTACCGATTCGCCGCTCCCGCGGTGCTGCTCACGACCCCCAGCTCGCGAAGCGGGCGAAGCAGCCGCCAGGTGCGTCCGGGCGATGGAATCGACCCGCTGGCGACCAGCTCTACCGTCTTGCTCTGGTCGCCCAGCTTCAAGGACAACAGCCCGACGCGGTCGCCTGATTGGAGGGGCGCTTCTATCGGATCGAGCTGCGCTTCGACGCTCACAGCCATACCGGGCCACGCCAGGAAGTCCACGTTTTCAGCGGGCATCGCGTCGACCTTGGGTCCCCACGGCGCCGCGTAGGTCCCCACGACGGTGGAGGTGTCCAGCACGCGGCTCATTCGAACGCCGCGGGCCGCTGCCGCCGCGATATCGCTGGAGCGAGCAAAGGCGTCGGAAAGCTGGGGTTGATCCAGAACCGCGCCGACGAGGACCATCTCCCGGTCGTTCACCGTGCGGCGCGCGGCGAACATGAAGCAGGCGCCCGCTTCGGGCGTCGAGCCGGTCTTGATCCCAATGTTGCCGCCCCGACCGAGGTCGGTGTTGACGTTGAAGATGCGCTCCGCCACGGGGATCGCGGCTTCCTGCTGGGCCACGATTTCGGCAAAGACCGGCTCCCGCATCGCGGCCTGTCCCAGGATGATGAGATCCGTCGCGGTGCTCACGGTCTGCGGCGAGTAGCCACTGGCGTCGGCGAAGCGTGTCGACGACATGCCCATCTCTCCCGCCTTCGCGTTCATCTTCGCGACGAACGCCTCACGTGAGCCGGCGTCCCACTTCGCAAGAAGGTCCGCGATGTTGTTTCCGGATGGAAGCAGGAGCGCCTGAAGGAGCTGGTACTCGGTGAGCTGCTCGCCCGCGACGACGGGAACAACGGACTGGCCATCGGCCAGATCGGCCTCGAAGATCCGCACGTCCTCGGCGGTCACGCCAACGGTCGGCCCCGGCTCACGCGGCGCCAGCGGGTGGTCCGTGAGCACGAGGTAGGCGGTCATGACCTTGGCGATGCTGGCGATCGGCCGTGGCGTCTTCGGCCCTGACGTCCCCACGATGCCGATCTCCGGAACGGCGACCGCGGCTGCTCCCTGGCTCGGCCAGGGCAGCGCCGGTGGCTCCCCCTCGACGGTGAGGCTTGTGGGAAAGGAGGTCGCGGCGACGATCGGCGGTATCGGCTGAGACAGCTGCACCCAGCCGTAGACCCCGCCTGCGGCGATGAGGGCAAGGAGTACCGCGAGGCCTGCGAGGATTTTGACGCGCACCGAAACCCCCAAATTGGTCTGGAGTGTTCACCGGGTCTGGGCGTGAGCCCCCGCGACGATGTGGAGCACGGTGACCTCCGGTGGACAGAGGAGTCGCAATGGAATGGTCGAGCCCACGCCTCCGGAGAGGTGCGTGAGGGTGCCGTCGATGCGCTGGAGCCCGAGCACGTCCGGATAGCGCCTGCGCGTGCGCGTCACGACCGCGCCGAGGGGTGTGCGGATCTGGCCCCCATGGCAGTGGCCCGCGAGAACCAGGTCCGCGCGACCGGGCGGGAGGAAAGCCAGCACGTCCGGCGAGTGGGCGAGAAGGATCGACGGGGCACCTTCGGGAATGCCATTGTAGGCTTGGACCAGATCAACGCGCCACTCGTACGGATCGTCGACGCCCACCAGCCAGAGGCGCTCGCGGCCCCGACAGATCGGCGAAGCCCCGTTCCGCAGCGTTCGAACGCCGCGGCGCGCGAGGTCGTTCGTGAACCGATGGACACCGCCAACACACCGCGTGGCGGCGTGGTCGTGGTTGCCCAGAACGCACCAGACGCCATCCGGCGCATGCAGCGCTCCCAACGCCGCGGCGCACGACTCACGGTCCCGATCATGGTCGATCAAATCGCCGGTCACGACGATGAGGTCCGCACCGATCGACTGTGCGGTGCGAACGTGATCGAGACCCGGGGCCCAACCGCCCACGTGGAGATCGCTGATGTGCAGGATCCGATATCCGTGGAACGCGTCTGACAGACGCGGCAAGCGGACCACCCGTCGGCGAATCTCCAGCTTTCGCGTTTCGTTCATCGCTGCCCGGCACACGACGCCCAGTGAACCGAGGGCGATGGATGCGAGCGCCAGCGACGGCGCGACCCAGCGGCCGGGACCACGCCTCATTGGAACTCGGAGAAGACGTTGTTCCAGGCCTCGGCCAACGTCGGGTGGGCGAAGATCCCGTCCCGAAGCGCGGTGAAGGGGAGGTGTCCCATCATGGCGATCTCGATCATCGCCATCAGCTCGCCACCCTCGAGACCCAGCGCGGCGCAGCCGAGAATCTGATCGCTCTCCCCGTCCACGACGACTTTGATGAAGCCACGGGACTCGTCGACTTCGAGGGCCCGCGCGATCCAGCTCATGGGCATCTTCGCGACGCGAATCGGGCGGCCGGCGTTCCGGGCCTCGGTCTCGGTCGCGCCGACGCGGCCGAGCTGCGGGTCCATGAATACGGTATACGGCACGATCCGACCCGCGATCGACGCGCTGCCGCCGTCGACCAGGTTCGTCCGCAGCACGCGGAAGTCGTCGTACGAGATGTGGGTAAATGCCGGCCCGCCTTTCACGTCGCCCATGGCGTACACGCCGGGGACGCTCGTCTCGAGGCGATCGTTCACGCGAATGGCGCCCCGATCGGTGGTCGCAATCCCCGCCGCCGAGAGGTTCAGGGCTGCCACGTCCGGTGCGCGGCCCGTCGCCTTCAGGACGTGCGAGCCGTCGAGGCGGCGCTCTCCATCGGGGGTCCGCACAGAGAGGAGGACGCGCCCACCAGCGCCTACCTCCGCCCGCTGGGCCTCACTGGAGAGCAGCACATCTATGCCGTCCTCTCTCAGGATTTTGGCCACCTCGTCTGAGACGTCTGAGTCCTCACGATCGAGCAGATGCGCCCCGTGTTGGATAATGGTGACCCGCGCTCCGAAGCGGCGGAACATCTGGCCGAACTCCACACCGATGTATCCGCCGCCCAGGACGACCAAATGCTCCGGAACCTCGTCCAGCTCCTGTATGGCCGTCGAATCGAGCGTTGGCACGCGATCGATGCCTTCGATTCGCGGCTCGACCGGTCGAAGTCCTGTGTTGATGCAGATGATGGGCGCGGCGAGGCGCCGCGGCTCTCCATCGGTCGGCGCGACCTGGACGGTGTGGGGTCCTGCGAAGCTGGCTTCGCCAAAGATCAGGTCGACGCCCGGCGTCTGCACGATTCGGCGCTCGCTTCCGGTCCGGAAGCTCTCGACGATGTCGCGCTTCCGCTGGCGAACGCGCGCAAGATCGACGCGGACGGGACCGGTCGCGACCCCAAAGTCGGCTCCGCGCCGAGCCAGATAGGCGACGCGCGCGCTGGCGATCATCGTCTTCGTGGGCGTGCATCCGTAGTTAATACAGCTTCCGCCAACCCACTTCCGTTCGACGAGCGCCGTCTTTCGCCCGCCGCGGGCCAGCGCGGTGGCGAGCGGGCCGCCCCCTTGGCCGGATCCGATGACGATGGCGTCATAGGCTTCGCCGTTTGCCTGGCTCATGCACTTCCTCCGACGTGTAGATCGGCGGGACTACCGAATGCGCCGAATCTGGGGGTTCGCGAAAAGGATGCCGAGCGCCGACGCGGACAGGATTGCACCCATGATGGTGAGCGCCGTTTGCGATGTCCAGGTGGCGGCCAGCGCGCCTGCTAGGACGCTCCCCAGGGTGATGAGGATCTGGTTTTGTTGGAAGACGCCCATGACCCGGCCGCGCATCTCTTTGCTGGAATGGCCCTGGACGACGGTCTGCGTGAGGGTCGCGGAGGTCACGTTGGCGGATCCGATGCCGATCATGAGGAGCATCGAGAGCGGGAATGCCGTCGAATGGGCGAAGAGCATAACGCCGAGCCCATAGACTGCGGCCGCGGACACGATCAGTGCGCCTTTGGGGAGCGTTTCGCCGAAGGAGGCGACGAGGAAAGACGCAACGATCGCGCCGATTCCCATCGCCGTGAGCATGAACCCCTGGCCCGCCGATCCGACCTGCAGAATGTCGCGCGCAAACACCGGCAGCAGTGTCCCGAACGACATCCCGAACGTCCCGACGAGCGCGAGCACCAGAAGAACACTGCGAATGGACGCGTGGTGCACGACGTAGCTCCACCCGGCGAACGTGGTCGCCGCGAAGGATCGCCCCGCCTCCGACGTGACGGGCGGTCGGTCCGGGACGCGGAGCTGGACTGTCCACTGGGTTGAGGCGGCGTAGATGAGCGCCTGCACGAGGTAGGAGCCGCCCGGTCCCATGACGGCGATGAGGCCGCCCGCGACGGCTGGGCCCAGGCTGCGACTGACGTTGAAGACCATCGACATGAGGCCGATGGCGTTGGTGAGATGGGCGCGATCGACGGTCTCCGAGATCATCGCCTGCCGGGCGGGCACTTCGAACACCTGCACAACGGCGACCACGAACCCCGTGGCGAACACGTGCCACGGCTCGATCCGACGGCTGATCACGAGGGTGCCCAGGATGAGATTGGCCAGGGCGTTCAGAGTCTGCGCTACGATGAGCTGCGTCTTCCGCCCGTAGCGGTCGGCCATCGTTCCCGCCACGGGCGAGAGCAGGAGGAGGGGGAGGACCTTGACCGCGCTCACAAGCCCGAGGTCCACCGTCGAACCCGTCAGGTCGTACAAGAGCCAGCCTCGGGCCACCTGGTCCATCCAGATGCCCATGCTGTTGCCGAACTGCGCGGCGAGCAAGAGCCGAAACTCCCGATATTGAAGCCCTCCAAACGCGGGCACGCGCAGCAGCAGCCCGAGCAGGCCCGTGGCTGGGGAGGGCAATAAGCGCGAATCCTGAGGGCCGGCGGATGGCGCAGGCCCGGATTCTGAGGTGAGCGTTGAATCCAAGGAGATGCCTGGCGGAAGGATGGCGCCGCCCCCGCCAGTCCGCGCACGGCGCGAGCAGCTCGTGGGCGACACCTCTTGTCACCAGTATACGGGGAGGGACGCGCTCGGCAGGATACGGACCTAGCTGGCGGAATGGTTCGTGCTGAGCCAGGCCGAGCACGCTCCGCCCGGCGAAAGGGTCAAGACGAGCTTTTCATCGACCCGTTGGGCCATCGCGGAGGCGGCCGTCGCCGGGTTAGCTGGCGGCCAGTGACGTTCTCGCGACCGCCTCGCGCTCGTCCGTATCTCGCGCTGGGCGAGCGAGGGTAATCGCACGCCGGATGTCGGGTACCTCGTCCAGCTCGTCGGTCACGTCGCTGTCGTCGCCGTCGCTCTGGGGCCCCATGAACAGGTATCCGAGCCCTGCCTTGGTGAAGATGTACCGCGGATTTTCGCAGTTGGGCTCTAGCTTGGATCGAAGCCGGCTGACGTACACGCGAACCACATCTGTGCCGTAGCTTTCCGAACCCCAGGCGAGCTGGAGCAGGGTTCGGTGCGGCATGACGCGGCCAGCATTGCGAACCAAGTGATAGAGGAGCCGATACTCGGTGTTCGTCAGGGGAACGCGAACGCCGTTGACCCGCACCTCCTGGCTCGGGAAGTGGATGGTGAGCCCGTCGGCGCTGAACGTCTCCGGATCGGTGCTGATGCGCGCGCCCGCGTCCACCCGCCGCGCCTGAGCGCGGATCCGAGCCATGAGCTCGAGGCAGCTGAAGGGCTTGGTCACGTAGTCGTCCGCTCCCATCTCGAGCGCGCGTACGATGTCCAGCTCGCCATCGCGAGCCGACAGGATGATGACAGGGGTATGCGCCGCTTCTCGAATTCGCGCGAGTACCTCGAGCCCGTTCATCTTGGGCAGGCCGATGTCCAGCACGACAACGTCTGGCTGCTGCTCGAAGAACGCCTGGAGCCCGGCGCGCCCATCCTCAGCGGCGCCGACCCGACAGTCGTGCCGTTGGAAGGTGAACGAGACGCGAAGCGCGTCGCACACGGCGGGGTCGTCGTCGATGACGAGAAGTTTCATATGTGCCACCACCCAGGTAATAGAGATGCCGAATCGTGACGCTCAAATTGGCCTCAGTATGGTGATACAGAGGAAACGCGACCGTAGCAGCCAGTTACAGCAGCGTAAACATTTTCCTGAGCTGTCCGGGCGGCGCCCCGCTGTCATCCTGAGGGCCGCGCCCCGCTGTCATCCTGAGGGCCGCGCCCCGCTGTCATCCTGAGGGCCGCGCCCCGCTGTCATCCTGAGGGCGGGCCCGAAGGATCTGGATGTCCAGAGATGCTTCGCTGCGCTCGGCATGACCGGAGCGCCAAGCCGCGCGCGGTGAGCGGCCGACGCGCTTCCTTCGACCATTCCATCCCGTGCGCCTTCGACAGGCCCGTCCTGAGCGAAGCCGAAGGTCTCAGGGCCAATGGCCGGAGGCTCAGTGCTGCTCGCCGTTCGCTGCCGTTGAGGCGGGGGCTGGCGCGGCGTCCTTCGGCCGAACGAATCGGTAACCCAGCCCGCGCTCGTTCTCGATGTACTTCGGCCCGTCGGCGTCGGGCTCGATCTTGGCGCGCAGCCGACTGATGAACACCTTCAGGTAGTCTGGCGTGGCGCCATAGTCGGGACCCCAGACGCGGTCGAGCAGGGCCTGGTGGGGCATCAGGCGCCCGGCGTTGCGCACGAGGTGATACAGGAGCTTGTACTCGACGGGTGTCAGCTTCACCTGCTCGCCCTTGATCGCCACCTGATGGTTCTGGAAGTTAATGGCCAGCGGCCCGGCCACGAAGTCCGGGAGAGCGCGGGCAGGCGGAGGCAGCTCCGCGCGGCGAAGCACGGCCTTGACGCGCGCCAGGAGCGCCAGATGGCTAAAGGGCTTGACCACGTAGTCGTCCGCCCCCAGCTCCAGGCCGCGCACCTGCTGCATCTCTTCGCCGTGAGCGGTCAGCATGATCACCGGCACGTCGGAGATTCGCCGGATCTCCTGGAGAACCTCGAAGCCGTTCTTGCCGGGCATGGCGACGTCGAGGACCACCACGTCCGGGTCCTCTTCGTAGAAGCGCTGCAGGCCGGCCTCGCCGTCCGTGGCCGAGGACACGGAGCAATCCTGCCATTGCATTTGGAATCCGACCGATACGGCGTCGAGGATCTGCTCGTCGTCATCCACGATGAGAATTTTCATGAGTCACCATCCTTGAAGCCGCGCGCTGGTCCAGAGAGATCGGATTGTGCGGCCACGCGGTTTGGGACCGCGAAGTGGAAGGCTGCGCCCGCCCCGGGCGCGTCGTCCACCCAGACTCGGCCGCCGTGAAGCTCGGCGATTACGCGCGCGACGGGCAGGCCGAGTCCGACACGACTCGAACCGTCGGCCTGGCCGGAGAAGACGCGGTCGCGGTCCGCGGCCGCTACTCCTGGCCCCTGGTCCTCGATCGAAATCACCGTCTCGTCGTGGCGTTGATCGACCGACACGGAGATCGCGCCGCCTCGGGGGCCAAATCGCTGGGCATTCTCGATCATGTTCAACACCGCGCGTTCCACGCGGCGCGCGTCCGCCATGATCGGTCTTGGCGCGGACGGCACGTGCACGTCGACGTGCTGGTCCAGCCGTCGGGCGCTCGCCTCCGCCGCCTTCGCCGCCCGAATCGCCACGTCCCCGAGGTTGGTGGGCCCGAGATGGATTTCGTCGCGTCCCGTGGTGAGGCGCGACAGCTCGGACGCATTTGCGATAAGGCTGTTCATCTGGTCCGCGGCGTGGTCGATGTTGTGGAGCATGCGTCGAATGGGGTCCGTCGTGCCCGGCGGCTCGTTGGCAATCACGACGCCGATCGCCGCCTTGATAGCCGCCAAGGGCGTGCGCAAGTCATGGGCGATGCGCGAGATAAACTCCTCCCCACCGGAAACGAGCGATGTGAGCCCATCGCTTCGATCGGGGGAGTCGATGGAGTGGGAGCTCAAGCTTTGCGCGCTCATGCATCCGCCAAAAGGGGTACGGATGAGGCTATGCGAACGGCTCTTTAGTCAGTATACATAAGGCTCTGTGAATCCCCGCACGCACGGACCCGCGACGTCACGCGGCGCCAGAGAGACGTGGCGCCAGAGAGACGTGGCGCCAGAGAGACGTGGCGCCAGAGAGACGTGGCGCCAGAGAGACGTGGCGCCAGAGAGCACCGCTCCACACATCGTCAAACGCTCGCGACGACGCGGTCCCCGAAGTCGGCGAGCAGCGCGCGCATGTCATCGTGGTTGGTGACCGCGTCCAGCGCCCGCACGTGGTACAGGTCGCCGTGGGATGCGGGATACGGCTCGATGCCGCGCTGAAGGTCGCGCACCGCCTGGATGAGCCGCCGGCGTGCGGCAATCACGGCGGTGTCGGCGGTCGCCAGGTGCTCCTGTGTTCGGTCGTAGATGGCGCCCATGCTCTCCTGGATGGCCCGGTCCTGATCGTTGACCCCGTAGATGCCCGTGTACGTCGAGGTGCGCTGCAGCTCGCGGTCCAGCATGTACTCGTTCTCCCGGTTGCGCAGCGGACGATAGGTGCCCGGGATGAGGTGCGGTGGGAAGGCGCGCCCCGAGGCGAAGCTTGCCCGCTCCTTCTCAGTGAGTGGCCGCTCGGGGTGGAAGTGGAAAAAGAATGTCCAGGTGTGTTCGTCGTCGATGGGGATCCAGCAGCGACCGTTGGCGGGGAAGTCGATAAAGCCGATCAGACTGTACGTTGGCATGAGCCACTGGGTGATCCGCCAGTTGAAGGTCCCGTCGCCCACGCGCCGCTTTGCCCCATAGCGAAAGCCGTAGTCCGTCTGATCCACGATGATTTTGGGCGCTCGGTCGGCGGCCTTGAGGTCGGGGCGAATGGTCCGGTCGCCCGGCGATTGGCTGGGGTCGAGATAGGTGTGCAGGAACGATGCGTGAGACGTGTCAATGTCGCCCTCGAAGCCCTGGAGGTAATTGGTTTCCTGGAGCCACTTGGCGACGAGCCGATGGTCGTCGGGCACGCGCGCCCACTCCAGCTCCGGTAGCGATGGACGCCGGTCGGCGGGGCCCATGTAGATCCAGATGAGGCCGGCACGCTCGCGGGTGGGGTAGGAGGGAGCGTGAACTTTGTCCTTGAAATTGCTCTCCGGTGGCTCGTTGGGCATGTCGACGCAATGGCCGTCCGCGTCGAACTTCCAGCCATGGTAGACGCAACGCAGCCCGCGCTCTTCGTTGCGGCCGAAGAAGAGCGACGCGCCTCGGTGCGGGCAGTGGGCCCCGAGGATTCCCACGCGCCCTGTTGAGTCGCGAAAGGCAACGAGGTCCTCGCAGAGCAGGCGCAGCCGGATCGGAGGACAGTCCGAATTGGGTAGCTCCTCGGAGAGGAGGGCGGGGAGCCAAAACCGCCGAAACAGCTCTCCCATCGGCGTGCCCGGGCCGGTGCGGGTCAGCAGCGCGTTCTCTTCCGTGGAGAGCATTCGTTCACCCCAATCTTGGGCGCTCCCGCCAACGGGCGGGAGCGCCCACCGATCACGCTAGAAATCCATGTCGTGGCTGTGCGGCATGGGCGGCGGCTCCGGCTGAGGAACGTCGGTGACGAGCGTCTCCGTGGTCAGAATCATCGACGCGGCCGACGCCGCGTTTTCCAGACCGGACCGGGTGACCTTCAGGGGATCGATGATGCCGCGGTCGACCATGTCGGCGAACTCCCCCCGCGCCGCGTCGTAGCCGAGACGCGGCTGGTTGCGCCGGCGGATCTCCTCGATGATCACGGAGCCTTCCTGGCCGGCATTGTACGCGATGCGGCGAATGGGCTCCTCGAGCGCGCGGCGGAGGATGTTGACGCCGGTGCGCACGTCGGCATTGTCGGTCAGCACCTTGTCCAACGCGCTCACCGCGTTGACGAAAGCCACGCCGCCACCGGGCACGATGCCTTCTTCGACAGCCGCGCGTGTCGCCGAGAGGGCATCCTCAACCCGGTGCTTCTTCTCCTTCAGCTCCACCTCGGTGGCGCCGCCAACGCGGATCACGGCGACACCGCCGGCCAGCTTGGCCAGTCGCTCCTGGAGCTTTTCCTTGTCGAACTCGGAGGTGGTGGTATCGATCTGGGCGCGGATCTGCTGGATGCGCGCCTGGATCGCCTGGTCCGTTCCAGCTCCCTCGATGATCGTTGTGTTGTCCTTGTTGACGACCACGCGGCGCGCCGTCCCGAGATCCTGGGGCCCGGCCTGGTCGAGTCGCCGACCCGCCTCCTCGGTGATAACAGCGCCCGCCGTGAGGATCGCAATGTCCTCGAGCATTGCCTTCCGCCGGTCGCCAAAGCCCGGCGCCTTCACCGCGACGACGTTCAGCGTGCCCCGCAGCTTGTTGACCACGAGGGTCGCGAGCGCCTCGCCGTCGACGTCCTCGGCGATGATGACGAGGTTGCGCTGCCCGGACTGGATGAAGCCCTCAAGAATCGGGAGGATGTCGGTGATGGCGCTGATCTTCTTATCGGTGATGAGGATGCGCGGATCCTCAAGCTCGACTTCCATGCGCTCGGTGTTGGTCACGAAATGCGGGCTGATGTAGCCCCGGTCGAACTGCATCCCCTCGACGAATTCGGTCTCGTACTTGAGGGTTTTGGACTCCTCGACGGTGATGACGCCGTCTTTCCCCACCTTGTCCATGACGTCGGCGATGAGGTCGCCGATCTCCTGGTCGGCCGCGGAGATCGACGCGACCTGCGAGATCTCCTTCTTGCCCTGAACCGGGAGGCTCATGTCCTTCAGCGCTCCCACGATCGCGTCAACGCCTTTCTCGATTCCCTGCTTCAGGTACATGGGGTTGGCGCCCGCAGCGACGTTCTTGAACCCCTCGCTGATGATGGCCTGCGCCAGCACGGTGGCGGTCGTCGTCCCATCGCCCGCGACGTCGTTCGTCTTGGTGGCGGCTTCCTTCAGGAGCTGCGCCCCCATGTCCTCGAAGGGGTCCTCCAGCTCGATCTCCTTGGCGATGGTGACCCCGTCGTTGGTAATTGTTGGCGGGCCAAATTTCTTGTCGAGCACAACGTTGCGGCCCTTGGGGCCGAGGGTGATCTTCACAGCATCGGCGAGGGTATCCATCCCGCGCTTCAGCGAATCGCGCGCCTTTTCACTGTAGATGAGCTGCTTGGCCGGCATTCCTCCTCCTCACTGCTTCTCGGGCTCGGGCGCCCGAAACTTCGATTCCCACACGCGTTATTGAACGAGGGCCAGCACGTCCCGCTCGGAGAGCACGAGGAGCTCGTCCTCGTCGAGCTTGAACTCCGTGCCGGCATACTTGGAGAACAGGACGCGATCGCCCTCCTTCATCTCGATCGGTTGGCGCTGACCGTTTTCGAGGGTTCGTCCCGGGCCAACGGCGATGACTTCGCCCTCCTGCGGCTTTTCCTGGGCTGTGTCAGGCAGCACAATGCCGCTCTTGGTCACTTCCTCGCGGGACATCGGCTTGATGACAACCCGGTCGCCGAGCGGCTGCAATTTGGCCATAACGCGTCATCCTCCTACGCGACATAATCTGGGGAGCCACGGTCCGGCACCGGGCCGGCCACGGGTTTAGCACTCCACTGCACAGAGTGCTAACGCCAACCGATATGTTAGCGAAAGGCCCGGATGCGCGCAAGGAGCCGAGGCGACTTCCACGGACACGGGCTTCCGACGCGTGCGCAGGTCGGAAGGAACCGCTGGTCGGAACGCATGCGTGGCGCCCTGCGCCGTGGTGACGGCGCTAACCAGAGGTGGCGATGGGCAAGTTCGCCGACACGTCCGTGTCGAGATCGGCGCGGGCGCCGTCGCGGTATCGAAAATAGCCCGCGCTCGCGATCATGGCGGCGTTGTCGGTGCAATAGCGCAGCGACGGCAGCAATACCGGAACTGCTGAGCGCTCGGCCACCATCGCCCGCAGGCGCGAGTTGGCCGCGACACCGCCCGCGACCGCGACCTGCCGCGCGCCGAACTCCTCCGCCGCCTGGGCCGTCTTCGCGGAGAGGACATCGGCGACCGACTCCTGGAACGCCGCCGCGATGTCCGCAACGGGAATGGGCCCGTCCCCGAAGGACTGCGTCAGGCGCAGCACCGCGGTCTTGACACCGCTGAAGCTAAAGTCGTGGCTCCCCTTCAGCCAGGCCCGGGCAAGGGGATATCGAGACGGGTCTCCAAGCTCGGCAGCCGCCTGGATGGCAGGTCCGCCGGGAAACCCGAGGCCGAGGATCCGCGCGACTTTATCGAACGCCTCACCCGCGGCGTCGTCCCGCGTGTGGCCGAGTCGCGTGAGGTCGCCGTGACTCCGCATCAGAACCATATCGCTGTGGCCGCCGGAGACGACGAGGCAGAGCAGGGGAAACTCCGGCGCGGGCGGCGGTGTAGCTTCGGCCGTGGACGGCGCCAGCCAGTTCGCGTAGATGTGCCCCTCGAGGTGGTTGACGGCGACGAAGGGCAGCTCTCTGCCGAAGGCGAGGGCCTTGGCACAGTTGAACCCAATGAGCAGGGACCCGGCGAGCCCAGGCCCGCGGGTGGCGGCGATGACGTCGATGTCGCTCCAGCCGACCTCCGCCTGCTCCATCGCATCGTGGATGACCGGGAGCAATGCCTGCACGTGGGCGCGCGATGCTACTTCCGGGACGACGCCGCCGTACGGACGGTGCAACGCGATTTGGCTCGCGACCGCGTCCCCCTCGATCCACCGGCCGTCGCGCACGACGGCGGCGGCAGTCTCGTCGCAGGAGCTTTCGATTGCCAGCACGCGCGTCATCTGGAGATCCCGCTTCCCTCCGCACGAAGGGGGAGGGCGTCTTCTCGCCATTGAGGGGTGGTGGTTCGCTAGCTTAGTTGTACCAGCACCATCTGTTGCGGAGTCAAGATGCGCAGCTCCTGAGAGTCCGCGTCGACGTTCAGCGCTATGGCATTCCGCAGCATGTCGGGAGGGAAGACGTACTGCCTCACGTATGCCCCCGCGCTCGTGAACTCGACGACGCGCGACGCGGATGGCTCCAGTGCCCACACGCCGTCCAGATCCGGGTGTGCGAAGAGCGCGACGGGCGCCGTGAGGGGCTGGTCGGGGACGGTGGCATCGAACGGCAAGACGCCCCCGGATGGAGCGAGCTTGGCGATGGTGGCGTCCGGAAGCAGCACGTAGAGATTTCCGTCCGTCGCCAAGTCCAGCGCCGAGCCGAGCTGCGGCTCATCCGCGGCCGTCGCGACGACGGTGCCCGCGGCGCCGGGGAGCCGAGCCGGATAGCGCCAGACCTCGGCGCGGTCCGTGTCGAGAAAGTAGAAGTCGTCGTACGTCGCCGCGGAGGGGCCGGGGCGCTTCCATGCGGCGTTGTCCGCTGGCCACCAGCGCTGGGCGGTCGATCCCGTCGCGTCCAGGGTGACGAAGCTGCGCAGCGTATCCATGAGCACGAGCTGACCCTGGCTCTCCACGCCGCGCGCCGGCGACCATGCGGCAGTGACGAACTGTCCAAGGGGCTGCCCGGCCAGCATGTCGTTGGGTCGAAGCGCCATCTTGAGGCTCGCCGCACTCTGGTCAAAGCGGTACAGGAGCTGTCCGCCCAGGTCCAGAATGTACGTGCCCGAGTCCGTATTCCACAGACCGACCGGTCGGAATGCAGGGTCGACCTCGAAGCTGTACGTCGTGACCCGGGTGACGCGCACGATGTTGCGGATGCGGTCGAGATCATCGCGCGCCTCCTG
>Ga0070741_10002565_pt1 | contig 48293 bp, 38 predicted proteins | sample Coa_R1_4_FD_66440 | JGI IMG/M metagenome (GOLD analysis project Ga0070741, IMG submission 66440) | Surface soil microbial communities from Centralia Pennsylvania, which are recovering from an underground coalmine fire - Coalmine... | ecosystem: Environmental > Terrestrial > Soil > Unclassified ... | reverse complement strand
GATCACCGACATCCGTTACTGCCATTTACGCACGACGCCGAGTACTCACTGGAAGCTTCCGCCGGACCAATTCGCGGCCGTTGGAGTGCCACCAACAGGATTGAGCGACCAGCCCGGGGAACCGCCAGTGATTTGATTGTCGTACACCGTTAGCAGCAGAGCACCGGTGCTGGCGTCGATATACGACAGCAGTCCACCCTGCACCTGAAGCCGCAGATAGTCACCCGCACTGACACTGCAATAGTTGGAATCGGTGGCGAGCACGACAGGAGCACCGTTGATGTCACGGTCAATGCTTACAGAACATGTTCCTGGCGCTCCGGTGCGGCTCACGAAGCCAACATAATGCGTGTCGACCGTGCCTTGATAGCGCACGATCGCTCCATTGACATCGCCCGTCGACGAGATGACTTGCGCCTGACTCCACTGGTCGCCTGGGAAAGAGACTGCGGTGTAGTACTCCTTGCCATGTCCTTGACCCGGAGGCTGACCTTGACCATCGGATTCGATCTGATCGTTGATGATCTGGATCGGGAACAGCCCGGGCCCGATTGCCCAGTTGGACCCGAGATTGGGAGCGTTTGCCCGATTGAAGTTGTCAGTGGCCAGGGTGGTTAGATTTGTTGGGGAGGTCGTCAAGCCCGCAGACCAGTTTGCTAGAGTTCCGCCGTTTCCGACAAAGATGCCCGGATAACCGACGGAAAGGGTGGAATCATTGACGGTCAATAAGGTTGTGGAGCGCGTCACATTGGTCAATGTGAGGGTCGTTCCCTGGACTGAAAGCTGGAGATAGTCATTGGCGAGTACAGTCGCGCTACTTGAGCTCGCAATTACAGACATGCCATTGCTTCCGTTATCGAGCAGAATGTAAACTTGCGCGCTGCCCGTTCCCAAACTCCCAACCGTACCCGCATAATGAAAGCCGTTCGAAGTCATCCGAACAGCCGGCCCTGAGCTGCCGCCATTCGATGCGATAATCTGCGCTTGTGAATACTGATCGGGAGGCCAGTTGACTCCGCCGTAGTACAGAGCTTTGGCACGTCCCCAGTTGCTCTGCACCTGCTGGCCGTTGATAACCGGGAAGCTATCCGCGTCCGAAATGAATGACCAATTTGGGCCGAGAGAGCCATTCGGTCGATTGAAAGTATCACTGGCAAATTGTTGCATTCCGCCACCACCGGATACCGACGGTGTGACCAGCAGCGTGGTTGTTTGTGTTCCCGCCGAAATCGTAACTGACGTGGTGGATGTAACAGCGGTAGTGGTGACCGTGAATGTCGCACTGGTCGCTCCCGCATTCACTGTGACTCCAGAAGGCGGACTTGCGACCGGCGGGTTGCTGCTTGAGAGGCTTATGAACGTGCCGCCGTTCGGGGCTGGGCCGCTGAGCGTGACCGTTCCAGTCGACGGCGTTCCACCCGAAACCATTGTGGGGTTTAAGCCAACCGATGTCACTGAAAGTGGATTGAGCGTTAATGTCGCTGATTGCGTGCCGTTGTACGTCGCAGAAATGGAAATTGTAGTCTGGCTGCTTACCGATGTGGTGGTAATCGTAAAAGCGCCGGTGGTTGCCCCTGCCAAAATTGAGACGTTTGCCGGCACGGCCGCGAGGCTCGGATTGCTGCTGGACAGCGTAACCAGCGCGCCGCCACTTGGGGCAACTCCGCCCAGAGTCACGGTGCCAGTCGAAGATGCGCCGCCCGTAGTAGTTGCGGGATTCAGTGACACTGATGCAAGAGTCAGCGGATTAACCGACAAAGTTGCCGACTGCGTTCCGTTGTACGTTCCCTGTATTGAAACCGGCGTTACAGCGCTAACGGCACTGGTACTTACGGTGAATGAGGCGGTCGTGGACCCGGCGGGAACGGTGACAGTGGGCGGAACGGTTGCTGCCGAAGTATTGCTGCTGCTAAGAGTAACCACCGCTCCTCCCGGTGGTGCTATCGCCGACAAGGTGATGGTGCCGGTGGACGAGCTTCCACCGCTCACACTGGTCGGATTCAGCACCAGACTGGAGATGCTGGCCGGAGCCACGGACCCAAACACGGCTATTTCGGCTAGTCCGATGTTCAAACCGGTGGCACTGTTTACAGTGAACTGCATCCAACTGACCGTCTTCTGAGCGAAGGAAACCGTCAGCCCGGTGCCGTTATTCGGCAAAGTGCCCACGGGAACGGTACTTCCATCGCTGAACGAAAGCGTGCCTGACGTGACGTTGTCCGTTAGATTCGGCCGGTCATACAGAACCACCTGGGAGGTTGTGACTGGGCTGCCCCAGGTAAGTCTGATCCATGCGCCGGCGAGTTGGCCCGTTGTTGCCCATTCCTTGGTGTAGTCCCCCGGAGCCGGGGAGCCGTCCACTATGCCATCAATTGCCTTAATGCCCAGTTGCTGGTAGTTGGAAGCCTCAGAAGAAACGGATACCGCAGCGATGGTCGCCAAGTTAGCTGCGACATAGGGTGCCACACGCACCGACGTGCTTACCGTTCCTCCGACGAACGTCGCGTTCAGCGTGACGGATGAGGCGACAGAAACCGCAGGCGTGGTGACGGTGACATTGCCACTCACCGAGCCAGCAGGGATCGTGATGTTGGCAGGGATTGTAGCAATCGAAGGTTGGCTGCTTGTCAGTAAAACCAATGCGCCACCAGATTGTGCAGGTCCGCTCAACGTCACAGTGGCCGTCGTCGAGTTGCCGCCCCCAACCGTCGCGGGGTTTACCGTAATGGAGGCAAGAGTAACGGGCGGCTGAAGCACGGTCAGGGGCGAGGTGCGAGTCGTGCCCCCTAAGGTTGCGGAGATATTGACGGAGACCGTACTAGAAACGAAAACGGTGCTGATCGAGAAGGTTGCGGTGTTTCCCCCCGGAGCAACCACGGCGGTCGGCGCCACGGTGGCGACGGCCGGATTAGCGCTGGAAAGCGATACCACGGCGCCGTTAGGAGCCGTGCCGGTCAGGGTTATCGTTCCGGTTGCCACGCTTCCACTGGCGACGCTCGTCGGGTTCAGCACCAAGGACGAGACCGTGAGACCAGACGAATTGGACGGAGTTACGGAAACAAAGACGTTGTTTTGAGTGCTTGCGCCTTGAGTGTCACTTACAGTGACGGTTGCTGTTACCAGGGTCGGGGATGAGACCACCGGAGGATTGAAAACGACATTATTGCCGGTGCCAGTGATCTTTCCACTGTCGCTCGACCAATTGTAGGTAAGCGCCTGACCACTCACATCGAAGGCGGTAACGGTTAAATTAGTGGTTTGATTGTCGGGAATTGAAGCTAAATAGGGTTGACCATATTGGTCGTTTTGCAATGGTGCGGATGCGGTGGGCCCTTGGAAAATCTGCGGATGGGCGACGGTTGTGCCCGCCGTTTCGCCATAGACCTCAATTTCAGCCAGGCCAATATTGTCGCCAACTGCGTTGTCTGCCGTGAATTGCACCCAACTAATGGTTTTCGCCGGGAATGAAACCAGCAGAGAATTGCCGTTGTTTGGCAGTTGGCTTACCGAGACGGTGCTCCCGTCGCTGAAGTGTAGCGTGCCGGAGATAACGTTATCGATGAGATTAGGCCTGTCGTAGAGGGCTACCCGCGAAACTGTAACCGGAGTTGCCCAGGTGAGCTTAATCCAAGCGCCGTCGAGTTCACCCTGCGTCGCCCATTCGAAAGGTTCATATCCGTCCGGATCGCCTTCCACCATGCCATCCACAGCGCTTGTGCCCAGCTGTCCAGTATCGGTATTTTGCGAGGACACGGAAATCGTAGCCAGGCCAGCAAGATTCGTAAGGAAGTCGTGAACCCAGAAGAGCTCGTTTCTTTTGACGAAAGCGAATAGATAATTGTTCGGATCCGTGCCGCCTTGCGACGCATAATTCGTAATGATCTGGGCTTTGAAATTCAGGTTTTGATTCGTGTTCTGCATCGCCACGGGAACCGGCAAGCTTTCAATCCGATTCCATTCGTATGGAGTCATGCTGGTCAAGTAATATGGCTCGGAAAATGCCAGCGTCGCGTCAAAGCGCGGCTGGATTCCAGGCCCTCCGCCCGGCCACGTGTAATTGATATTGCTGGGTACGCCGCAAGATGCACAAGGTGGATGAATCAGGGTTTCATGCACTCTGGGCGACAAGCTGACGCCTTGCTTTCTCAGGGCAAGCAGCGCTTCGACTGTGAACATGAAGGTGCTTTGATGATCCGGGTGATCATCCCAAAGGCCGGTAACGTAAATTTCGTTCGGGTTGAGGTTCTGAAGCACGGCCTCCATATCCTGCAGTAAGGTCTGTTGATTGTAGTTTCCGGGAGTGCCAAACAGATATTGATGGTAAGAAACGCCGCCTAGTCCGCGGTTTGCGTACGTCTGCGTCTGGCCGGCCGGAGAACTGAAGATCGTCGTAGGCGATGTGCTTTGATACAGTTCGAGAACTGTCTGATCTCCATATCCGAGGAAGATCACATTTTGTTCGCTGATCCCGAGGGCCTGCATAGCCGCCACGGATTCGGCCTCACGCGTGTAGCCAATGGGTACCCCGGCGTAAGCATCCCCGTTCGTGACTACAACCACGTGAACCGTGTCCCCCCGCTGCATGGCGTTGTAGATGACGCCGCTGCAACACAGTGCCTCATCGTCGGGATGTGGAGCGATAACAAGAATGCTGTGGTTTTGTGCAAACGCGGGTGTAGATATCAGGGATAGAAGTCCCCCCAAAGCTAGGCAAAGAACTGCGAAGCAACGTGCGCGAGCGATGATTGCGAACCATCGCGAGAATATCTGCGATTCTGTTGACTGCATACAGTCGATCTCCGTCATCGGTTGAGTACAGCCGTTATCACGGCAGGGGAGGGATGGAAACACACCGAGAGTATTAGGGCTCACACCACCACAGCGCGTACTAATGCCAATCTATTTGGGGCGTAGGTCCTGTCAAGAATGATAATTTCTGCGACCGGTCGCAAGGGTTTGCGACATGGGATCGTAGAGCGTCGATTTATTGAGAAGCGAAAGATCGGGAATCCAGTGAGGAAGTCAGACTTGCTCGATAAGCAATGGAGGGGACTGGAGATATCGCGTCATTCTCCGCTTTGACTCAATCATGTTGTAGACGCGCTCCACCTGATCCGCCTCGAGTCCTGCCGCTGGGGCCAGCTCGGCGGCCGGTATTTCGTTGTTCTTTCCGTACAGGCAGAGGTCCATTTTGGCAAGCGGCAGAGAGAAATAGAATTCTTCCTGCGATTGCTCGAGGGAATACGTATCGGTGGTCGAAGGCCGGTTCTGGATTTCTTGCGGAACTCCCAGATGCGCAGCCAACTGATAGACCTGGGATTTGTACAAATGCGCAATGGGTTTGAAATCGGCGGCGCCATCGCCATTCTTCACGAAAAATCCCTGGTCATATTCGAGCCGGTTAGGCGTGCCAGCGACGGCGAACTGGAGCAGATCGGCGTAGTGATATTCGATCATTTTTCGTGCGCGTTGTTTGAAGTTCGTGGCTGCGACTATTCCCAAGTACGCACTCGGGGTAAGGCGCACCTTCTTAGTCGTCCCGTCTGGGGATTGCACTACGATCGAGAAAATTGCGTAACGATCCGCGTCAACCAGATTGGGCAGAACGATCTTGGATTTGTAGCCTTCGCCATACTCGGGCACCACCGAACGAATAGACTCATCCCGCCGTTCGTAACAGCGCGCCCCTTTTAGAATTGGGCTTATATCCTCGACGGCAGATTGTGCCCCAAGATCCTGAGCGACCACGCGGCCGAGTCGAAGACTTTCCGGTGAAGAATCAGTTTCCGGGGTGAACAGCAAAAAAACGCGTTGCGGTCCCAACGCCCGGGCGCACAGGTATGCGACCACGCTGCTGTCGATGCCTCCGGAGACGCCAATCACGGCTCCCTTGCGTTTAAGCTGATGAAGTACCAGATCGCGAATGCCTTCGGTAATGCGCTCGGTTTCGCGGGCGGGATCGATACGTAAAATGTCCGGACAAATCATGGTGCTGCTAGCCATACTACTACTCCTCCAGGTTGGGCTCGGTTTTGCTTGGGAGTTTAGACATAAGCTTGTTCTGCCACGAAGAAAGGTGAGTCTAGAGATTGGCTAATACCGAAAGTAATTGGGTGGCGACGACCTTTCGTCCGATCTCGTTCAGATGGCCGCCATCGGTGGTAAATTCCGGCGCCAGCGTGTAGATCTTCTGCGTTCCGCGCCTGTAGTAGCAACGAGAACCGTCGACGTGGGTAGACTCTACTTTGGCCAAATCGAAAATGGGTTCCTTGCCACTGTAGGTGCGAATGAGAAGTTCGTTGAATTCGTTTCTCTGAATGTTAGGATCCCGCCGCAGCAGTCTGCGCAGAAAGGTTCGAGAACACTGCTGCAGGCCTTCTCCTGGCTCGTCCTCATAGAGTGGAACGGTGACGTGTACGATCATCAACGTGGGATATCTTTGTTTCAAGGACGCAATGCCGTCGCGGTACTTACTAAAAACCTGCTGCACATCGGTAGAAGGATTGAAGTCGATATAACAGTACTTGTACAAAGCGATCCCATGCTGTGCGCCATAACCTTTCTGCAGGATGGCGTAGAACGCATCATTCTTCGAGTCTGGATTCCGGTTCACGCCGATATGGGTCTCAATGAAAGCCGGGCCAGAGATGGTCTCGGGGTCTGCGCTGCTTACCAGGTTGAGCGTAAGCCGCGGATCCGAAGCCTTCAGATCACGAATGCCCTGAAGAATGTTGTCTCCCACGGACTGGTGTCCGAAGAAGATTCTCTTACTAGCCAGACTGCTAATCTGCTGATCAGTTAACAACACCATGTCCTTGTTGGCGGGTTGTTGCTTGGTGTCCGTATCGCAAGCCACGGTTGCGAGAAAGAGAAACATGAGTGCAATGCAGGGAATTGGATTCCACATAGAGTTAGGGCGCTACTGCGGCTGTGCTGCGATCTGAAATGTGCGCTTTGGCTGTGGCTGTAACTGAGCAAAATCTGAGCAGTCTTCATTGCGCGAAATAAACTGGTTCATCAAAATCTGAGTCGAGAGTACCGCAACCAAAGCCATGTTGTCTTTGGTGCTGCTAGCCTTGCCCTTCTGAAATTTTGAAACAAGCGCAGCGACAGTTCCAGCATTAAAGATCCCATTCTTTTGAATGCTTTCGGAGCGCAGCACTTCGCTAACGTAAGGCTGAGGTGATGTGAAGAATGTCTTCCCTTCGGGCGCCCGGTACGGCTGCTTATGTCTTCGGAGGATAGATTCGGGGACAAGGCCGCTCGCCGCCTGCTTCAGCAGGTGTTTCTGATCGAGGACTTTCATCTTCAAATTTGGGGAAAGACGCGAGCAAAATTCGACCACGCGGTGATCCAAGAACGGATATCTCCCTTCTACCGAATGGGCCATGGCAACGCGATCGCCTTGCGATGAAAGAATGTAGCCGGGCAGCAGGAACATGGCCTCCAGGTATTCAGCCTGGTTGAATGTTCCCGACGAATGGAATGATCCTGGCAAAGCATGGTGCAAATCATCGAAGCACGAATGCTTGTTTAGTTCTGCCCGAACTTCTTCAGAAAGGAGGGTTTTTAATTTCGCCGTTAACTCCCAACGCGGCAGATGAGAAAAATAAGGACTGGACAGCTCTTCCGGCTTGATGTGGAAAAAGCTCTCGAGGTAGCTCGCTGGTTGCCGCTGGATGCCCTCCATGTAGGGATACAACCGGCGGAGCAGCAGCGGTCGCAAGCGAGAATTGGGGACACGCGCCCAAAAACGGCGTATTTTGGCTTCTTTGAAAATGTCATAGCCGCCCAGCATCTCGTCCGCGCCCTCACCCGTTAAGACCACCTTGAATTCGCTCTCGCGCACCAGCTTTGAAAGTAAGAAGAGCGGCACTGGTGCAGTGCGGACAATCGGTTGCTCGGTATGCCGTATGACTTCCGGGAAATTCACAGCGATATCGAAAGCTGAACAGTGCACATTGCTGTGCTGAGTGTGAAGAAATCGGCTAGCTTCTGCCTGATAAGGGCTTTCGTCGTACTCGGGATCATCAAACCCGACTGAAAAGGTTCGCAGGCGATCGCCGACAAGCTGTTTTGTCAAAGCGGTGATGATGGTGGAATCGAGGCCGCCACTGAGGTAGGCTCCAACCGGCACGTCCGAGCGCAAGCGAATGCGAGTGGCATCGAGCAGCAAAGAGAGCAACACTTCGGTGAGCCGCTTCTCGCCTTCGTCGGTATCTTCCGTTTGCGGGCAATATTCGAGATCCCAATAACGGCGAAGCCGAGATTCCCGTTCGCTCACCGTTAGCGAGTGTCCTGGCGGCAATTGGCAGATGTTTCTGAATGCAGTCCGTGGAGGAATTGTGACCCAAAATGTCAGGATTTGATTGAGCGCTTGCAAATCCAGTTGCCGGGAAACTTCAGCATTGGTGAACAGCGCCTTGATTTCGGAAGCAAACAGAAATCGCCCGTTCACCTGCGTGTAGAACAAGGGTCTGACACCTAAACGGTCTCGCGAAAGAAAGAGCTGCTGGCGCTTACTATCCCAAATAGCAAAAGCCCACTGGCCGTTGAGGTGGCGAACGCAGTCTTCGCCTTCCTCTTGGTACAAATGCAGAATCACTTCGGTGTCGGAGCGAGTCGTGAATGTGTGGCCTTTCTTGACTAGTTGCTCCCGAAGTTCGATGAAGTTGAATATTTCTCCGTTGAATGTGATGGAGAGGCTGCCGTCGGCGATAGACATGGGCTGCTGTCCGCCCTCGAGGTCAATAATGCTAAGGCGGGCGTGCGCTAGTCCGATGCGCTCGCGGCTTACGATTCCCTTCGCATCCGGCCCTCGGTGGCCCAACGGCGAGATCATGGCCGCGAGTTCAGAGTTGCGGACCGGATTACCCCGAAAATCCATGATTCCAGCGATTCCACACATGTTGTTCTTATCTCGAGTGCGAAGAGGAGATTAGTTGGACGCGGTTGAAGCCAGAGATAGATCCGCGTCAGACACTCCGGGAGGCATCGCAGTTGCGCTAGCTCGCATCTTCTTATCGACGAAGGCTACAAGGCGATTGATAGAATCGAGGTTCTCCGGAACCAGGTCCTCGTCTTCCACTTTCAAGCCGAATTCCTGCTCGACGAACTCTACTAACTGCAAAATCCCTGTGGAATCGATGATGCCCTTCTCGATGAAGGAATCATCGCCCAGCAGTTCTTGGCTTTCCCCCTCTACGAGGAAGGTTTCGGAGACGATTTTTCTAAGTTTTTGCTCAACGACTGTCATGTAACGTTTTCTCCTTGGTTCGATTTACAAGAAATGCGTAGGGAGGAAGACCGTAGGTGGTTAAACCGCCAATTCAGGGTTCGAGGGTTCACACACCGATCGCCGAGAGATTCCGTAGCTTGATTTGACGATGAGAGATTCCCGGCGCGACATGAAATCAGCGCGTTCGAGCTCGATTCTCTGTGCGTAAACTCCATCCGGACTAGTTTGGCCAGCTTCGCCCGGCACGAGTTTGGTCTGGCCATTGATTTCGACTTTAAGCAGCGGGATTAATGCGGTCGGCCGGAAGCCACCAGACTGGTGCAGGGTTAGCGCCAGGCGATTGTTCGAGGGTACAGCTGTCCAGAAAACATCGATGTCGAGTTCACGAAATGCCCACTCCATCAGCGCCATTTCACCTTGATACATTAACTTGGGATGTCCATCGCGGGATCCACGCAATAAATTTGCGAGTTCGGCCAGTTTGCGTCCTGCCTGTTCTGCCTCCCGCGGACCCGCTCCGTGTACCCACGGTGCGCCAACCTTCAGTCCGATAGTGCCCACCGGCTGAGTGAGTGAGTAAACAATGAACAACATGCGGGTGGGGTCACTCAAAACCGTTCCCGCCAGAAAGGCTTTCGTGGTTTCCGGCGTCACTTCAGCCTGAGTCAGGAAGCAGCTTCTCATGCGATTACGCCATGCCGTCATCTTGGTGATCAGATCAAGGTTCTCAAGAGACGACCGGGTGATTGGCGTTAGGTAGCCAATACGGGTATCCCCGTCGGCGGTGATGTCGATTTGAAGCCGCTGCTCCTCGTTAACAATTCTGTTGATCAGTTGTGTCTGCATTGGTTTCCTATTGGTTGACCGTGATGATGGAAAGTATCGAACTGCTCTGCTATACGGCGGACAGGGTAGGCTGTTCGGGGCTGAACTCGCCTTCTTTTTCCTTGGTGTCAATCAACTCCATATTGATGTTGGCGGCCAGAAGGAACGCGATGTCGTGGTTCTTGAAGGCTTCTCCGGGCTCGGGAGGAACGAGAAGCCTTGCGCCTTTTTCTTTCAGAAGAGGAATCTCGACGTTTAGATCATTACAGCGAAAGCAAAGGTGATGTAGACCTCCGCCCCGCTTCGCAAACAAAGCAACGTGCGAGCTTGGATCGCAGGCTTCGATCAGCTTGATGGCGACCGATTCCGGTTTAGACAGAAACACAACCCTCACCTTTTGTCGGGTGTTTGTCACGACGCTCGAACATTTCTTGTATCCGAACAGGTTTCCCCACTGACGAATTCCTTCCTCCAGTGATCGAACGACGATTCCGATGTGATCGATGGTCATGGTCAGGGTCCGTCAGTTGCATTTTCCGGACAGAACGTCTGCCGGATCTACCTGGGGCAATTCCTCCCACCACATGCGCGAGGGCGTGTATCCCATGAGATCAAGCAGGCGCAGTTTTACTCGATCGCGCCACAATGCTAGATTTCCTTCCATCGGTCCAGTTGGCGTGAGGATAGGTAATAGTTTCTTCCACTTCTTCATAATGTAACTTGCGCTTTCGAACAGCTCTTTCCGGATCTGCCGTTGATCGGCGGTCTGGTGGACACAAGGAGAATCAACAACGAAGTTTTGAAGGCCCTGTTCTTCCGCCTGCAGGCAGATATCTACAGCATAACCAAAAAAGCTAGGCAAATCGGGATCGAATCGCAGGCCAGAGGATTTACGAAATGAAATCAACAACTCATCGAGCGTTTGTACCCGCTGTGGCAATGACATCGGACCGCGATTGCCGTTGTCGCCGGCCTTCCGAGGGAATAGTTGTCGATCGCGGTGATACACGTGGCCAGCTCTTTCGCCTTGGGAAGTGATTCCCCAACATCCAACGACACCGAGGGGGATCCCTTGGGATTCCAGTTCGCCCCGTCGTGCCTGGAATCGCTCGGACCAGTGGACCGGCAGGATAACGTCCTGGTGAATGCACACGATCAAATCGTGCTTAGCACGCGCGATTCCTTCGTTGAAAGCGGCTCCGGCTGTTCCAAAACCTCTCTGGGCAATGATCTGGAAATCAAGTCTCGTGTCGCTAAACAAGGGCGACGATAAAAAACATTGCTGATATACATCCTCGTTACCGACCAGGATGATGAATGTAATCATGATGCCTTTCCTTGGGATGTACTCGTTGGATGATCTATTGCAAGAGGCTTTCAAAACACGTCTGCGTTGAATCCCCGATGCCGGAGGACGAACTTGCCGGTGGACTTGGGCGCAATCTTGCTCAGGATGCATTTAATTGCCAGGCTCGGCGTGAGCTGATACCGCATGGCCGTGGCCAGGGCTGTTTGTGCTAATTCGTACTTCTGATTTGCTAAGTACCAGTTTGCGCGTGCACTGTGAACCGCGCGTAGATGGCGGGAGATAATCTTTCGCACGTCAGGGCGATTATCCGCGAGCCGCAGCCACTTTTCATAACGATACCGTTCGCAGTCGAGTCTGAAATCCACCCGGTCCCAGATTGCGGATGCGCCGGTATGCCGGCCAGTCGCGACCGAGCGATCGATGACCACGAGCGGCTGATTTACCAGACAGTAGTTCGTAGTCAAAGCCAAACGGAACACAAAGTCATAATCTTCCGTGAAGCGAAGGTCGGGGTCGAAGCCGCCGATTTTCTGAATCAAAGCCGCACGACAGACCAGAGTCACTACCGATAGTCCAATCGGAGATTCTGCCAGCGTGTGTACGGGGTTCGAAAGGATGCAGAGGTGCTCCAGATACTCCCTGCCATAAAACTTGAAAGCAGTCGTATCCATTTTCGGGTTGTTGACGAATTGTCCGTCCGTGAAGCAGGCGCCACAGTCCTGGTTCTTGAACTTTTCGATGGCGCGGAACTGCCACTCCAATTTTTCGGGAAGCCAGTAATCGTCGGAGTCAAGAAAGGCGATCCATTCGCCCCGCGCCGTTGCGAGAGCGTTATTCAAAGCGACGCTCTTGCCTTGGTTCTCCTGATGAAGGTAACGGACGCGATCACCGTACGCGCGCACCAGTGTGGCAGTATCGTCTGCCGACCCATCATCGACCACGAGGAGTTCATAGTCGGTGAAGGTTTGGTCCAGCACGCTGTCGATGGCGGTTTTCAACAGGTGCGACCGGTTATAGGTTGCGATGATGACAGAAACGCGAGGAGTCATTTCAGTTACTAAATCCGCGAAGCCGAAGCGGCCGCATGATGACCGTTTTCGTTGATGGAAAACTCGCTGGGAACATTCAAAAGCCCGGCCCATTCATCGAATGGATGAGAGAGCGGCTTGGCGCCGACCATCAATTCCGGAATGCAATCCCAGATATCGATGCGTTCATGCTCGTTGAATAAAGTTACGCGCCAGCAATAAGGCCCGGGCTTTAGGGGCAACGATCCAACCCGATGTACAAATTCATAGGTGCCGGGCTGCAGATTAAGGTTATAAACGGCGTTACCCCACATCCGCTGTCCTTCTGGATCATTGATCTCGATTCCATGGATTCCCATCCGGATAGGCTCATTGATTTCGACTGTAAACTTCACCGTGAATGGGCCAACTGAGGTCAGCAGATGTGGAAGTTCGGCTCGGGGTTCAACGATTTCCCAACCCAGAAAACGTGCTTTCGCCTTTGGGCCTTCTTTGCGGCGCTCATTTCCGTTGGCTCCCGCGAGCAAGGCACTTTCGTAAGCTCCCACGACCTCGGCGGTCGGTCCAAGTTTTCGAATCTGGCCGAAGTCCATCCACAGCACTTTGTCACAGAGCCGGCGAATCTGGTTCATCTGATGGCTGACCAGAACGACGGTGCGGCCGCCCTGGGAGACTTCTTTCATCTTGCCCAGACATTTCTTCTGGAATTCCAGGTCACCCACTGCCAGGACCTCGTCAACCAACAGAACCTCGGGTTCGAGATGAGCGGCCACGGCGAAACCCAGACGGGTGTACATTCCGCTGGAGTAATGCTTCGCGGGGGTATCGAGAAATTTCTCGATGCCGGAAAAGGCGACAATCTCGTCAAATTTCCTCTGAATCTCAGTGCGCCTCATGCCCAGGATGGAGCCGCTCATGAAAATATTTTCGCGTCCGGTAAGCTCGGGATGAAAGCCGGTGCCTACCTCAAGGAGGCTTCCTACGCGTCCCCAAACCTGCGCGCGTCCAGAACTGGGTTTGGTAATGCGCGTGAGGACCTTCAGCAGAGTGCTCTTGCCCGCGCCGTTGCGTCCGATCATCCCCACGATTTCGCCCTGCTTCACATCCAGGCAGATATCTTTGAGGGCCCAAATCTGCTCTGGCTCCGGCTCAGCGCTCTTGCGGAAAAAGCGCAGAGGCGCGGTTATTGTGTTGGTTAACACATCGCGCAACGCAAGATAGCGCTCGCGCCTTCCCAGACGATAACGTTTGCTGATGTTGTCAATCCGAATAGCTACGTTGCTCATCGATCAGATCCTGTCCGCGATTGTGCCTTCCATATTCTTGAAGTAGATCAAGCCGCCGCTAAGCAGCACTATGACCGCGCCCGAAGAGACAAGGAGGAGCGCGCTCGGTGGATGTCCCACGCCGGTCAAAGCCCAGCGAAATCCTTCAATGACGCCCGCCATGGGATTCAGTCCATAGAGCCAGCGCCAACGCTCGGGCACCAGGCTGCTGGGATAAGCGACCGGCGAAGCAAACATCCAGAACTGCACCAGGAAAGGAATCGTATAGCGCACGTCGCGATAAACCGCGTTCAGTGCGGAGAGCCAGAGTCCTGTTCCTAAAGCGGTTGCGATCGCAAGGAGCAGAAACAGCGGAAGCAGGAGCGCCGTGGGCTTTGGAGCCAAATGAAATATCGCCATCAACCCAATTAGCATGACGAGAGACACTGCAAAGTCGACCAACCCGGAGACGACCGCGGACACCGGCAACAGCACACGAGGGAAATACACCTTGGTGATGACCCGTTCTTGCTCGACCACAGTGTTGGTCGCGTTGGTCAGCGCGGTCGCGAAATACATCCAGGGCAACAATGCGCAGTAATAAAAGACAGGGTACGGTAAACCTTGCGACGGCATCTTTGCCAACCGGCCGAACACTAGGCTGAACAGCAGCATGGTGAAAAGCGGCTGGAGCACGACCCACGCCACGCCGATGGCAGTTTGTTTGTAGCGGACCTTCAGATCACGCCACACGAGAAAGTAGAGAAGCTCGCGGTAAGCCCACACCTCTTTCAAATTGATATCGAACCACCCAGAAGGCGGCGTGATGTTGAAGGTGGGTTCTTCAACTGCGATGGCCTGAGCCTTGGGGGTCTCCCATTGCTCCGGTGAGATTTTGTCGAGTTGTACACCGATGCTTGCTGTCAACTTGTTAGTTCCCCTAGGGCGAAATGACTACTTGTGCAGCGCGGCTGAGCGGATTGACGCGTGCTAATTACTTGCTCGTTGTCGAAAAGAGGAGTTGCCTCAGTGCATGCTTGAACCTGCCTGGAAAACACTTGCTTACAATTTTGAATCCGTGCCTAAGAGCAGCAGGACTGGATTCCTCGACCAAATCGCGGGCGAATCCTGTCGGAAGTTGAGGACAGCACAACAGTGGAACTGGAGTCCCTTTTATGGCGACAAGAGTCACCCGTTCTGTCGGTTTCTCCGGTTCATGTGGGATGTGGCATTCGTACACCGATGTGAATCCCACGTCATAGAGAAGTCGATAGAGGGAGACCTTAGTCGGGTGAACAGCGCTGGGATTGTCCAGGGATGCCCATAAATTCCTTTTCCTATCGTCTGCGCTTGCGTTCATTGCATGTTCTCGAACTGTCCTTCCCGCATACTTCTTGCCCTTATAGAGAAATGTTTCTTCTGGGTACAGGCTCGTCGCGGTGTCGATGATGGCGACGCGGCGGCAGACTGAGGAGATCTGCTCGACAAAGTTGAATATATCCGGCGAATCCAAGTGATAGAGGATACCTAAACAGAGAACCACATCAAAGGCACCGTACTTCCCGACGCTGAGATTGCGAACATCATCCTGGTGAAATTCAGCACCCTGCAAAGAGAGATACCGAGCGGCATAGCGGGCCTTCTGTATATTTGCCTCCCGTCCTTCGATGCCACAGACACGGGCACCTTGGCGGCTAAACTCTAGAGCGTACATCCCTTCTAAACAAGCTAGGTCCAAAATTCTCAGGTCTCTTATCGGGCGCTCACAAACATCGGCAACGATCTGGACTACGCGTCTCAGTTTGACCTCGTCGCCCACCACCTCGTTCTTGATTGTGTACACACCATCCCCAAGAGACAGATTGTGCGCGGTCCACGCCCCATACGCTTTCTCTATTGCGCTCTTTTCGTTAGACAGGTTTTGCTGAATTGCGTCCACGTTCATGTGATTACACCTTTCTGTTAACAAAGAAGTCCGGACTAAAGGCTACTAGCCGGCTGCATTTCGAGAGCACTTCTCACACCAGTACCCCGGTCGTAGGTAAAGGAAAGCTTGTCCCCGACGCAAGTGGCAAAAGCGATCGAAGCCCTTTTCTTGTCGGCTCCCTCGAGCTCCCAACCACCGCCCCGCCGTACCAGCCGCATTTCACTGCGGGCTCTCCACCAGCGGTTTACGTCCGTGGGCAAAGGGATCCAGAGTCCCTCCTCAGAGCGGAGATTGACAAGGTGTTCCAGAAGCATCCTGTACGTGGCCCGAGCTCGCGTTTCTGCGATGTAATCCGGGTGAACAATGAAACTGGCCAACCCGTGTTGTTTCCGGATCAGGCCGATCTGCGTCCGCCAAAGTTGAATCGAGTAGTCGCCCAGGATGTGGAACAGTGAGTAATCCTGGATTGTGGTGACAGGCAGTTCGAGAATGTCTCCGATGTAAAACGGCATTACCGTGCAACAGCCGCCGCGCTGCGGATCCAAATGCCCGACGTTGGGGAGAGACATGTCATAGTCGAACTCCAAGGCGCTATACCAGTCGGCATTGCGATACAGGGCCCCGGCGCGAAATCCGCTGGCAGCGTATTCCTTGGCGTAGCGATTGATCAGCAATACCCGTTTCGAGAATGTCTCCCAATCGCTAAAGAGATGGCCGTCGTGATTGAGATCGTGCACATTGATTTCGTACCCTCGGCTTCGGATCTGCTGCAGGACTTCTGCTGTTACTGGATACCTTTCCTCCGGCACGAGTTGGAACGATGACTTGATGCCATAGGCGTCGTTGATATCCATGAGCTCAGAGCAATAGCTGAGACCGGCGCCCGTTTCAACATCATGAGTCAGAATGGCACAGCTGGAATGACCCTCGGGCCAAAACCAGATGAACGGAATTTCCTCTACTCCGGCGGAGCGCATTGCCGCGATGAGCCGCACTTCCATCAATCGCTCAACTGTAAAATCGACCGGCCAGCGCGGGAACGAGAGCTTTAGCCTGCCCCGCAAGCGCATCGATTGCAGGTGTTTGCGAACCGAGACTGGGAGAGCCGGCCGCAGCCAATAGTAAATTCGGCCGATCAGATCGCGGTTGCACTGGCGTTCCGCTTCCAGAAGGTATTGCTCATATCTCAACGCGCGAACCAGGGCATCGAAATCCGTCACCGTGCCGGGCTCGGATTCCGCCGAGCGCACACACGCTTCGATATCCCGGTCTCCGAAAGAATGCTCCGGTTGGCTTCCGGCAACTTGACCCTCGGAATTCGATGTCCCGAAAATATCCGGACACTTAAAATACTCGACAACCGAGGCATCGATTGCAGTGCAGTTCATTGCCAGGTTTATGCGATGTGCTTGTACAACAGATTTCCCGCTACGGTTACTACAGACGTAGGAAGTTGCTCGACCACCCGGCGCAGGAAACGTCCCTTCCATCGCGCTTCTGCGGGCTGCGCGGGTTGCATCGGGTATCGGTAATAGCTCAGATCGTAACGAGTCGCGCCCCAGCGATTCTTGAAGGTGATTAAACCTTCGTTTTCCAGGTCCGATCTTCCCAAGTCACAATGTTCCGCGCCGCTTTCTTTTGCTTGCTGGATCGCGTTCCATAACAAGAATGGAGTACCACCAAGGTTGTTAAAGGCTGAATCGGAACAGCCGTATTTGTAAACGAGAGTATTGCCGTGGCGCAGAGTAAGAATCGAGGCCACTGGAATGCCGTTCTTGGAAGCAAGGTGGATGCTGAGATTTTCCCCAAACGCGTCAATCAGGTTGTGAAACCATGCGAGTGGTTGGGCCGGTAAACCGTGCTTGCGGCGCGTGACCAGAAGCAGGCGATAAAAGTTTGCGAGAAGTTCCTGTGAGCGTCCCTGCTCATATTCCAGCCGCTCGCGCTTCGCTCGCTCGATCATTTTTTGTATGCCGTTCTTGTGAAACTTAGCAAAAAGTTCTTCTGCCTTGGGCCGAAGATCCAGTGAGTGATAAGTGAATGCCTGCGATTTTCTAAGGAATGTCTGGGCTGCTAGGCGCGATTGATCCGTATCCAGAGGCCGAAGTTCCACATATCGCTGTTTCTGATGGTCCACGGCATTCCCGAGGGCTGCGAGAATCGCGCAGAGATGGTCATCGCTGTTGACCATCGGCTGACAGTGATCGGAGAATGGCAAGGAGACCAGGCGGGAGCCAGTCAGCCAACTTTTGACCGCGCAAACCACCAGCGCCCCCGTCAGCGTGCGGTCGGAATCGGTTGTTACATAAGCGGACGCTTTGTAACCATAGGTCCGGGTAAGCGCGGTAAGCCAGCCGGCGGTGTGGAAAACCGATCCCGACGGATGAGAGTCGACGAATTTCGTCCAACGCTCGTCTTTCAGCGGATCTATCTGATGTACCTGCATAGGATCGCTATTGCGCTTGCAGAACGGCTGGCGTTTCCGATGAAACGCTGGGGCCACCCTTATCGAGAAAAGCACGGTGCCAGAGTTCCAGAATCGCGAGCGAAAACAGGTCTTTACCCCGGTCTTCGTAGACGCCATTGCCATTCAGCAGTTCCTGCAACCCAGCCTTGCGGAAGTAGCCTCGTTCCAGAGTGCTCTGTTGCAGCAGAAGATCGTGTAGCCACCCTTTTAGATCACCGTCGAACCATGATTCGTACGGCACCGGGAAGCCAGCTTTCTTTCTTTCCAGGATCTGCTTTGGCACCCGCCCTTTCAACGCCTTTTTCAAGATGTATTTCGTGGTAAGTCCGCTTACTCGCAGATTTGTCGGGAGCGTAGCTGCGAACTCAAGAAGTTGATGATCGAGGAACGGCACCCGCAGTTCCACCGAGTTCGCCATCGTCATTCGGTCCGCTTTGATGAGCAGGTCATCCGGCAACCAGCTTTTTATATCGACATACTGCATGCGGGAGAGGACGTTCTGGCGTGGCCCATCCGCCAGATAGCCTCGGATCGGCAGCAACGAGTTTTCTTTGCTGATCTGGCTGACGAAATCTGAGGAGTACAGCCCTTCGCTTTGGCGATTAAAACGGTGAAAGGGATCCGAAGTCAGGCTGTAGTAATACTCGTCGAACGGAACATCGATCCGCTGAGCATACTTATGCAGTTTTTTCGATCCCACAAGGCGGCTCAGAGCAGAGAAACTGCTGGATATTGGCGAGCACAACGGCCCGGCCAGAGCTTTCAGCTTTTCCAACCAGAGGTTGTAGCGGTAATTCACATAACCTGCGAAAGCTTCGTCCCCGCCTTCGCCCGAAATCAATACCTTCACGTATTCTCGCGCGAGTTTCGAAATGTAAAAAAGCGCGATCGCCGGCGGTTCACACACTGGCTCTTCCATATGCCAGATGTACTGGGGTAGAAAACCCACGAAGTCATCGGGGCCGACGGTAATTTCGTGATGTTGGGTGCCATACAATTCCGCCGCCATGCGCGCATAGGGCCGTTCGTCAGGAATTCCGCAGTTTTCAAAGCCGACGGTGAAAGTGCTGAGATTCTTCTCGCTCTTCTCCGCAGCAAAGCTCAGAACCGCGGTAGAATCGACGCCCCCGCTGAGCAATACTCCGATCGGGACGTCACTGATCATGTGGAGATTAACAGTTTCGTCCAGCAACTCAACAAGCCGTGCTGCGACATCTGCCGGGTCCTGGTATTTCGCGGGCTCGGCGAACTGAAGATCCCAATACTGACGTACGTCGACGCGGCCGTTTCTGGCCAGCAGATAGGAACCGGCGGGCAACTTGCTGATGTTCCGGAACAGCGTTTCATCGCCCGGAACATAGTAGAAAGTCAGAAAACGGTCGATGATGGCCGGCTCGACCTCGGCGCGGATCCCCGGATCCGCGAGAATCGCTTTGATCTCCGATGCGAATACCAGTGCGGTGCCGGTCACAGCGTAGTAGAGCGGCTTGATCCCAACCCGGTCCCGCGCCAGCAGCAGACTTTGTTCTTCTTTGTCCCATAGCGCGAAGGAGAACATTCCTCGCAACTTTTCGAGACAACCTACTCCCATATCCGCGTACAACTGGATAATCACTTCCGTATCGGTCCGCGTCTGGAAACGGTAGCCCTTGCTCGACAGGTAATTCCGCAACTCCTGGAAGTTGTAAATTTCTCCGTTGAACACAATCCAAAATCGGCCGCTTTCTTCGCACATCGGTTGATGACCGCCCGCGAGATCAATGATCGACAGGCGCTTGTGCCCGAGTCCTACCGGGCCGCGTGCGTAGATTCCCTCATCATCAGGCCCGCGGTAAGAGATCGTCTGCAACATGTCAGTCACCAGCGACGGGCTGACCGTGGCTTGGTTATCGAACATCAGTTTTCCGCAGATTCCGCACATTTGGTGTCAAACTCCAGCGTTCAGGGCAGCTTCGAAACCTGCCGCATCATGGCTTTTGTCTTTGTGAGTGCAGTACATACCGAGGAGTGATTACCGCCAGATGGTTTCGCGCCCGAGAAGCCGCGCCATTTGCTGGTGACGAATGTAGTCGACAAGTTTCTCATCGTTGACCCGGGGATATTTCTGCAGGTATCCGCTCACAAAACCCCAGATCATGCCGATAGAGCCAATCACTTCCAGTCGACGCACTAAGCGGTATAAGCACCGCACGCCAAAGTAGATCGGGTGGTAGCCTGACGCATAACTGCCGCGGCCGTTCTTCACACTCTCACGCCAGGTCGTGTCCGCCGTTCCTGTGAAGCGGTGATGTAACAGGTGGATCTCGGGGAAAGTCTGCGTACGCCAACCCATCATGTTGGCTTTCACCTCATCGACGGTGTCCCAACCGGGTGTGGTTTGCAAGCCCTCGATATCTTCCCAGCAAGCTCTTCGATAAATCTTTGTTGCTCCGCGCACATGGAACTGAGGGTTCTCTTCCAGTTCGAGCTGTCCGTTGATCCGATGGTACAAAGCGCCGCCACCGATTCCTAAGCGCGGCTCAGCCTGGAATCTCTCAAAGCATTTTTGAAAGTAGTCTGGAGAAAAAGAAAGATCGCCGTCCAGCTTCACCAGATATTCCCAGTCACGGCAAGTCAGGTTCTTGTAGCCATCATAAAAAGCCTGCATGACTCCGCTTCCGGAAAGTCGGTAGCCGCGGTTGTCGCGGTGGATCGCGTGTATCCACGGATATTGCCGGGCATGCTTATCGATAATGGCGCCCGTGCCATCTGCGGAGCCGTCATCCACCAACACCCACTCTGTGGGCAGGGCCGCCTGCTTCAAAATGCATGCGATCGTGGACTCGAGGTACTGCTCTTCGTCGCGAACCGGGGTGATGATTACGTATTTAGGAGTCATACTTCGCAGGTGAACAACTCAAATCTATAATCAGCTCGCAAAAGTCATCACATCCGCCGACTTGCTGCTCTGCTTCGCAACGAGGACCTGACTGTAGACATCCAGAAGTTTTCTGCCTGCCATAATCCACGTAAGCTGATGCATTGTGCTCAGCGACGCTTCTCGCAGCTTTTGCAAGAAACGCCGATCTTTGTCCAGCATCGTGATCTGCGCCGAGAGCGTACCTACATCTCCGACTCTGTGAACCATCGCATCGTGCATATGCTGACAATTAGCGCCGGCGGCTTCCGAGACTAACAACACGCATCCACTGCCACGCGCCTCAGAGGTCACAAGTGCACTGCCTTCCTCGATACTCGGTAGTACAAGAACGTCGCAACTTCTCATAAGTTCGGGCAAATCACTTCGGTGGCCTAAGACCTTGACGCTCGGATGCGACAACATGGACGAAAGCTTCTGCTCGTACTCAGGTAGGAACTCGCCGGCAATGAGAAAGGTTCCTCGATCACAAGCCGAGGAACGGAGCCATCCTTCCAGCGCATAATGTAGCCCCTTCCGAACAGCGCAAACGCCAGCAAAGAGCATTACGAGGCCTTCTGTCAGAGAATTTGAGCGGTCCGTTGGATGGTAGAGGCTTTCGTCAAACCCATACTGATGCCGTAGCAGCTTGTTCTCTGGAAAACCTTGATCAATAAACGTCTGCACCACAAAATCAGAGGGACAAAGGAGGAAATCAGCCAGGTTGTACTCCTGTTCTTCCTTCTGAAGGACCTGGGAGTTATAAGCGTGCTCGTGGTCTCTAGGCAGCGTGATGCCCATCCGCTCACATTCGTTTTGTACTGCTTGATAGGCGTATCGCGTATGTGCGTTGGGTCTTTCCAAAACGGTTGGGATGCCCAGTTCGATCGCTGTTTCAAGAGTCCTCAAAGCACCCAGTGGCCAGGTGTGAATGAGGTCAATCCTGCCTGCCAACGCGCGCACTCTTTGGGACACTATCTGGTCATGTAGTGCAAATGCGCGCATACTCCCGAAAAGCTTATACGGAATCCTGAGCCTCCCCCATGCAAGTGTCGGATGAACGTTCACACTGCAAGGAAGCGGCTTGTTTAGTACGCCGGGAAACGCTAGCACTTGCGCGCCTGCCGCTGCCAAGCCATTCACCTGTTGCCAAGCAGTGTTGCAGATGCGCGATCCCCCCAGCTTGTGAGGGAAACTATACAAAACTCGAATACGTCCATTTTGTTTCATCGGATCTTCTGTTTCTTGAGTTGCCGTGGATCCCGCGATCAAAAATCGGTTTGGGCGCAACTGGGCTGAGAAACTCGGTTAAGGTCGTTAATGCTGGTATTCGTTCCCCAACCGGGCCAGCGGAAGCGCGCTACCGGCTTTAGCGTCTTGGTGGGCAAGTTCAGGGCGCCCGCCGTAGTAGCTGAAATCATCGCGAACAAGGCGAACCAAGCAATTTGCGTTTGGTCCCAATATCCCGTTCCAAAAAATGCCACGACGTGTCCAAACAGGGCAATGCCAAGGCACCACATGAACCACGCATTTCCACGATTCTTCTCCAAGCGGCGCCTGGCAATCCCAAGCTTCCCGAACGCTTTTGAGATCATTATCAGAAAAGCAACAAGTCCGAGAAGGCCGGCATTGAGGCCCATTGCAACAAATTGGTTGGACACGTCCCACATATCCCATCCCCATTGGTCGTAGTCCTTCGTTCCAATGAGCCACCAGTCACTGAAGTGCTTGATGAAAGTGTCAACCAGATTTGCGCGGTGATAACTGGAGCCACCCACCAAGTCCACATGGGAAATTAGCCACCACACATCTGCTTTCATGCTCAACTGCAGGGCGATTAGGACGATCAAAATTGCCCAACGAATCAGCCGCATGCGGGTGCGTAGGAACCAGAAAAGAAATCCAATCAGGACCGCTGCGTAGGCCAACAGGGGGGTACTTGAGGACGATGTGACCACGATGACGGTTGCACCTATCGCTCCGACGATTGCTGTAACCCAAGCTTTTCTGCTCAATAGGCCCAGAAATAAAGGCAGCATGGTGGCGCCGAAACTGCCCGCCAGGATGGCGTGTTGAAATACTCCGCAGGACCGGATTCGTCCGTCACGCAGTTCCGGTATGCTGTGTGTGCCCCCTAACATGCCAAAAAGATTGCGAAGCGTGAACTGCTCATACACCATTTCAGCGGCTACAACAGCCGCGATGACTGCAAAGACTGCGAGGGTCCGATTGACGGCTTTGTCATCACGGATCAGTAGCCGCAACAGAAAATAGCCTCCGAAACCGTCAACTACGAAGCCGGCACGGTTGATGACAGCCTGCATTTCATTCCATTGCAAGACAAAGAATACGGCATAGCAACAACCCCATACGATGAATGCTTTGTCGACCGAATTGAATCCACCCGCCAAACTTTCTGACTTCGATTCAAGAAACATTACTGACGCCCGCAGACAGGCGGCTATCAAAATGATGCGGGAAACCGGAAAATGCATGCCGCCCCAGACAATCACTTGCCCCATCGGAATAAGAAAGATACTCAAAAGGACGGGAATAATTACAGCACGCCTTGGTAAAGCGAAGATCAACACGATTGAAACCAACAAAGCAATTCCAACCGCGGGGTGTAAGGTAGTGACCGTTGCACCACCTCCCATTCTGATGTTTTGCGGAGGCATTTATTGCTGCGAATTTAAGGCTCGCGGCGTGAGGAGCAGTTCTGCTTTTTAGCAGATGCCAAAGCTAGCCGTGTGGCTAAAGTAATTGTCGGTTTTTACTGAACAGTCGCTGCAAGTCCAGTCGGCGGATTTGGCGGCGTATCTGAAGTCGAGAACTCATATGCTCCCACGTCCCAAGCACCACTTGCAGGTCGGGGCTGCGGGGTCCGGTTGGGAGAAATCACAACGTGATTCGTCTGATCATATCCCACGCCTAAGGTAGTGTCCTGTTGACAAGCGGCTTTCGCGCCCGCTTGGTCACCATAGCCTGCTGGCGCTGATGGAATACTCGTGCACCATGAGGTGCGGTTGGTTCCCGTTCCCACTGTGGGTGAGTTTGCTGCGGTAGGGGCAAACTGGTTCGCCATCGTGTACCCGGCGGCATTCGCGGCCGACTTGGTCTCCAGTATTTCTGTGGTGGTATTGCAAGTGCCATCCGATCCGCAACCCAACCGAATCGAACCGGAGGTGACCCACTGATTGTTAGAGGCGTTCAACGTACCGAAAGGTCCGTTCGTGAAATCAGAGCACGTTTGCGTTGGATTGGAATCGCGCCCACATTCCCAGGTGTTGTTAAACGAGTATTGCAGGTTCCCGGCGCCAAAATAGCTGCCGCCGCAAATGTTGTAAACGTTTCCGTTATCGGTGTTGTAGACTACATTATTGAATACGTATTCGGTCGATCCTGAGTCAGGGCAGGTCCACCACGTTACCGCGGTCGTAGTGTTGATCACATTATTGTAGTAGTAGCCAGGATAGCTTCCGTGCCCCAGGTTCTCGAACGCATTCTCATGGGATGTGGGATCAAAGGACAGATTCACGTGCTCTATGTAGTTGTCGTGCACGTCGTTAGCATTTGGCTCCAGTGCATTCGTGACATAACGAATGACATTGTGATGAATAATTGGCGGTCCGTGGAAAATGGCAGCGCCGCTATCCCCACCGTTGGTTGAGTCGCTTCCATCCACCACGTTATAGATGAATTGACAACCTGCATTCTCGGTTGGAGCGTGGCTATCACCCCCGACAACACTCATGTTGTCGTTGGCGCCCCCGCTATGCGACCAGCCATGAAAGTAAGAGTTCTCAAGAATAATGTAGGTGTTCGCGTTGTAGCTGAAGTATTGGCAATTGCCCCAGCCGCACTGCCCCGTGATCCCAAGACCGGTGAATTCAAAGTTATCAAAGGTGATGTAATTGTTTGCCGCGTTCACGAATCCACCATTCGTGAAGTCGGCGCCTTTGCCGTTAAAAATTGGGCGATGCCAGGAGGAGCCGCTGTACCAGGTCTGGTCTACTCCAATGTAGATGGGATTACCATTGGAGCCACCCCAATTCCAGTTCCACCACCACCCGCCGCCGGGAACAGTCCACGTGTCGCCGCCGCGTAAGATAAAACGATCGCCGGCCACCGGGTTGTACGAAGCACAACTGGAGGAGCAACCAGCCATTCCCGGAGCATGAGCCCAAGGACTGGAAGTTGAGGTGCCATTGTTCGCATCCGAACCGGAGGCAGCAATGTAGTGCGTGCTAGCAAACATGCGCGGAACGCTCAATAGCAAAGTAGCGAGCAGCAATACCAGTGGGGGCTTTCTCATTGGCAATTTTTCGTCCTTGAGATACTGTGCCCGACGTTTGAACTACAAGGCAAGACACGGAGGTACACGTCAGCGGCAACCAAAATCCGAAACGAAATGAGAGATTGCCCCGTTTAGGAATGAAACTCCGGTTCTTGTTGCGTGGAGACGTGATGATTCAGCCCTTCCGAGGGAACTCTGACAATACCATGGTGAGCTTTCTCTGCATCTATCACAGCCACAATGTTATCAACAACTTGCCTCATGCTTTCGGAAGTCCTCGTGACTGGGCCTGCGTTTCGGCTGCGTCGGCTGAACTTGATTTTCGTCTGCACGTCAGCGACGGACTCAAGAAGTACTAGCCGGTTTGCCGCAGCTAAATAGCGGTCCACAGCCCCAATCTTGCCTCGAAAAGTGCTATAGACCGGTATGCCCAAGGCGGCGGCCTCGCGGTTCATCGTTCCGCCACCGCTAATCACGATGTCGGAATGCCAAATCACATTCAAGCCATCAAGAGCACGCTCCGGAATTAGGAATTTGCCGCTGGTGCACTGCGCGGCATGCGCGATCCGGAGAAACTTGGCCTGCTCGGAGCTGCGTGGCAAGAAGATCACCTTCACCTTGTCCCGCTTAGCGAGAAGATCGAGTGCAGCCCTAAATAGCTGATCACTCTCCGGAGTGTGGTAATGGGCCTCGTCGGCTGGAGGACGAACCGTGACCACGAGCTGCTTGTCATTGAGGCCAAGAAGCTCTTTTATGCTCGGCTCAGGTTTAAATCCCGGTACGTAAACGTCTTCTTTAATACCGGGATACTTAAGAAGGCGTGACTTCGGATGGCGGACTGCAGAGTCCTGGATGACCTCGGGAATCATTACCCAGCGAGGCTTCGCAAAAGGTAACTGTTGCGAAAATTCATAGTCGTCGATCATGAGACTCGGGATTCGGCACAGCGAGGACACAATCAACTGTGCTCGTGAGCCGTGTGAGAGTGCCAGGCTCGGCTTGGCTCTTAGTACAAGCGGCGTCAACTGTCCTGCGCGGAAACACAGTCCCGCCAATTTCGCCAGTTTATTTTTTCCGTAGTGGCGGCCGACGAGTTTGCAGTTGAGACCCATGAGATCGATCAGCCCACTGACTTGAAAACAGTCCCGCGCGGTGAGGAACACCGAATAGCCACGCTTCTCCAGCTCTGCAATGATGGGCGCGAAAAATGGGACGTGAGGAGAATTGTCCAGATCAATCCAGATTCGCGCGTTCTCTTGCGTCGCAACAGGGTTACTCATTTACTTCTCCGAGAGGGTGGCGCGAGCCCAGTAGCCAGCGCAAGCTGGCGGCGCTTCGTTCGAACTTAGCTATTGCCTGCGAGCGGGTTGCCTTCCATGTACAAGCGATTGCATAGCCCACGAGACGGGCCAGTTGCTCGGCGACTAGTACGATAAAAAACAAGGGGTGACTGGCAGGGTGATGGTGCTTTTCCCAATACTGAATCCTCGCACGCTGCAGTTGCAAGTAGCACCGCAACGGAACAGTAGCTGAACTCGCGCCGCCATAATGAATAGCCTTAGCTTCCGGGAAAAAGACAATTCGCCATCCCGCGTCGGCGAAACGCTTGCACCAATCTACATCCTCACCGTACATGAAAAAACGCTCATCCAGTCCGCCGACCTGATCGAGCGCTTGGCGCCGCACCATCCAAAACCAGCCGTTAAGAACCTCAACATCGCTGGTCAGATCATGCCGGAAGTCGCGCATCAAAAAGCTGCTAAACATTGCAAAGCTTTTGAACAGTGAGTCTAAGGCCAGCGCATAACACAGAGAGTTCCATAGGGTGGGCAACTTCATACAGGAGCGGCGGACCTGGAAATCTGCTCCCACCATCGCAGGACCAAGCAATCCGACGGAGGGGTTTCGTTCCATGTACTCGAGCATCTTTTCAACGCATCCGGCAAGCACCCTGACGTCGGAGTTCACCAAGCAAACGTAACGTCCTTTGCAGAGCGAGAGACCCAAGTTGTTTGCTTTGGCGAAGCCCAGATTGGCTTCATTCTGTATCAATTTCACTGCTGGAAATTGTTCTTTCACCATCCTGGAGGTTCCATCAGAAGATGCATTGTCCACCACGATGATCTCTGTGAAAGCCTGCCGCTCAGGGATGCAAAGAGATTCCAGGCACTCGCGCACATACGCTTGTGCATTCCAGGAAACAATCACAACCGACAAAGTAGGTGCGTTTGGTTGAGCCTGCGACATGAAGTCTGCCGTGCTAGCTTGAGTGATCACGTGCCTGCTAACTCGTCTTTGTGAACAGCGTGAGCAGGATCAACGGTTCGGTAAGGCTGCAACTAATTCACTGTTCTCAATTGCACTCGGTTCCGCTGCTATGCTGTAGAGGAACCTTAAGATCTGCTCAATCACCTGACCTTGTTGCTGGTCGGTAAGATGAGGGAACATGGGCAGCGACAGAATCTCGGGAGCGATCTTCTCCGTGACTGGGAAGTCGCCCGTCTTATAGCCAAGGGTCTCGTATGCCCGCTGCTGGTGCAGCGGAATCGGGTAGTGAATGCCGGTACCGATGCCCGCGCTGCTCAACTGTGTTTGCAACGCGTCCCGGCCTTGAACGCGAATGACGTACAGGTGGTAGACAGCCTTGGAGTATGCGGGTTCGAACGGAGTCTGCACCGCTTCGTTGCTCCGGAGAAGCTCGTTGTAGCGCTTCGCTGCGGCTCGACGCTGCTCGTTCCAGTCGGATAGGTGTTCTAACTTGCCATCAAGTAATCCGGCCTGCAACGCATCGAGGCGGCCGTTGTAACCTTCCATATCGTGGTAGTACTTCTTTGCCTGCCCGTGATCGCGGAGCATTCGAACTTTCTTTGCTAACTCCGGATCGTTGGTTGTGATGGCGCCGGCTTCGCCACAGGCACCGAGGTTTTTTCCCGGGTAGAAGCTGAAGGCGGCTGCTCGGCCCATCGATCCAGCTTTCTTCCAGCAGTGTTCGCGCTCTGAAAAATACTCGGCCCCGTGTGCCTGGCAGGCGTCCTCAACGACGATCAGGTGATGAGCCTCGGCAATTTCGAGAATTGCATCCATGTCAGCCATCTGACCGTAGAGGTGGACGGGAACAACAGATGTGATCGTGCGGCCTGTGCGGCGGGAAACGGGCTTTCCAGTGCGCGGGTCGGGGTCGCACTTTGTCTCGAGGTATTCGCGAAGCTTCTCCGGATCCATGTTGTAGGTGCGTTCGTCGATATCGACGAATTCCGGCAGGGCGCCTGCCTGGGATATGGCTTCTGTGGTGGCAATGAACGTGTTCGGAACCGTGATCACGCAATCACCAGGCGTAACTCCGGCCGCCATCAGGCCGAAGCGCACGGCATCGGTTCCGCTGGCGAGACCCACGCAATGCTCAACTCCACAAAAGAGCGCGAAATCCTGTTCAAAGCTTTCTACCGCCGGGCCGCCGATGAAACTGGCAGTGCGAAGTGTGTTTCGGAAAATATCGACGAGCTCTTCTTCAAGTTCGACGTGTGGAGTAACCAGATCCAGAAAAGGAATCTTATTAGTCATGATTATGCAATCCTCACTTCAGTTTCGACATAACGAAGCAAGCGTGCAGGGTTTCCCGCCACGATTGCGTTCGCGGGGATATCTTTCGTGACGACCGCGCCGGCGCCAATGATTGCGTTTTCGCCGATGGTTATGTTGGAAAGAATGGTTGCGCCGGAACCAATAGAGGCGCCTTTCTTGATGACCGTGCGCTCGACATGCCAATTCGCTTCGGTCTGCAGATCGCCGGCGGGAGTTGTCGCTCGCGGAAAGCTGTCATTGATGAAGCAAACACCGTGGCCAATGAAAACGTTATCTTCGATGGTCACACCTTCGCAGATGAAGGTGTGGCTCGAGATTTTGCAGCGTTTGCCGATGCTTGCGTTTTTCTGGACCTCGACGAAAGCGCCGATCTTCGTTTCGTCCCCAATTTCACAACCGTAGAGATTGATAAATTTTGAGAGCCTTACGCCGTCACCCAACTTCACGTCAGGAGAAATGCATACGAATTCGTTCATAGGTATACCAGGGCCCCTCTCTTATTAAGCGATTCGTTTGCCGCCTGGAGCATCTTGACGACCCGCAGGCCCGAAGAACCGTCGTTAAAAGGAACACGGTTGTTGGAGATGCAGTCAACGAAGTAGGCTAACTCCATGCGTAGCGCCTCGACCTGTTCGACCTGGGGCGCCCACATGTCACCGGACCGGTAACTCACAAGCAGCTCATATAGCCCCTGTCGGTTAGTGATGCTCACGCCTTTGTCGTACACCTTTACCTTCTCGTCCGGCTCCAGATCGTTCCAGACCAGCATCTTCTTTTCCCCGCCAATCAATGTGGTCCGGACCTTCACTGGAGAAAGCCAATTCACGTTGACGTGAGCAATGATTTTTTCAGGAAAATAAACGGTTATGAAGGCAACGTCTTCGAAACCATTTAAGTGGGTTTGGCCCGTTGCCACCAGCGCTTCCGGGCTTTCCTCAATGAGGTAATCCATGATCGATAAATCATGGGGCGCCAAATCCCAAATGACGTTCACGTCATGCTGGAAAAGTCCCAGGTTTACTCGCGTTGAATCGTAGTAGTAAAGCTTGCCCAGAGCATCCTCTTCGAGGAGTTGGCGGATCTTTTTTACCGCGCCGGTGAAGAGGAATGTGTGGTCCACCATAACCTTGAGATTTTTCTGTTGAGCCAGGTTGATGAGCTCTTCGGCTTGTTGCACACAGCTGGTGAAGGGCTTCTCTACAAACACGTGTTTGCCGTTCTCGAGTGCTGCTTTGGCCAGTTCGAAATGGGTCCATACCGGCGTGACGATGGCGACCGCGTCAATTTCCGTAGACGTCATGATCTCGCCGGCGCTTGACGTCACCGGTATATCGCGAAAAGCCTTCTGGGCGCGCTTGCGCGCTGCGGGACTGCTGTCCGCGATCATCAGAACCTGCGCGCCATCCAGGCTAGCGAGATTTCTGACGACGTTCGGGCCCCAATACCCGTACCCGACTACTCCAAACTTAACCATGGATCACCTGATTTCTGGGTTGGCAGAGCCAACTACAACGAGCGGCCAAATAGAAGAGGGGAACTCAGGACAGCGACGCGCGGTTGATTACGCCGCGGCAGGGGGAACTTGCTGGTCAATATGCGCCTTCGCCGAACAGCACGGCTCCGGGGGTGCGCAGGAGAATTTTCAAGTCGAGCCAGGGAGACCATGTCCTCGCGTAGCGCAGGTCGAGGCGGACCATCTCATCGAATTTCACGCGGCTTCGGCCGTTTACCTGCCAGAGTCCTGTGATGCCAGGCTTCGCTTCGAGTAAACGACGCCGATGCCAAATTTCGTAAGCTTCGACCTCGTAGGGGACCGGTGGGCGAGGACCGACGAGTGACATCTCGCCCTTGAGGACATTCAGAAACTGAGGTAGCTCGTCCAAACTTGTGCGGCGTAAGAAGGCTCCTACTGGTGTCACCCTATTGTCATTCGTGAGTTTGTAGACACCATTACCATTGCCGTTCGAAGGGTGCTGCTCAGCTTGGCCGGCAATCAGTTGTTTCACGTATTGTTCGTGAACGCTGGGATCATTATCGACGTACATTGACCTGAATTTCAGAAATGTAAACGCTTTGCCATGCCGCCCCACTCGGGTTTGCTTGAAGAACACCGGACCTTTGGATGAAAGCTTGACTGCTACCGCAATAACCAAGAACACCGGCGCGTTGAACAGCAACGCCAACATGCTGCCGACAACGTCCATCGTTCGCTTAATCCCGGAGGACAGTTTCTGGGAATAGTTTCGCTTGAACAAATCAGGGTATAAAGTCGGGTTTCCCGGCCCTTCCGGCAAGTCATTCTCCCAATCGTCGGGGAAGAGATGAAAGGAAATGCTGATTTGATTGAACTGTTCGAAAGTGAGGTTGTCGCGGAGCGCGCTCGTGACCCGCTTCAACATCGTGCTCAAAATGGATTTCTTCTCATCGAGAACAAGCTCGGTGAACATGACACCCACGATTGTGCTGTCCTTATACCAGCCGGTCACGTCCGTTTCTCTGGTCGACGCCAGTAGCGTCAAGACCACTTTGCGGAAAGCCTTTCCGTTGTTCGGCCCGGAATGACTGCTGCCAGTATCGAGCAACATCAACAGAAACGGCTTGCAGGAACGCTCGGTCCGCTTGCGTTCAATGGCAATCATCCTCTGAAAAGCTTCTTCGCTGAGGACGCTGCGTTCTCCATCCAACACGGGTCGGGTTGAGACTAGAGAAGGATTGTGGGTGGGAAGAACGTCTCGTGCACTCACAGGTATGCTCCTGGTTTGGTGTAGTTGGGGGAAGGACTTCGTTCGTGGGGCTCTCGTAACCGAGCTGCCGATGACTCAATGAGAGAACGGCGTCGTTTTACAACTTCTTCGCGCTCTCCGTCGCAGAGGAAGCTAGAGGCGAGCTGTAATGATAGTAGTAACCTTCATGGCCGCTGGCTTCGGCACCGTTCAGTAGAGCGCCTAATAATTTCGCGGGTTCGATGGCCTCAAGTCCACGCTGCAGCTGCTTTTTCGTTGTGGTTCCTTGCCGAGTCACAAGCATTACTCCATCGGCGACGCGCATCCAGAGGCTGGTATCGCCCAATGGCAGAATTGGAGGCGAGTCGATGACAATCCACTCAAACCAGGTAGCCAACTGCTCCATCAGCGCATTGAGCCTTCCCGATTGCATTAACTCTAGTGGATTACGCGAAGCACTGCCGGCCGGCAGTATGCAGAGTCCAGTTCCCTCAAGTTGATAAATGCATGAAAGGGTGCCTTGCTCACCGTGCAGCCACTCGCTGATTCCGGGCAACTTGCCGATACCGAACAACTGACAAAGCGATGGCCGCCGCAGGTCGCCTTCCAGCAACAGCGTTTTATTTGGCATTCTCTTGGCCAAGGTGCAAGCGAGATTCCCCGCGACCATGCTCTTTCCTTCTTGAGGAATTGAGCTAGTGATCAGGACTTTCTTTAGAGGCCGGCTCTGCCGAAGCTGGCGCAGACGAACGCCCAAAAAGCGGAACTTTTCAGCTGCGAGAGTGTCCTTATCGGTCACACAAACCAGCTTGCTTCGCGGCGGTACCAGCAGCTTCAATGACTGGAATTGGCTGAACTGGTCAATCACAGCGTTCTTGGACGCGGGTCTTGTCTCCTCTTGAATTTCAGCATCCAGTTGAACGCGTGTGGCAATCTGCAGGTCCGGTGTGGATTCGTTTTCGAGCAGCGTCTCGGGTTCGGTAGCGACGGCAACCTCACCGTCCGTCTCCAGCAATGATTGTCCAGCTTCGGCTACCTGCTTACGCTCGGCTGCCTGCAACAGTTCTGCTGCCAGCAGTGCGGACGGGATCTCGACTTCCGATCCTTCAGCCGCCGTTTTCTGTAATGCGTCAAAGATGTGGCTCATATTTGTCGAACTCGTGCGGAGACGGAGAGGGGCAACTCGGCTTCATGCTCCAGGGGTTTGCGTAACGTGCTGTAGAGATCAAGCAGCGTCCTGGCTGCGCGCTGAACGTCCATTTCGCCGAGGGCACCTTTTGGATCATCGTCGGCGGGACTGACCACATTGAGCCTGAAATCCTCGGCAACGCTATCAATGATGTTCGGCGTTATGGAGCGCAACTGTTGCGCATACCCGGAAATTAGCGCGTTTTCGCAGATGGTGTTGATCAGGCGCGGGATGCCGCGCGAATGACGGTACACGGAGGCGATGGTTTTCGCCGGGAATAGCGTCTCGGTGTGCGAATTTGCTCCCACCAGTTGCAAGCGTCTTTCAATGTAGCTTTTCGTTTCGTCAAAGGTCAGAGGCTCAAGGTGGGCCCGAACTGCAATCCTTTGTTTCAGCTGCGTCATCTTGACGGAATCCAACTTGTCGTCCAGTTCGGGTTGACCGACGAGCACGATTTGCAGCAGCTTGTGTTGCGGGGTCTCGAGATTCGTGAGCAGTCGCACTTCTTCCAAAGCCTCAGTCGAGAGGTGATGGGCTTCGTCGACGATGAGAACTGTCGTCATCTTGTTGAGCCCGCGGTTCACTACAAAATTGCAAAGCTCAAAAAGGAGCTCGCCTTTGTTTTTCCCGGCCGATGGCAGCCCGAAATCGCTTACTACGTATTGCAAAAACTCGGTTGGCGAGAGACGGCTGTTAAAGAGATAGGCGTAGGCGACGTCCTTGCTCTGCTTCAGTAACTGCAGCAAGCAACGGAGCAGGAGTGTCTTACCCGTCCCAACCGCCCCTGTCAGCACGACGAAACCTTTGTGCCAACGCACGCCATAGTAGAGGGCTGCCAGGGCCTCATTGTGTCGTTTGGTGGGAAAGAGAAACGACGGGTCCGGCGTTATCTCAAAAGGGTTGCGTTTTAGATTGTAGAAAGCTTTATACATTGCGAAACTTAGCCGCGGAAGTAACTGAATGCCGAACCCGCCAGGATGCTGACGATTACCACGGCGGCGGTAGCCCATCCGAACCAGATCTTTCTCTTAGCCCGTTGTTCATCGGAAGGATTCTGGATAACCGGAATTTCCGAAATTACAGAAACCGGCAACAAAGCCCTGAGTTCCTTCTCGCTGTACAAGCGGTCATCAAACATCTCTAACGCGCCCACCACAACAAGTCCCAAAGCCAATCCCACTGCCAGGCCGATCCCGCAAAACTTCAAGCGATTGGGAAATTCTGGTTTTAGTGGCAAGCTCGGAGGATCCAGTATGCGGAACCGCTCCCCTTGTTGCAGCAGTTCCATACTGGTGGCCATCGCCGATTCGTTCTTCTTTTTCAGCAGATCGTCATAGTTGGCTTTTGACTGATCGTAGCCGCGAGTGAGATCGGCAAGCTGCTGTTCACGGATGGGCTCCTGATTCAGGCGTCCTTGGTAGTCGTTAACTTTGGATTTCAATGCCGCAATAGTCTGCTCGCGGTTTTTAATCTCCGTCTGGTTGGCCTCCATCTGGCTCTCCAACTGCGCAGTAGGCGAACCTTGTGTGGCGTAGGACGGGTTACGCGCCGTTTGATCGCCGTCAGGTTGAGAGGAGGCGCTCTTGCTCTTCAAGTCGGCGAGCAGTTGATCCCTCATCTTCTCTGTCTTAGCAATCTGATCTTTCAACTTTCGGACGTCGGGATGGCGATCGGTGTAGCGGGCGCTCAGGTCTGACAGCTCCGATTTCAATTTACTGAGCTCTTCGTCGATAGCAGGTAGGCCGATCGGCGCACCGTCCGGGCTCTTGGAAGTTGTCTGCAAGCTGCGGTACTGATTCAGCAAAGTTTGCAAATAGACATGCTGTTGCTTCGCAGCGTTAAGAGCGTCTTCTTCGGTCTGCAGCTGGGATTGCAGCCCGCTCAGGATCTGGAGATTGCTTGCGAGTTGGCTGGGCAGTTCTCCGACATGTTGTCCTTTGAATTCGCGGATTTTGGCTTCTTGTGCTGCCAGGCCCTGGCGTGCCTCCTCCAGTTGAGATTCCAGGAATTTTGTAGTGCCTTCCGACTGCTGCTGGCGTACCTCCAGATTTTCATTGATGAAGAGGTTCGTGAGCTGGCTTGTGACCAGCTGGGCCATATGCGGGTCGCGGGCTGAATAGGAAACATTGAACGCGGTAACCCGGTTTTGTGCGTCGCGCACGAGTTCAATCTGGATGTCTTTGCGCATGCGCTCGACTTTTTCATCGGGCGTCGGACCAGCGTGCTCCTCGCTGTAGAGATTCAATTGGTCGATGATGTGAAGCAGACGCGTGCGGCTAAGAATTTGCTGAGTTATGCTCTGTAGTCTTTCCTGAAGATCGTCGTTGATGTTCGGCGTCACGTAATCCTTTGGCATCGTGGGCTGCTCGACGAGGATCAAGGTGCCAGACTTGTAGCGTGCAGGCAGAAACCAACTCATGCCCCAGACCATAACCCAGCCCACGAGGAGCGGGATCAAGAAATAAAGGTGCCTGCGACGAGCGATATCCAAGTAACGCTCGAAATCGAGTCCCTGTGACTCTTGTTCTTCGAAGGATTCAGTCAAGCCTATCTTCCTAGCGGTCGAGTGAAATGGTACGAGATCGAAACTGATTCCACATTGGTATCCGGAGCGCGCGTGATGGCGGCGATATCGGCATAGCTCTGGTGTAACCGGCTGTAGCCAAGGCCGAAGCTTACATGTTCGCCGATATCGCGATGCAGGGAAGCGGTTCCCGCGATGGTATGCCCACCTAAACTACCTTGTAAGCCCGAAAAAAGCAGAGGTTCCAAGACTCGGTTGATCGTATAACTGCTTCCAATTCCTGCACTCCATTTTGGAGTCAATTGGCGTTGTAGCGACGCGTTGATTCCGTTTTGATGAACCGCCCCTGTGAGACCGTCTCCCGGTGCAATCATGCGCGAGTAGCTGAGTGCCAAAGCGGTTTGCCGCCCCTGCCAACCTAAACTTGCTCCCACAACAGGCGTCCACGAGTGCAACCCGGGCAAGAAACCCAGTGCAGTATTGGAGTATTCCGGTCCACCAAAAAACGAGAAGGACAGAGTCGGCCTCGCATATAACGTGTAGTACAGCAAAGCGCTGTGAGTTTGCGTTTCAGCTTGCAAACCGGTGGGAAAGGCCAAAAGATCTTGGAACTGGTAAGTAATCCCGATGTAATGCATGCGCGAAAGCCGATGGTTGTAGAAGGCGGATGCTGACTTGGAACTTGAGTCATAGAGCCCAGGAACCTGAGTGGGATCAGGATAATGAAGATTCGTGAATGCTCCGGTGATGCCTACCATCGCATTGCGCGCAAACTGATACGTCAAGTTCGCTCTCGCCGTGTTGTTTAATTGATCGGCCAGAGGTGCTAACACGGTGACGGACGAGGCCTGCGCAGAACCCGAAACGGGATTCGAAGCAAACGAGTCTGGCTGAGTCAGAAAGCTCGAGGACTTGTGAAACGAATCGTACAGTCCCAAGGTGACGTGCGGGGTTAGCCGATATGAAAAGTCTGCCGTGAGGCTTTGGTCGGCTTCGTTTCGATTCGCTGTGCGTTGATAAAAAGTGAATCCGGGATCATAACTGATCAAGGAATGCATTCGCGGCGTAGTTTCATCGAGAGCAACAAAAGGCCAAACCGAATAACTGATGTCGCTGATCGGATTGGCGCTGACTCCGCCGAGGACGTTGTCACTGTAGGCGCTATTAAAGGTCAGCCCTGCTCGCATGTAGTTCGCTCTGGCTTGCGAAGAGCCTTCGGCGGCGTAGGCTCCGCCATTCACTGGAGGCGGCACCAGCATTCGTGCATCATCGGCTGGATTCGTGTCCGTCAGGGGTGCGGCACCGACATCTTCCTGGGCACAGAGCGGGGCAGCCGCGAGCAAAACAACGATGAAAAAGCAGTATCGGTTAAACATTAGAACCAGCCTACGGGACGACGATGGTGTCGTTTGGTTGCAGTTTCACGTTCTGGTCGGAGTTCTTGCCTTTTACAACGTCTTTGTAATTGAAAGGCAGGCGCGTCTTAGTTCCGTCTGGGTTTTCACGAAGGACGTAAATGGATTTCTGCTTGGCGAAATCGCGGAAGCCGCCGGCAAGCGCGATCGCGTCCAAAATTGTGGGCGAACTGGTCAGCGGATACGATCCCGGACGCGCTATCTGCCCGAGTACATTGAACTTCTGACTGTTGATTTGCTGAACGATGACGGTGACTTCAGGGTTGGAAATGTAATTCTGCAGCTTGCTGGCGATTTCCCCCTCTAACTTCAAAGGTGTGAGGCCCGCGGCTTGTACTTCTCCGGCCAGAGGCAGGGAGATCTTACCGTCCGAGCGAACCGGCACCGAGCGGGATACGTCCGGCTCTTTCCAAACGCTGATCGCCAACACGTCAGTTGGGCCGATGACGAAAGAATCATCATGGGGTTTGCTGGTGATCGCATTCGTTAGCTGACTTAACGATGCGACCACCGGCGACCCCTCGGGTGTTGAAGTCGCCGATGCAGCATTCTGAGCGCAAGCCCAAGTGGCGATGACAATACAGATAGCGACACAAACTAGTTGACGGAGATTCCTGACAAACAGCATAAAGACCCCGCAATATTGTGGTGTGGTTTTAATCAACTGGCTTTCCCGTTCTGTTTGAATCCGTGGCCGTTCCCTTTGCCATTCCCATTGCCATTTAAATACGACGAGAGGTAGGGCTCGTTGGAACTCATCTGATATTGCTCGATCTTGTACAACATGGTGCGGTAGCTGACCTTCAGTAAACGTGCGGCGGCTTTGCGGTTCCAGCCGGTTTTCTCGAGCGCCGCCGCAATCGCGTTTCGCTCCGCTTCGGATTTCACGTCGTTGATTAACGTCTTGAGCGATTTGTTTAACGATGCGGATTCCTCGGCCTCATAACTGGGCTTGGAGATCGCATGTCGGGCAGAATTGTTCTCCCGATTTCGTTCCACCCCATATTCACCGAAGCTGAGGTCTTCGTCTCCGATCATCAGATAGCGTTTCACAAAAGCTTCAAGCTGTTTCAGGTTGCCTGGCCAGGCGTACTGTTGGCACGCATCGCGCACCGAAGAAGAAAATTCGCGGGTTGGCAGGCCGTAGTGCCTCGACAACTTGTGCATGAAGTGCTGCAGTAAGAATGGGATTTCGTCTTTTCGCTGGCGCAAAGAAGGGACATGGACAGTGAAGGCGCTCAACCGATAGTAGAGATCTTCGCGCAGGCGCTTTTCCGAAAGTGCACGCTCGATGTTCATGTCCGTGGACGCAAGAATGCGGACATCAAGATCCACCGCGGCACTGGCCCTGAACAGTTGTTTCTCCTGCATGACGCGCATTAATTTTTCTTGGAGGCCGAGCGGCATCTCACAGATATCGTTAAGGAATAGAGTTCCTCTGTCGCAGAGCTCGAGTTTGCCCGGGGGCGGCGTGTGGGTGTACCGATTCTCGTCTTCACGCTGTCCAAAAAGTTCTTTATCAAGTAGATCCGCCGGCAACGCGGCGCAGTTCACTTTCAGAAATCTAAAGCCTGAGCGAACGGATTTCGTATGAATGAGGTGGGCTGTTGTGTCCCTTCCACTTCCGGGCTCCCCAAGAATCAGAACAGGAACATTGGCTTGCGCCAGCAGTTCTGCCTGCGCCCGAAGTTTCTGCATCACCGGGCTTGCGCCAACAAAGAAGTTGTCTTCATCCAACTGTTCGATGTCATCGCTGGTGAAGCTGATTTCGCCACTGGGTCGCGAAGCTGCCAACAGGCGGCAAATGACTACTTCCAGTTGCTTTTCCTCAAACGGCTGCACCAGGAAATCTTGTGCACCCATGCGAATCGCTTCTTTTTCGCGAGCAAGATCCTCAGCGTGTGAAAGCAATACGATCGGGAGTTCCGGGCGTAATCGTCGCAGCCAGCGGAGAACATGCAAGCTGTCTCCGTCGCCGCGTGGGAGTTCAAGCAAGACCAGGTCGGGTGAACTGCCGGCTTGGATTCGCTCCAAGGCGTCCCATCCATTGCCTGCAGTCTCTAGATGCCAGGACTTGGCTTCCCCAATGGACCAAAGCGGACGAAGAACCGATGGTTCTCGACTAACCACCAGAAGGCGTGCGGTTTCAGTTAGTGATTGTGGCACGGTTTTGACAGTCCTTAGCAGGAGGGGTAAGGAGCACTTAATCGCTAGGCCGCTTCGACATCGTAGCCCTCGACGCGGACGGCAAGGGATCGTTGAATCGCATCGATTGAGATCACCAGGGTAGATTCACCGCTGCGGGAGACCAGAATGCCTTCGACTCCCTGTAAAGCACCGCTGCGAATGCGAACCCGCTGCCCGATTTTCAGGAATGGATGCGCATGCCAGGGCAGGCGCTGTTCCATCAACTTCCGTACCGCATCGATCTGCTCATCGGGAATCGGGCTACCTTCTCCGCGTGCGCCCACGATGCTGAATACACCATCAACGCACAGGGCGGCGAGCCGTCCCTCATTGCTGGCTGTGAGTTTCGCGAAGACATAACAACTGAACAGAGGGAATTCGATCGATTTCCGACGGTCGCTCCAACGCCGCACTTCCGTAAACATCGGAAGAAATGTAGTAACCCCTCGTTCACGTAGTTTGTGGGCGACCACTTTTTCATGGCGGGCGCGGGTCAGCAAGGCGTACCAGTTCTGTGGCTGCTGGCTGATTGCCGGCAACGGAGCCGGAATCTCCCACGCTTGACTTACCGCGCTCATAGCTTCGCCCTCTGAGTCACAGTGCCTTTTTCGACCCTCAATGAATAAATTGTGATAGCGCGTCTCAATGCCGATGAATCGGAGACGAATTCCACTTTGTTTGGGGGACCTGGTGCTGCTGCGGGCAAGGGGAAGGTTCCAGAAGTTTGCCCGTGATGAGGTCACATTACCGACCAGTGCAGATCGCTGCAAGAGGTATAAGCCCTTAACGGTAACATTCTCCAGTTACGAGGAGGACAAGGTCACGTGTATTCAGGAACAGCGTACTAGAGACGGTCATCTCTTTCTTCAGAGAGTTTCGGCCGCGCAGTACGAAATCGAACAGTTCGTCGAACATCGTTAAGCGGTTCTGGCAAGGAGTCTTAATGAAGAGGCGCACTTTTGTGCCATAGTAATTGTTGCCGAGGTGCGTTATATAAGTGTTGCAGCGGTTTGCAGCTGTTGCAAACAGCTACACCTGGCACGTTCTGTGACCTACAATGCTTGCGTCTATCAGCTAGTTACTGTAGGCTTGCTTCTGAGTACTTGCCGCTGATAAGCGTCAGTTTGGCATTTACTAAGTCCCTCTCCCTGGGCTCCTCTACATTACTGCTGTTTGCTCTCGTTATTCATTTGCTCTTATGGGCCCCGCACGTTCAATGAACAGGTTCGCTTTGGGGGAGATATGCAACACCAGAGTATTGGTGCGACAAAGATCCGTGTTTTAGTGGTAGACAGTTCTGTCATCCATACCCAATTGCTTGCGGATGCGTTTCGGCGCGATGAACTTCTGGAAGTAATAAGTTCTGATTCGAAGGCAGTGATCGAAGCTGTTTTGGAGCGCGTTGTCGACGTGCTCGTCATCAGTTCCACTCTGGATGAGCAACCCTTCCGCGGCTTTGAAATCCTCCGTGAGCTGCGAGCATCCCGTCCCGAGCTTCGGGCCGTGGTCCTGCTCGATTCCTCCAAGCCCGAAGCAGTCCTGGATGCGTTCCGCGCAGGGGCTCGGGGTGTGTTCAGCCGATTTGAATCGATTGACAAACTGTGTAAGTGCGTTCGATGTGTTCACGAGGGCCAGATCTGGGCTAATAGCGAAGAAATGGCGGTTGCACTGGAAGGGTTGTCATCCGCACCCGCGGTGCACGCGCTGGATGGCAATGGTCTGAATCTTCTTTCGAAGCGTGAAAGAGACATCGTGCAGAGCCTGGCGGAAGGGCTCACCAACCGCGAAATCGCCGACCGGCTTGGGCTGAGTCAGCACACGGTGAAGAACTACCTGTTTCGAATTTTCGATAAGCTTGGGGTTTCAAGCCGCGTTGAGCTGTTGTTCATGACTCTGAGTCAGGACAGCAATCCTCAGGCATTATTCAGCTATTTTCTGAAGAACTGTACCGCTGGTATGCTGCAGGACGAGTCGATTCTGGCGGAATGTCAGCAAGCGGCTGAAGAAGGGTCGCCCATTGCGCAGCTCGTGCTCGCGCAGCTGTATTCGACCCGAAAGTCCACCTCTGCCGATCTGGTGTTGGCATACAAATGGTACTTGGTCGTCAGCGCGCAGTTGCTGCAACTCAGCAAGAGCGTGGGTCGATCCATAACCGCGGAACAATTGCTGCAGGCGGAACAGATGGCGGCGGAATGGCTGCGGCGGAATCAGAGGATCCCACCGTCATCCATGGCACATGCAGCCGGTCGAGGCACAACGACAGCGTTAAGCGCTGCGTCAGATTAATCATCTTCTCTCGGTATCATCTAAGAGTGCGTGCTCGCACCCGGCTGAAGGTCGACACACAATCGTAGAAATACGAGGACCTTAGGCGTAATAACAGAGTAGCGTATGTTTAGTACTCGCTAGAACTGGGGAAGTGCCCGTTATTGACAGCAGCAAGATCGGACCGGCAAGCGTTGCTCAAGGTGTTGAAGGAAGGCGAGACGAAGATCTCGAGCGCCACACTAGGTTGAAACTTCAGCCGAGAACAATGCCTCTCCATCAATGCTTCCATCAGCGTTCGATGGGAGCGAATCCACAAAATAGAAGCGGGCGGCGGCCGTGGTATCAGTTAAACCTTGCCTTCGCAAGTGAGAGAGCAGTTCGTGCGCGAGCTTCTGGCGAATAGCGGTCTGTCCGGGCGCATTCGAAAAATAAACGAAGGCTTTGTTTTTTGGTTGAGGCCAATGAATCGCATGATGCTTGGGCTCTCTGGGTAAGAATGCAGCGTCAAAACCTCCATCGTCGTAACAGGCCGCCCAACTGATAGCGACTTCATGGCCCGTTTCCATAGCCAGGGCAAACAGTGCTTCCGGATGGATGCCGTACCCACTGGGCTGATGAAGTTCTTGCCTCAAGTCGCTGATGAGCCGGTCTGGAGCGTGAGTCAGTTGTTCCATTAATAGTAGGTCCTGCCGGAGTCGGGCATTCTGAATGCGGGCAAATCCAATGGACTGCTGCCCGGCAAGCGCGACGCGCATTGCTTCGAGATTCCAGGCCCCCGGAGGGGGCTCGAGAAACGCAATGCACTGTTCCGATGGGTTGCCGTGGATCGATAATATCGCGTCAAAGCGAAAACGCGTCATTTCGTTGTCGCGAGTCCCGCGTCGAGGATAGATTTCGACCTCAGAGATTTTTGGGCACCGCTTCTTTAGCGCCAGAAAGTAACTTGGCGAGAGCACCAATTGAAGTTCTCGCTGCAAGCGGGCATCGATCCGAGCTCGAAACTCTGCCACGGTCAATTCTGAATCAGCCTGGAACGCTTCTACCGAGGCCGAATATGCTTGATGCAAAAGAAGACTGCGCTGATCTCCGATAAAGATCTTCCCACCCGGGCGAACCACCCGCACAGCATTTTCCATTACGCGATTCAGATAAGCCTGGCTGGGGAAATGCTGAGCAACCGAGTTCACAATGACAGTACTGAATGAGTCGTCCCGCAACCCGTCGAAGTTATCAGCCGATCGCTCCAGTAGTTCAACTTTTTGCTGCAAGTCTGCTACCTGTGCCAACTGTTCCCGCAACTTCACAAGTACTGCAGGCGCGAAATCTATTGCAACATAGCGTCTACATTTTGGCGCCAGCCGCAGCAAGAGAAGACCAGTGCCGCAACCGACTTCCAGAACTTCGCTCGGTGTCAGCGTAAGGATTCGTTCGACAGTTGTCTCGACCCATTCCTTCATGTCCTCTGCAGGCAGTGGTTGCCGAGTGTAACTGCTGTTCCATCCCGCAATATTGAATGCAAAGGGAAAAGCGGCCGCGGATCTTGCGAGTTGTGTCAGATCATAGGTCTTCTGCCACTTACGTACTTGCTTGCCGTCTGCTTCCAATCGACCCAGTACTTCGTCGATGTAGTGGTCTTGCGGTACAACAAACATCGACACGGTGCCGCCGGCTCGGCGATACACTGCTGCGTCGCGAACTGCCGGATGTCTCCGTAACGCATGCCTCTCTTCTTGAAGAAAGACAAGTTCCTGCAAGTCCCGTTTTGTACTCGATCTGGCGTTCACGTGTTTACCTGTAACTCCGGCGTTCTGAACTTCGGCTTCGGCGTTACCCACTGGTCGATTCGATTCTCATCAAAGTGGACAAGCACAAAATCAATCGTCGACTTGCCATCAACATTCTGAGCAGGCAGGCGCTCAACAAAGTCTGGGATTCGCGCTTTGATCCGTTATTCCCCACACAACCCGGCCAATACGTACCCTAGAAAAACGGGGGTCATCATTTGGCTGTCTGGAACGTGCGGCGCGACCGAATTACCCTTGCGGTTGAAGTGTTAGGCCTGCGTGTCTGTAACTCTTCGGGCAGATGCGGAAGAGTAAGCCTCCGAATTTATCGTCGTTGACGGTAGATCCGGAGTACAGAAGTGAGAGACTAAGCCGCGACACAGTTGCGATCCCTGCTACGAATGCGGAATAGCATTGCCGCGCAGCAGGAGAGTGCGGCCAATAAGAGATACATTGCCGCGCTACCACCCTCAGAGACTGCTACGGTGCTCCACATTTCCTGCGCCTGCCCAGGGCCCATCGGGGACGGAGTGTAGATCCAAAGATTGCCGTATTGGCTGAGCGGAGTGTTGGCGTTGAGTTCGGCGTTCGTTACGTCCGTCTGAGCCTGACTATCGAGAGTATTAAGTTTGATCTTCCCAGGTTGCACCGCATTCGCTGAAAGATACCACAATGCTTCGGAATACGAGGCTTGCTGTGCGGCGGTCGGATTGGTGGTAAACATCTGGTTCATTAGGTACGCCATCTCGGCATAAAGTGTAAGCGCGGCACTTGCCGACAAATTGGGACTAGAACCGAACAACGTCTGACTAATATTGCTGCTATTGAGACTCGCCACGTTAATGCCGTTGGCTTTCCATGTCTCACCGGTTGTCACATTGTCAAGATAGTCGTCGCACACAAAACCAGGAGACGCCTGTCCGGGTCCGACGTTAACATTGTTGATTGAGCCATCGTAAAAGCCGGTGCCGGCGCAGCCATCGGGAAGGCCGCACACCACGTTGCCCTGGAACCCACCGTTAAAGTACATGTTGGTGTTCTGGGCCACACAGAGCGGCGCACCGCAAACCACGATCACGATCGCCAGTCGCGCGAGATTGTTGAGAATGCTTTTCACGCTGTCTCCTCGCTTGCCATACAAGTAAGGGGAGAATAACCTGGGCGGAGTGCTTGCACTCGCACCCATGCCTAATGTAATCCAGCTCTGATTACTGTCAAGAATGATAATTTCTGCGACCGGTTGCAACGGTTTGCAACCTGCTAAGACCTTGGATTCAACGACATAGCTGCGGAGATCGGAATTGGCGTCACGGGAGTTTGCGCTTGATCCGGATCATTTCTGTGGTTACTCGGCAGCGAAAACTTTCTTTGCTGCCTCAGCCCTCTCCTTATATATTGCGCTTAGAAATTTGAGTTGTATCGTTTCGTCAAGGAATCTGTGATTCGCGAGGGGAATCCGCTGTGAAGAAGTCTCCTGCTTGGCTTGAGGTTCTGTTTCTCTTAGTTGTCACCGGCATTTTAGTTTCGTGCACGCGCGACCCCAATGTGCGAAAGCAGAAGTACTTTGCGAGCGGTCAAAATTTCTTTCAAAAGGGAAAATATCGCGAGGCGGTAATCGAGTTCGAGAATGCCATCAAGATCGATCCCTCCTTTGCGGAGGCTCACCATCAGCTGGCCGAGACCTTCCTCAAGCTCCAACAAGCTGGACGCGCGTATCAGGAGCTTTATCGCACGGTCGAGTTACAGCCGGATAATTATCCGGTTCGGATGGAACTTGCCAATCTCCTGATCTTGAATCGGAACTTCCAGGACGCACAGCAACAAACAGATGTGCTGCTGCAGGCGGAACCGAATGATGCCGGAGTGCACGCACTGATCTCCAGTCTTCTGGCGGGCCAAGGCAACATCCTGGGCGCGATGGAAGAATTGGGAAAAAGTATCGCGTTAGCTCCCCAGCGCTGGGATTTGCGCCTGAGCCTGGCTCTCCTCCAGCTCAGGAACAATCAGGCCGACGCGGCGGAGATGAACTTACGCAAAGCGATCGATTTAAATCCGAGCGCGGCGCAACCGAAGTTAATGCTCGGCTCGTATTTGCAAGCACGGGGACGCTTGGCCGAAGCAGAGCAGCAATTCCAGAGCGCAGTTCAAGTTGACCCGAGAAGCACCGATGGGCGTGCTGCACTTGCTCGCTTGTATCTTGCGGAAGGAAAAAAAGCAGAAGCGGAACAGCTCTTAGCGGAAGCCAAGCGCGATTTCCCGAACGACTCCGCCGGTTATAGCCTCCTGGGGGATTTTTACTACATTACTGGGGATTTAGATAAAGCGCTGGACGAGTACAGCTCGCTGGTGCGGCAACATCCAACCGATATGGAGGTCAAGAAGAATTACATTGAGCTGCTGATTCAGACCAATCATTTCACGGATGCGCACAAGCTCACGGATGAAATCCTGGAAACGAATCCCAACGACAGTGCCGCCCTGGTTTATCGAAGCCAAATGCAGATTACCGAGGGGCATATCTCCGATGCGAGCCAAACGCTGGAATCGGTGGTGAAAAACGATCCGAGTAATAGTGAGGCACACTACGTATTTGGCGTCGCGCTCGACAAGTCGGGAAATTTAGTACGCGCTGTTAATGAATGGAGGACTGCGGTTCAGCTCCGTCCCGACCTGGTCGATGCGCAAAAATCTCTGGCCGGAGCTGCCATGCGCCAGGGTGATATGAATGCGCTCGCAGAGGCCGCCACAGAACTCATTACTCTACAACCTTCTTCACCTGACGGCTATGGCTTGCGAGCCGTGTCGAATATCAATCGCAGTCATTTTGCGGAAGCCCAAAACGACGTGAATAAGGCGATTGAAGTTGCGCCCCAAAGCTCCTTCGGCTATGTCCAACTGGGCAATCTAAAGTTTGCGGAGAAAGATTACGCCAGCGCCATCAAGGCGTACCAGGACGGGCTGGAGCGCAATGCAGAATCGACCGACGCGTTGCGCGGGCTGACCAACGCCTATATCGCGGAAAGAAAAGTTGATCAAGCCATTGCCGCCGCAAATGCTCAGATCGCGAAAGTGCCAAACAATTCCCGGTTCTATGACTTGCTGGGAACTGTTTTCTACCAGCAGAAAAGAGATGTTGCTAACGCGGAAGCGGCCTTGAGCAAGGCAGTGCAGCTGGATTCAAACAACATTGATGCCTTGCTAAAAATGGCTGAAGTCAAAACCACCGCTGGGAAATCGGATGAAGCTATCGCGATGTTGGAAGCGTCCGTCCGCGAGCATCCACGCCAGCCGCAAATATCTCTTCTGCTCGGCCAGTTGTATGAAGCTAAGAAGAACTGGAGCAAGGCAGAGGAAGCGTATCAGTCGGCATTAGCCTTACAGCCACAAAATCCTTTTGCCTCAAACGGCCTGGCCAATGTGATTCTGCAGGAAGGAGGCAATTTTGATGTGGCGCTATCCCTCGCCCAGACGGCACGACAGGGTTTGCCGAATTCTCCAGAAATTGCCGACACTTTGGGTTGGGTGTATTACAAGAAAGGTGCGTACAAGTCGGCTGTTGGCATCCTGGAAGAAGCCGTCAGATTGGGGCAGAAAAACAAGACCCCCGAGAATGCCGACGTCCACTATCACCTGGGCCTCGCGTACGCGAGAACTGATCAGCCCAGCCTCGCCCGCCAGCAGTTACAAAAGGTGTTGAAGATCAACCCAAACTACAGCGGCGCCGACGACGTAAAGAAAGAACTCGCCCAGTTGAAATCGTGATTAGCTGCAGGCTTTTCTCGACACGAGTTAACCATGAGCAGCTCACGTAAACGGGCTAACGCCTAGGCAATTTTTCCGCTTTTGCGGGAAGAGCTTTGTCCTATTAGGACGCTCCGCATCAGCAGGGAACTCTTGACATGGCTAAAACATCGGCGTAAAAGTCCTTTGTGGGCCGAACATTGGGGATGGGGTCGGAATACACTGCTCTTCCAGTCAGCCTTTCTTCCATAGGCTTGCGTCGTATCGCATTATCCGCACAACCTCTGGTCACCACCCGTGTTGAAAGCATCTTAGAGAGTCGCTAAATCCGTTCTAATGAGTCTCGCTTTCTGGATACATGGAAAAGAACCGTAAGCTAGCTGGTGATATTCAGAGACGCATCGATGACATCGAAACCGAAGCCACCCGGCTCATGGTATTTGCTAACCAGACCTACGATACCGCGACGGCCTTGCAGATAAAGAAAATCGCAAAGCGGATTTTCAGATCTGCTACTGCCATCGAACGAGTCCTCGGAAAATCGCAGGCTGAGAAATCTCAGGCCCGTCGCGACGGCAAGCGCAGACGAAATCCTCGGAATAATGCAGCTTAATCAGACGCAGCACACACAATCTAAGCGAGATTACTTTCTGTTTCGGTGCACTAGCTCATGACAGCCCCGGCACAACGTGATCAAATTTCGTTCGCAATCCGATCCGGAGTGACTGCGGAATGTAATGTGATGAACTTCAAGATTGGACATTGCACCACACGTCTGACAGCGCCAGCCATCCCGTCGCAGGACTTCATGATGAAGCTGCCCGTATAACTCGGGATTGAGCCGTATGGGCGTTATGTTTGGCCGACTACCCTTCACGACGCGTTCTCGGCGAAGTGGTCGAGAAAAGTTTTTCGCTGTTCTCCGGGAAGGAATTTGAAGAACCGCAGCATCGACTGCAGGAGCACATGGGAGTTGCCATTTTCCAGATTCGCTCCAGCTAAGAAATCTGCACAGATCATCTCGAGACAATAACCACGAGATTTGTCACTGCCGAGCATCAGCGCTGCAGTCTCAATCGCCTGCTCGATAACTGGAATCTGGCTCTTGTAGAGCTTGAAATAGATAATCTCTGAAGGCTCTGTGTCTTTTCCGGTCAGTTCTTTCTCGACTTCCTGCTTGAACTGCTCCTTCGGCATCTCCCGCGCTTTGTGCAACCAGGTTGCACAATCGAAGTCCTGCCGGTCCCGACGCGCCAACTTCGCCAGTTCCACCCCTTTGGTCCATCCAACCTCTTTCAGTTCTCTTCGGGCCTGTGGTGGAAGGTGCTCGTGAATGGACATCAGGTAGTAGGCCTTTCTCCGCGATTCCGGGAATCGCCTCCCCAGGAAATCGTCAAATGAAGCCAGACGCTCCACGCGCCAGTATTGTCCGGCCCGTACCTCACACAGAAACCGTCCAAGTTCCACAAATCGGGTATCCCGTTCTGCTTCGTTCCTCTTCTCCCAGGCAAGGATCTCGTCGATTTTGGTCAGCACGAACATGGCTCGCCGGCGATTGAGTTTGGGCAGCATGGGAGGATAACTAGTACGCAAGCTCGTCAAGCCAACCAAGGTTCTCTGCTCCTGGG
>Ga0070741_10002564_pt1 | contig 48308 bp, 39 predicted proteins | sample Coa_R1_4_FD_66440 | JGI IMG/M metagenome (GOLD analysis project Ga0070741, IMG submission 66440) | Surface soil microbial communities from Centralia Pennsylvania, which are recovering from an underground coalmine fire - Coalmine... | ecosystem: Environmental > Terrestrial > Soil > Unclassified ... | reverse complement strand
CGGCGGAGCATGTGTCGGGGAACTATGGGCTGCTGGACCAGATGGCGGCGCTGAAGTGGGTGAAGCGGAATATCGCGAGGTTTGGTGGGGATGCGGAGCGGGTGACGGTGTTTGGGGCTTCATCGGGGTCGCTGGATGTGTGCGACCTGATGGCGTCTCCGCTGGCGAAGGGGTTGTTTCAGCGGGCGATCATGCAGAGCGGTGAGTGCGTGGATGGGTTTTCACCGACGTTGGAAGAACAGGAGAGGAGCGGGGCGTTGTTTGTGGCGAGGGTTCTGGTGGATGGTGGTGATCTGATGGAGAAGCATTCGGAAATAGGTAAGCTGCGTGGCATGCCGGCGGATGAGCTGGTGCGCGTGGCGGACAAGATCGGTGGGATGGATTGGAATCCGATTGTGGATGGGCGGGTGCTTGCGGCGCAGCCGGAGGAGGTGTTTCGGCGGGGCGAGCAGGTGAAGGTGCCGGTGATGGTGGGGAGCAACCTGGACGAGGTGTCGATCTTTGCGAGTGCGCTGGTGGGCGGGAGGTCGTATCGCCCGCAGACGGTGATTGAGTACAGGGATTGGCTGAAACGGAAGTTTGGGAATGAGGCGGATGCGGTGTTTGCGGCGTATCCGGCGAGCCGGGATGACGAGGTTGCGGAGGCGTTTCGGGCGATGGATACGGATTGGTCGTTCGGGTTTGGGTCGCAGTTGCTGGCGCGGGAGGTTGCGGCGTCGGGGCAGAGGGCTTATCTGTACAGCTTCACGATGACGGGGCGTGGAGCGTTCGCGGCGTTGGGGGCGTTTCACAGTTTGGAGAGCATGTATTTGAGCAAGCACTACTGGACGGATTGGGTGAGTGCGCCGGAGGACGGGCGGCTGTCGGAGGCGATGATTGCGTACTGGACGAGCTTTGCGCGCGATGGGGTGCCGTCTGCGAAGGGGTTGCCGGTGTGGGCTCCGTATGAGCCGGACAGGCCGGAGGCGCAGGAGCTGGGACGGCATGTGGGGCCGGTGGCGGTGCCGCGGGCGGAGGCGATGAAGGTGTTTGCGAAGGTGATCGAGGAGCAGAGGGAGGGGCGGGCGGGGAAGTAGCTCGGTGGTGAGCGGGCGGCGGTGGTGAGCGAGGCGTCGCTTCTCGCGCGCTACCACCCACCCCAGCGAGCAAGCTCGCCGGGGACCCCGGCACGCGCGATAACCCACCCTTTCACGATGAAACTGTGAAAGAGCAGGCCACCCGGTTCGTAGGCTCATGAGGAGACGGTGGAGGGCTGGGCTGCGCGGTGGGTGGCTCGTGGGAGGGAGAGTGTGGACCAGTCGTAAGGGCAGAGGGCGAGCGCGAGGATGGGGAGTGCGAGCAGGAAGATGAGGTCGTTGATGATGATCTCGATGAGCGCGGGGCTGATGAGGAAGGCGCCGAGGGCGCAGAAGAGGATATCGCGGCGGTGGGTTTGAAGCCAGGAGAGATGTGGGGCGGGGGTTGCTAGTGAGGTGTGTGGGGCGTCGTCTTCGGCGAAGAGGCGGTTGCAGAGGAGGCTGATGGGAAGCAGGAGGAGGGTGAGGTCGCAGGGATAGAGGTGATAGCTGACGAGGAGGGCGACGAGGAGGGCGAGGGGGAATGAGGCGCGGCGTGTGGCGGCCCAGGCGAGAAGCGCGAGTGAGGCGATGAGGGTGAGGGCGGTCGCGAGGCGGTTGGTGGGTGTGAGCGTGAAGAAGAGGCCGTAGAGGTTGGGCATGCGGCGTGGACCGATGCCGACGGTGGATTGGAGGGTCGTGCCGGCGAGGGCGGAGGTGTGCGTGAGGGTGTGGAGGTAGAACGGGAGGTTGTGCGGGCCGAGGATGGCGGTGGAGAGCGCGGCGAGGATGGCGGCGCCGAGAAGAAAGCCGAGGGTGAAGCGCCAGCATTTCCAGAGGAGGAAGAGGACGGCGACTGGAAGGGCGAGCTGGAGCTTCATCAGGGCGAGGGAGAAGAGGAGGCCGGCGAGGAGGGGCTGCTCTGTTTCGAGGAGGGTGAAGGTGAGGCATGCGATGAGCAGGAGCGCGATGGAGAGTTGGCCCATGACGAGGGTGAGGCCGACGGGAAGGAACCCGAGGAAGAGGAGCGCGGGGGTGGCGCGCCATCGCGCGGAGAGCGCGCGGAGATGCGGGCGCATGACGCGGACGGCGCAGGCGAGGAGGGCGAGGTTGAGGAGGGCGAAGAGGGCGAGTGCGGTCTTGTAGGGAGCGAGGGAGAGTGGGGCGAAGGGCAGCGCGGCGAAGGGTGGGGCGAAGAAGAGGAGGGTGAATTGTGCGGGCGCGACGAGGGTGTTCTGGAGGCGTTGCTCGGTGGGGTAGTCGTAGAGGAGGGCGGCGTGGTGGGTGCGGAGCATGTGGCCGGCGGTGTAGTAGCCGCGGAAGTCGATGGCGCCGGAGCGGATGGAGGAGCGGAAGCCGAGGCAGATGACGAGCTCGAGGACGAGCAGCGCTGCGAGGTAGAGCTTGAGGCGTTTTTGGGTGAAAAACACCGGGGTGGCTCCGCTGAGGGTGAGGTTGTGGGGAGTATAGCGCCGGTGTCAGGCGGCAGGGGTGAGATGGAGGGCGGGATCGGCGAGTGGGGCGGGTTGGGGTGCGCCGTGGAGAGTGGGCCACCAGGTGGAGGCGAGGGTGAGGGCGAGGATGGGGAGGGCGAGGAGGAAGGTGGTGTCGGCGGCGATCAGGAAACGGAGGAGTGCGGAGATGAGGAGGGTGGCGAGGGAGATCTGGGTGATGAGGAGGCGGTAGTTGTGGGTGGATGTGGGGTTGCGGAGGAGGTGGTCGGCGAGGAGGGCGAGGGGGAGGAGGAGGAGGGTGAGGTCGTAGAAGAAGAGGTGATAGCTGACGAGCATGGCGGTGCAGAGTGCGAGGGGGAGTGAGGGGCGTTGGAGGGTGGTCCAGGCGAAGAGCGCGATGGAGGCGGCGAGGATGAGGATGTGGGATAGGGCTGCGCCGCGGGTGAGGGTGAAGAGGAGGCCGTAGAGGTTGGGCATCTGGTGAGGCAGGATGGCGAAGTGGAGTTGCGTGGCGCGGTCGGCGGTGATGGTGGTGGTCATGGAGTAGAGCGAGTGGAGGTAGGCGAGGAACGCGGCGGGGCTGACGATGTAGATCGAGAGCGCTGTTAGGAAAGCGGAGCCGGCGAGGAAGCCGGCGAGCACTCGCCACTGACGCCAGAGCAGGAAGAGTAGTGCGACAGGCAGGGCGATCTGGAACTTGATGAGTGCGAGCGCGAGGATGAGGCCGGCGGTTAGGTTGCGGCCGCGGCGGAGGCAGACGAAGCAGGCGGAGTAGACCAGCAGAAGCAGGATGGAGAGCTGGCCCATGAGGAGCGCGATGGCTGCGGGAAGGAAGGATAGGACGAGTAGTGCGGGCGCGAGCTTCCAGCGGGCGGAGAGTGCGGTGAGGAAGGGTTTGAGGAGCGCGATGCAGGCGAGGAGCAGAAGGATGTTGACGGCCGCGACGATGAACCAGGCCGGCCAGAAGGAGAGCAGCGAGAGCGGCACGAAGGGTAGCGCGGCGAAGGGCGGCGGCATGAAGGGAAGCGCGCGCGGGTCGGGGCTGACGAGGGTCGATTGGAAGTGCTGCTCGGTGGGGTAGATGTAGAGGTCGTCGGCCTGGCCGGTGCGGAGCATGTGGCCGGCGGTGTAGAAGGCGCGGAGGTCGATGTAGCGGCGCGTGATGATGGGGATGCCGGTGACGAGCGTGCAGAGCTGGAGCGCGAGGAGAGCGATGAGGTAGAGCTTGAGGCGTTTTTGGGTGAAAAACACCGGGGTCCGCTCCGCTGGGATGGTGACGTTGGGCGAAGTATAGCGCGGACGTGCGCGGCTGATTGGCTACACTAGACGAAATGAGTTCAGCGAATGAGAAAAAGGCTCTGACGTTTCAGGAGCTGTTGTTTGTGCTTGAGGACTTCTGGGCGAGGCGCGGGTGTGTGCTGACGCAGCCGTATGACCTGGAGGTGGGTGCGGGGACGATGTCGCCGGATACGTTTTTGCGCGTGCTGGGGCCGCGGCCTATCTGGATTGCGTATGCGCAGCCTTCGCGCAGGCCGGCGGATGGGCGGTATGGCGAGAATCCGAATCGCTTGTTCCGGCATACCCAATTACAGGTGATTCTGAAGCCGCCGCCGGAGGATGTGCAGACGGTTTATCTGGAATCGCTGAAGGCGATTGGGATTGATCTGCGCGAGCACGACATCAAGTTTGAAGAGGACAACTGGGAGTGGCCGGTGGGCGGCGCGTGGGGCGTCGGGTGGCAGGTGATGCTGGATGGGCAGGAGATTACGCAGTTTACGTACTTTCAGCAGTGCGGCGGGATGGATTTGGATCCGATCTCAGGCGAGATTACGTATGGAATGGAGCGGATTGCGCAGTTTCTGCAGGACAAGGATTCGATTTATGACATCGTGTGGTCGCGTGATCCGGTGACGGGTGAGGAGCGCACGTATGGCGAGGTGAGGCTGCATGAAGAGCAGCAGTTCTCGGCGTACAGCTTTGACTATGCGGATGTGGATTCGCTCTGGAAGCATTTGGAGCTGTATGAGGCGGAGTGTAAGGGGCTGCTGGAGCGGGCGAAGGAGCTTTTCAGCGAGCCAGGAGGCCAGCGAGCCAGCGAGCCAGCGAGAGATCTGGTAGTGCTGCGGTTTCCGACGCTGGGGGCGTATGAGCTGGCGCTGAAGTGCTCGCATACGTTCAATCTGCTCGATGCGCGGGGTGCGATCTCCGTTACGGAGCGAGTGGGTGTGATGGCGCGGATCAGGAATTTGATTGTGGGTGTGGCGAAGGTTTATGCGGAGCAGGGACTCGCCGTCGAGGCAAATGCGCTTCGCGCGAAAGACTCAGAAGCGGTGGTGGGATAGTGGCGGATTTTCTTTTTGAGATTGGGTTGGAAGAGGTGCCGGCGCGGATGATCGCGGGCGCTGAGGCGGAGCTGTTGCGCCGGACGGTGGCGCTGTTCGGCAAAGAGGGTTTGCTGGAAGAGGGAGTGAACCTTGATAGCGACGGAGTGAAGAGCTATTCGACGCCGCGCAGGCTCGCCGTGCTGGTGCGCGGCGTGAAGGCGCAGCAGTCGGATGTGACTGAGGAACTCGTCGGGCCGGCGGTGAAGATCGCGCTCAAGGATGGAAAGCCCGGTCCGGCGGCGGAGGCATTCGCGAAGAAGTGTGGCGTGAGTGTCGACGCGCTGAAGAAGATTGAGACGCCGAAGGGTGAGTATGTTGCGGCGAGTGTGACGAAGAAGGGACGCAGCGCGGCGGAGGTGATTCGCGCGGAGCTGCCGAAGGAGATCGCAGCGATCTACTGGGCGAAGAATATGTACTGGAGGGCTGGTAAGCCGGAGCGGTTTGTAAGGCCGGTGCTGTGGATGGTTTCTTTGCTCGGCGGCGAGGTTGTGCCGGTGGAGTTTGCGGGCAGGACGGCGGGGCGCGAGACGTTTGGGCATCGTGTGTTGAGTGATGGCAAGCCGGTGGTGATTGCGTCGCCGAAGGAGTATGCCGAGAAGCTGGAGAAGGCGTTTGTTGTTGCGGATGTGGAGGCGCGGCGGCAGCGGATTCGCAAGGCGCTGGATAAGGTAACGCGGACGGTAAGTGGAGCGCGGTGGCGCGAGGATGAGGCGCTGGTCGATACGGTGACGCACCTGACGGAGTGGCCTGCGGTGCTGCTGGGTGGGTTTGAGAGCGCGTACCTGGAGCTTCCGGAGGAGGTTCTGGTGACGGTGATGCGCGATCACCAGAAGTACTTTGCGGTGGAGGATGCGAGTGGGAAATTGGCAGCGCATTTCCTGGCAGTGCTGAATGTTGAATTGACGCCGGAGAATGAGGGGATTATTCGGCAGGGGAATGAGCGCGTGCTGAGGGCGCGGTTTAATGATGCGCGGTTTTTCTGGGAGTTCGATCAGCGCGTGCCGCTGATGGACAGGTTGCCGCTGCTGGAGAAGGTGACGTTCCAGAAGGAGCTGGGCAGCTATGCGGAGAAGACGGAGCGCGTGCATGCGCTCGTCGCGCGGTTGACGCAACTGCTTGCGGTGCGTGGGACGATGCTGGATGCCGAGGGGGTGCAGGGTGCGGCGTTGCTGGCGAAGACGGACCTGACGACGGAGCTGGTGAAGGAGTTTACGGAGCTGCAGGGTGTGGTTGGCGGGCTGTATGCGCGGGCGCAGGGATTGAAGTCAGTGGTTGCGGGGGCGATCTATGACCAATACAAGCCGGCGAGTGCGACGGATGGGTTGCCGCGGTCGCTGGAGGGTGCGCTGCTGGGGCTGGCGGATCGTGTGGACACGCTGACCGGGATGTTTGGGTTGGGGATGGAGCCGACGGGGTCGAAGGACCCGTTTGCGCTGCGGCGTGCGGCGAATGCGGTGGTGAGGTTGCTGGCGGAGACGGATTTGCCGCTGGGGTTGGAGGAGGTGCTCGCGGCGGCGGGGGCGGTGCCGGATGCGGTGATGGCGAGGCTGCGGCTGTTCTTTGCGGAGCGGATGGATTTCTATCTGCGTGAAGTGCGCGGGCAGGCGTATGACGTGGCGAAGGCGGTGATGATTACGGGGCAGGATGATCTGCGCGATCTGGTTGCGCGGGCGGAGGCGGTGACCGCGGTGCGCAGTGGAGAGAATGCGGCGACGTTTCTGGCGGTGGCGGCGGCGTTCAAGCGCATGCGGAATATTCTGCAGCAGGCCGAAGAGCGGAATGAGGAGTTTGCGGACGAGGTGGATGCGGGGCTGCTGAAGGATGAGGCGGAGCGCGCGTTGCATGAGACGGGAGCGAAGGTTGCGGCGGAGGTCGAGCATCTTGCTGCGAAACGGGAGTATAGGCCGGCGCTGACCGCGATTGCGGAAATGCGGCCGGTGGTGGATGCGTTCTTCGATCGTGTGATGGTGATGGCTCCGGAGCCGGAGGTGAGGGCGAATCGGCTGACGCTGGTGGGGCGGACGGTAAAGGATTTTTCGCGGATTGCGGACTTTTCGGAGATTGTGGTGGGGAGTTAAGCAAGGCTTCTGCGGGCGCACATTGTGCGATCCCACTGATGGCGGCCAGCTTTGAGCTGCGAGCTGCCAGCATTTGGTTGCCTCGGTGGTGGAGTGGAAAGGTGTGCGCGGATGGCGTTGAATGGGTGGAGGTGTTGAGGAGGTGCGATGACCCCGAAGGATCGGCCTGCGGTGGTGCCGGATGCGGCGCGCGAGAAGAGTGGCGACGGGCGGGGTGTGCATCCGCCGATTCTGTTTGAGCGGACGCAGGAGGTGATCGGGCGGCTGGAGCAGGAGCTGGGCGAGCCGATGCTGACGTACTGGAACTCGAACAAGGGGTCGATATGCCAGAACGATGTGGCGGGGCTGTATGGGCTGCTGCAGCGGCTGGGCAAGGTGGACCGGCTGTCGATGTTTATCAAGTCGGATGGAGGGTCGGGGCAGGCGTCGCTGCGGATGGTGAATTTGCTGCGGCAGTACACGAAGCATTTGACGGTGCTGGTGCCGTTTGAGTGTCAGAGTGCGGCGACGATGCTGGCGCTGGGTGCGGACCGGATTCTGATGGGGCCGATTGCGCATTTGTCCGCGGTGGATACGTCGCTGACGCATGATCTGTCGCCGATCGATCGCGATAACGATCGCGTGAGTGTGAGCCAGGATGAGCTGCAGAGGGTGGTCGGGCTGTGGCAAAGGCAGACGACGACAGAGAAGGCGAATCCGTATGAGTCGCTGTTCCGGTATGTGCATCCGCTGGTGATTGGGGCGGTGGATCGATCGAGTGCGCTGTCGACGAAGCTGTGTCTGGAGATTCTGAGCTATCACATGGATGACCTGGAGAAGGCGACGGCGATCAGCGAGATTTTGAACTCGGGGTATCCGTCGCACAGCTATCCGATTACGCTGCGCGAGGCGCAGAGGATTGGGCTGCATACGGAGCCGATGAAGGATTCGATCAGTCATCTGCTGTTTGAGCTGAATGAGATTTATGCGGAGATGGGGCAGAACGCGTATGTGGATTTTGATGAGCGGAACTCGCACGACAACAGCATCTCGAATGTGATGGAGGCGAGCGGATTCCAGGTGTTCTTCCAGTTGAATAAGGATTGGCACTACCGGACGGAAGAGCGGCGGTGGGTTGCGCTGAATGACCGGAGTGGATGGAAGCGCGCGCAGGTGGTGGATGGAGCGGTGTCGGTGACGGCGTTTCATGTGCGGTAAGGGTTCTGTGAGGTTCCACCGGACAGAAGAGTCCTGGCGTAACTAATGCAGATGCCCTTTCGCGGCCGCCGAATCAGGGAAATCGAGCCGAAGTTGCCGCACGCGCAATAATGCAGTTTTGTAAAGGCACTCTTCCATCGCGGTACCCGATCCGGAGCCAGTCGTATAGCTGAAGCTGACCGCATCGCAGTATTGGTCACGGTAGGAACGCCACGTGACCTGTGACTCGTTCAGTTTCTGTACTGCATTTTCGAGCAGTTGAACAATTACTGGCCCGTCGATGGCCTTATCTTTGGGGCTTTCGTGCAGGCTTGCAGCGGCGCGTAGAACGAGCTCATCGGCCCTTTTGTTCATGGCGATTTGTGCTTTCGTATAGCACTCACGGATCTCGGCATTGGACACTGTAGGCCCGATCTCAGCCGGGCATGGACTATCCTTTTGCGCCAAGCACACAAGTGGCAATCCGCAGAAGCTGATCAGGATTAAGCTGGAAATCATTCGTCGCATAGCTGTTGAACTCCAGCGACCCATCATATTGTTTGATCGCGCTTCGCGCGAAGCCCACCTTAGCGCGCGATGAGACTGCGCGCGAAGATGGGGCACCCGGGTTCGTGGTAAGACGCGCGATAGCCCACCCGCCTTGTCTCGCTTCGCGAGTCGAGGATGGGGCACCCGGTTCTGAGGGACACCGGCGGGTTCCAGGAACTGCGGTTCATTGTGCGTTAGGGTGGGTGGTGAGGCGGGAGAGGAATTCCTGGGCGAGGGTGTTGGCTGCTCTTCCGCCCATGAGGACTGCCCAGTTGGCGAAGAAGAGGTGAGCGCCGCGGTCGACGGACGGATAGTAGGCATTGGCCAGGGCGGCGGAGGCCATGTCTCCGCCGAGACCTGAGTAGTTGAATTCGGTTTTGCCGTTGTCGCCGTGGGTGAGGAAGACGGCGCGGAGGGCGTGGGCGACTCGCTGTTTCCTGGTGCCTTCACCCGAGTAGAAGTAGCGCGGGTCCTGATGCAGGAGCGAGGGAAGGATGGCGCCGCCGATGAGGATGTCGGAGACGCCGCCGGCGTAGGCGGCGCCGTAGCGCTGACCGTATCCCTTGAGGCCTTGCTGGTAGTGGGGTGAGCCTCCTCCGGCCTGGTGGATTCCGGCGAGGAGCGCGGCTCCGAAGAACGTTACAGAGTCGGTCTCGGCACGGATGGCGAGATTGAATTTGAGCGAGGCACGCATCGGCACGGGGTTTTTTGCATAGACAACGAAGAAGCTTGGCACGACGCCGAGGACGCGTTGGGTCTCCTCGCCTTTGACCTGCTGGGTAGCCACCTGGTCGGCGAATACAGCGCTGACGCTGGTCTCGACGGCCGAGATCTTCATGGTGATGTCATTGAGATCGAGATGCTGGCCGGGCTGGAGGGCAATCTCTGCGGACTTCCACTCGCTGAAGCCGGGAGCGGTGATGGTGAGGCGGTAGGTGTTGGCGGCGTCGAGGTGGTCGAAGGTGAAGCGGCCGTTGGCGTCGGCGGTTGCGGAAGACTTGTACTTGTTCTTGCTTCCGACGATGGAGACGGCTGCTCCGGGAATGAGATCGCCATCCTGATCGGTGACGACGCCGTTGATCATGGCAATTTTTGGGGTGGATGCCGGCGGGGCCTGGCCGAGAGCGTAGAGCGGCGCGGAGAGAAGCGCGAGGCACAACGGGACGGTTGCGAGGAGATGCACGAGGGAGGTTCTTTCCGGATGTAGCCGCCGCCTGACACTGGCGAGGAGGGCCTGATGGAGTAGTAGACATCCGGGACCGGGGGGACGGGATTGCATCTTCGTGTTAAAGGGCCGGACGACCAGGCTGAGCGTGGTGGTTGCGGAAAGCCCAGCATTTCCAGCTTACGCCTTCAGGCGGAGGCAGTCTCGCGCTCCCTCACCCCAGCGAGCAAGCTCGCTGGGCACCCCGATTTCGCGCGATGCCCACCTTAGCGCGCGATACGACTGCGCGCGAAGATGGGGCACCCGGTGTGTCGGTTAGGCCGGCGTCGTGGTTAATTGAGGCGCTGGAGGCGGGCGATGAGTTTTTCGGCGAGGGGTTCGCCGGACTCGGTCCAGAGGAGACGGCTGGAGATGCCGCAGTGTTTTTCGACGGAGAGGGTGAAGGCGAGGAGCTTTTCGATGTTCTGCTGAACGCGTTTGGCGGTGTCGGCATCGAGAGCGTTCGATTTTTCCTCAGGTGAGCTTTCGAAGGACTCGCCCTCGAAGGTCCATGGAGTGTCGAGGCCGAAGTCGACGCGGATGTGGCCGTTCTGTTCGTAGGAGCCGAGGTCGAAGTCGGGGCCGAAGCCGACGATGCGGACGCGGGCGGGCTCGAGGCGCCAGGTGGTGTCGAGGCCTGCGGGAGACGGTTCGGGGACCCAGAGACGCCAGCGCATTTCGAACTCGTAGGCGGTGTCGTCGTGGAGCTGCTCGGTGGCTTCGGCGACGGCGGATTCGGGGGAGCTGGCTTCGGCGTCGGAGGCTTCGGAACGATCGTCGTTGACGTATATGCGCTGATAGATGGGGGATTCGGCCCAGTCGATGGGGTAGGCGGAAGCGGCGGCGACGCGGGCGAGCTCAGGGTGGGAGCCGGCCTCGCGCGAGACGGCGATGAACTGGCGGAGGACGCAGACGAGGGCGTCAGGCAGGGACTGGAGCCGGAAGTTGGGGAACCAGAGGCTCAGGTATAGCTGGTCGGCCATGAGGTGATTGTATTGTGCGCGGCGTAAAGAAGTTGTTGGTGGGTGAGAAGATGATGTGAAGGCAAGAGAATGCGTCTGGCTGGTTTGTCAGTAGAGAGATTGAGGTGGGGACTGCTGGCGGGGGCGCTGCTGCTGATTGCTGTGCTGTTGGTGCTGCTGAGTTATGGGCGGTATCGCGCGGTGAAGGCGTGGAAGCAGATTGTGGCGCGGTCGGGCGCGACGATTACGCATGAGACCGATGGCGTGACGTGGTCGCAGGCGGTGCGCGGGAAGACCATCTTTGTGGCGCATGCGAAGCACGCGGTTCCACATGGGCAGGGACGGTACACGCTGGAGGACGGCACGCTGGTGCTGTATGGGCGGGATGGGCAGCCGGCGGATCGGATCTCGGGCGCGCAGTTTGAGTATGACGAAAAACAGGGCGTGGCGAGGGCAGTGGGTCCAGTGGATATAGAGGTGGAGCCGCCGGCGGGGCTGATACGGCAGGGAACAGGGATCAGGGATCTGGGAACAGGGAACAGGGAACAGGAAACAGAGCACAGGGATCTGGGAACAGGAGGCCAGACTGCGCAGGCGATTCATGTGCGGACGAGTGGGTTGACCTATGTGAAGAAGCTGGGTGTGGCGGCGACGAGTGAGGATGTGGAGATCGACTACGCGGGAATGCATGGGCATGCGCGTGGGGCGGAGTTTGATTCGGGGCAGGATGTGGTGCATCTGCTGGCGGATGTGCGGGTGGATGGGATGCTGCGCGGGGCGCCGGCGACGCTGACGGCGGCGAAGGCGGACCTGGATAGAGAGGCAAGTCAGATTGCGATGACGGCGCCGGTGTTGCGGTCGGGCGGGCGGATGGGGAGTGCGGGTTCGGCGGTGCTGCGTTTGCGGAAGGACGGGTCCGTGGAGGCGATGGAGGCGGGCGGCGGGGTGAAGCTGCAGCAGCAGACGCGGACGATTACGGCAGCGACGCTGCGGGCCGCGATGAATGAGCGATCACAGATGAAGAGTGCGGAGCTGGCGGGCGGCGTGGCGCTGGTGGACACGAGCGCCGAACGGCCGATGAATGGGACGGCGAAGACGGCGCGAGTGGCGTTCGATGAGGCGGGGTTTGCGACGAGCGCGGTGCTGGATGGCGGAGTGGGGATGTCGATGGAGGATCGGAGGAGTGGCTCCGGGTTACAACGGCAGATGGGTGCGGATCGGCTGACGCTGACGATGGAGCGGGTTGCGCGGCAGGGACGAAGGAAGGGCGGCACGAGAGTGTCGGCCGTGCATGCGCAGGGCGGAGCGTGGGCGCGTGGCGATGCGGTTGTGAAGGGTGCGAGCACAAAGGCGACCGGAGTGAAGACGACATCAGTGGCGGCGGATGATCTGCGCCTGTCGCTGGCGCAGGATGTGGCGGGTAAGGATCAACCGCAGAGCTTGAGCGGAACGGGGCATACGCGGATTGAGCAGCGGACTCCGGATGGGACAGTGCAGACAGGTGTAGGTGATTCGCTGATGGCGCGCTTCGCGGAGGAGGCGGGACGCGGGATTGAGATTGCGTCGGCGGAGCAGGTGGGGAATGTGCGGATCAAGAGCGTGCCGGGGAAGGCGGGAGAGCTGCCGAGTGAGGGTGTGGCGGAGCGGGCTTGGTTGGATGGAGCCACGAATGTGCTGACGTTAATGGGCAAGCCGCGGCTGACGCGCGGCGATACGAGCGTGACGGCGGATACGATCCGGATGATGCAGCAGACGGGCGACGCCGTGGCGGAAGGCGATGTTGCGGGGACGTTTGTGAGTGCGAATGCGAAGCCGGGCGAGCTCACCCCAGCGAACAAGTTCGCTGGGGGCCCCGAGGCCGCGGTGACGCATGCGATGGCGGCCGAGGCGGTGCTGCACAAGGCCGCGCAGACGATGGAGCTGAAGGGGACGGATGCGGTGCCGGCGAGGCTGTGGCAGGGCGCGTCGCAGGTCGAAGCGGCGAATATCCTCCTGGATCGTGGGAAGGATTACATGCTGGCGTTGCCGGGCGGATCGAACGGTGTGGTGCGGGCGGTGTTTGCGGAGCAGGGATCAGGGAATAGGGGTCAGGGAACAGGGAAGAAGAGGGAGGAAGCAGGTGAGCGGGTGGTGCGGGTGACGAGTGCGCGGCTGCATTACTCGGGAGTGACGCATGAGGCGGTGTTTACGGGAGGGGTGACGGCCCAGGTTGAGGATGGGGTGGCGAAGGCGGCTATGGGCGTGGCGTTTCTGACGCCGAAGCCGCCGACAGGGGCGAAGACGCCATCGACGACGGATTCATTAGGTTCAGTGGAGTCATCGCTGGATAGGGTAGTGATGGACCACGGAGTGAAGATCGAACAGCCGGGCAGAGTGGGAACGGGAGATGAGCTACTGTATACGGCGTCTACGAGCCAGTTCATTCTGATTGGAACGCCGGGCCAGCCGGCTCACGTGAGCGACGACAAGCAAGGCAGCATCACGGGGCATGCGCTGATGTTTCGCTCGCCGGATAGTACGATTGTGGTCGAGGGTGTCGCCCCGGGCCTGCCGGGATCGCAACGTGTGCACACCCAGACGACGGTAAAGAAGTGATACAGGTCAAAGAATCCCGAGCTGAGGGCCGCCGCGATGCGAGTCCGGTGTTGAGAACGCTGACGACGGAGCACATCACCAAGGCTTACGGCGGCCGTGAGGTGGTGCGCGGCGTGAACCTGGAGATTCACCAGGGCGAGGTGGTGGGGCTGCTGGGACCGAACGGCGCGGGCAAGACGACCAGCTTCTACATGATTGTGGGGCTGGTGCGGCCGGATGATGGGAAGATCCTGACGGATGGCGTGGACATCACTCGGACGCCGATGTATTTGCGGGCGAGGGAGTATGGAATCAGCTACCTGCCGCAGGAGCCTTCGGTATTCCGGAAGCTGACGGTTGAGGAGAACATCCTGGCGGTGCTGGAGACGCTGCACATTACCTGGGAGGCGCGCAGGAATCGCACGGAGAACCTGCTGAACCAGCTGAACCTGGGGCATGTGCGCAAGACGCGCGGATATGCGCTTTCGGGCGGGGAGCGGCGGAGGGTGGAGATTGCCAGGTGCCTGGCGATCGAGCCGGCATTCATTCTGCTGGATGAACCGTTTTCGGGCATTGACCCCATTGCGGTGCTGGACCTGCAACAGATCATCTTCGAGCTGAAGGCGCGGGGGATCGGGGTGCTGATCACGGACCATAACGTCCGCGAGACGTTGAATGTGACCGACCGAGCGTACATCATCAACCAAGGATTGATCTTAGCGGCTGGTACGCCGGGTGAACTGGGGAAGAATCCTGAGGTAAGGCGCATTTATTTAGGCGAAAACTTCTCGCTGGGGTAGGGGTTTTCGAGGATGGCGCGATGAGGTAAGAGTCGTGTCCGACAGTTACGCGCTGCTGCCACGTTCTGGTGAGAACGGGTTTTTAGACCGGCGCGGTAAACTGGCCCTGAACTTGCTTGCAGGCGATTTCCCTGTGGGTGGGATTCAGGTGCGCGCCGGGTGCGCAGTTGAGAGGTCCCTGTTGTTACAGCCCCGTCTGAATTTGAAGCTGTCGCAGCGCCAGGTTCTGACCCCTGGTCTGGTGCAGATGGTGAGTGTTCTTGCGCTCAATAAGCTTGAGCTGAAGAGCATGATCGACGGGGAGCTTGTTGAGAATCCGGTCTTAGAAGAGGTGGATGAGTCCGCCGAGACCCTGGATGAGCGGGCGGCCCGGGAGGGCGAGCGGGAGCGCAGCGCCGAGGAGCTGGCGGCCGAGCGGGGGGAAAAGGACCCGTTCGACGAGGTGGACTTCGGGAGCTACTTCCAGGAGTACCTGGATCCGGGATACAGGACGGGCGGGAGTCTGGATGACGGAGATCCGGACCGGCCATCGTTTGAGAACTTTTTGTCGCAGCCGAGCACCCTGACGGACCACCTTCTATGGCAGGTGGGGGCGCTGGCGCTGTCGCCAAAGCTGCGGGCGTGCGTCGAGCTGATGATTGGCAATCTGAACGAGGATGGCTACCTGACGGCGAGCGATCAGGAGCTGATGCAGGGGCTGGCGGGGCATCCGACGAAGAACGAGGACGTGCTGGCGCTGGTGGAGCAGGGCCGAAATTTGATGCGGCAGCTCGACCCGGCGGGAGTGGGAGCGCGGGATTTGCGCGAGTGCCTGTTGTGGCAGATTGAGGCGCAGCGGCGCGAGGCCGAACTGCTGGCTCAGCGCCCGGCGAATGGGCATGGGCTGAACGGCACGGGCGAAGTGCTGAAGGTGCTGGATGTCGCGGTGATTATTGTTGACGGGCATCTGCCGCTGCTGCAGCGCAAGGACCTGCGCGAGATTGCGCGAGTGACGCATCGGCCGCCAGAGCAGGTGCAGGAAGCGGTCGAGTATATCCGGCGACTGGACCCGCGGCCGGGGCAGAGATATAACCAGGCGGCGACCCGACTCATCGAGCCGGATGTGGCGTTTGTGAAGCGGGGCGATGAATACGTGGTGGTGATGAACGACGAGAATATGCCGTCGCTGCGGCTGAACAACGGCTACCGCCGGATGCTGCGCGAGAAGGGAACGGAGCGCGAGGTCCGCGAGTACGTGAAGGAGCGCTATCGCTCGGCGATTCAGCTACTAAGAAACATTGAGCAGCGGAAGAATACGATCGTGCGGACGTGCGATGCGATCGTGCGGCGGCAGCAGGAGTTTCTGGAAAAAGGTGTCGAGGGGCTGCGGCCGATGATGATCAAGGAGGTCGCCGAGGAGATTGGCGTGCATCCTTCGACGGTGAGCCGCGCGGTGGCGAACAAGTATGTGCATACGCCGCAGGGGGTGTATGAGCTGCGCTTCTTCTTCTCAGAAGGCGTGAACGGGCCGGAGGGCGGGGATCTGCCGCTGGTGCTGTTGAAGCGTCGTGTGAAGAAGCTGATTGAAGAAGAAGATCCGAAGAAGCCGTTGACAGATGAGCAGTTGGCGTTGGAGCTGCAGCGGCAGGGTATCCAGGTGACACGACGGACGGTGGCGAAGTATCGCGAGGATATGCAGATTCCATCCACACACCAACGTCGAGTACGATAAGCGACATCCAACTCCCTCAAGGAGAGGAGATGTCGATGATCGTTGAGTACACGGGCCGCAGAACCGAAATCACGCCGAAGCTGAAGCAGCTAACAGAGGAAGGTCTCGCGAGAATAGAACTCGTAGCCAACCGCTGTACAAGCGCCCACATCGTCCTCACAGAAGACAAGTACCGACATATCGCAGAGATTACGGTGCACTGCCGTAATGAAGATCTGGTCGCCAGCTGCGAGGCTGCAGAGATGGAGCAGGCCTTGCGCGAGGCTCTAACGACAATCGAGCAGCAGGCGATCAAGTCCAAGGAGCGATTCACAACGGTGCGGAGCCGATCGAAACCTCCGGCGCAGGAACTCTCCGCGTAACAGAAAATTGCAATAGACGAGCGAATCTCCTCGCTGGGTTACGGGGGCGAGGAGATTCTGGGTCTCGGAACGGCTGCATATTCAAGGCAGAGTGGATGTCTTGCGCGCAGTGCTACGATGGCGCGTATGGCGAAGCAGCGCGCGGGCAAGAAGCACGCGAAAGCGAAGAAGACAGAGCGGAAGTCTCCTACGGGTGGGGCAAGCCGTGAGCTGGTGGTGCTAACGGGAATGTCAGGGTCTGGGAAGTTGTCGGCGCTCAAAGCGTTCGAGGACCTCGGATATTACTCGGTGGACAATCTGCCTTTGGAATTGATTCCAAGGTTTGCGGACCTGGTGCAGAAGTCGGCGGAGATAACGCACGCGGCGCTGGTGGTTGATGTGCGCGAGGGCAGCAGGCTGGATCGCTTTCCGGAGATTTTGGAACAAGTCCGCAAGGTGCTGACGACGCGCGTGGTGTTTCTGGAGGCGAGCGAGGATGCGATCGTGCGCCGGTTCTCGGAGACGCGCCGGCCGCATCCGCTGGGCCGCGGCCAGACGGTGATCTCGCAGATACGCGCGGAACGCAAGCGGCTGGATCCGGTGCGGAATGTTGCGGACATTCTGATTGATACGACGAAATTCACGGTGCACGATTTGCGCGCGCACATCAATGCGCAGTTTGAGCGCGGCGGAAGCGACGAGAAGAACCTGACGATCGCGGTGACGAGCTTCGGGTTCAAGAATGGTGTGCCGACGGATGCGGATGTGGTGTTCGACGTGAGGTTCCTGCCGAACCCGCACTTTGTGCCGGAGTTCAGGAAGCTGACGGGAAAGCATCCGAAGGTGGCGAAGTATCTGCGGCAGTTTCCGCAGACGCAGGAGTTTCTGGATAAGGCGGCGGATATGTTGACGTTTCTGCTGCCGCATTACATCAAGGAAGGGAAGAGCTATCTGACAGTGGCGATTGGATGCACGGGCGGGCAGCATCGGTCGGTGATGATTGCGGAGGAGTTGAAGAAGCGGCTGAGTGAGGCGGGGTACAGGGTGAAGTCGGCGCATAGGGATATGCCGCGGTGAAGGCGGCTGCGCTTAGTCTGCTGGGACTAGGCGTGTCGTTCGCCGTGTGTGGTCTGGGCTTCTATGGATGCACAATGCATGAAACTTCGCGCTGGGGACAGTCGGAGGATCTTCTCACCTTCTTGTTAGCGGGGCTGGCTTACCTGGGTGCGGTCGGTGCGGCGACAGCGGTGACTCTGTTCGTGCGGGGCCTCCTCTTCGTCTGGAAGAAGCGGACGGGACTAAACTAGCCGTGACGATGGTGCGAGAACGCCGAAGTGTCGGAGGATGCGCATGAAGCGCATCTGGCGGCTGTTGAACTACATGCGGCCGTACTCGGTGCATGTGGTTGTGTCGGTTGTGCTGATGGCGGTGGTGGGCGCGATGGCGGCGTTCCGGGTGCTGCTGATCAAGCCGATTCTGGACAACGTGCTGAGCGCGAAGTCATCGCCGAACCAGGTGCTGGTGTTCCCGATTGCGGGCGGCAAGCATGTGATCAACCTGCAGGGATGGCTGCCGCATTACTTCCATAATGCGTGGACGGTGGTGGCTGTGGCGCTGGTGGGATCGGCGGTTGTGAAGTCGATCTGCGATTACCTGGGCACGCTGCTGACGAATAAGGCGGGGTTCGGGATGATTACGGACCTGCGCAATGATCTGTACGACACGCTGCTCAAGAGGTCGACAGCGTTCTTTCAGCGGCATTCGACGGGAATGCTGGTGTCGACGCTGATCAACGATATTGAGCGCGTGCAGTCGGCGATGTCGACGGTGCTCAGCGATTTTCTGCAGCAGGCGTTCACGCTGCTGTTCATGATTGTTGCGGTGATCATCGTGGGCGGCAGGATGGCGTGGGTGCTGCTGCTGTTTGTGCCGGTGATTATCAGCTCGGCGCGGCGGATTGGACGCAGCGTGCGGCGGACGACGCGACGCGGGCAGGACAAGCTGGCGGAGATCCAGACGATCGTGCATGAGACGGTGACGGGTAACAGCATCGTGAAGGCGTTCGGGATGGAGCTGTGGGAGATGGGGCGGTTCCGGCGCGCGGCGGAGCGGCTGCTGCACGCGAATATGCGGTCGGTGGCGGTGCAGTCGATCTCGTCGCCGCTGATGGACGCGCTGGGCGCGGTGGCGATTGCGCTGCTCCTGTTTGTGGGGCGCGACCGCATCGTGCACGGATCGTGGACGAGCGGCATGTTCATCGCGTTTCTGGCCGCGGTGATTATGCTGTATGACCCGGTGCGGAAGATGCCGCTGTACTACAACAGCTTTCAGCAGGCGGCGGGCGCGAGCGAGGAGATTTTTAAGTTTCTCGATGCGCAGGACGAGGTGCGGGAGCGGAAGGGTGCGGTGAAGCTGAAGTCGTTTACGGATGCGATTGAGTTCCGGGATGTGTATTTCAGCTACGAGCAACAGGGAGAGAAGCACGAGGCGCTGCGCGGGGTATCGCTGACGGTGAAGCGCGGTGAGGTGGTGGCGCTGGTGGGGCCGAGCGGTGCGGGGAAGTCGACGCTGATGAATCTGCTGCCGCGGTTCTATGACGTGAGCGAGGGCGCGATTCTGATTGATGGCCATGATGTGCGCGACCTGACGATTGCGTCGGTGCGGAAGCAGATTGGCAAGGTGACGCAGGAGACGGTGCTGTTCAACGACACGGTGCGGAACAACATCGCGTACGGACAGCCCGATGTTCCGATGGAGAAGATTGAGGCGGCGGCCAAGGCGGCGCGCGCGCACGAGTTCATCATGCGGTTGCCGGAGGGGTATAACACGCAGATTGGCGAGCGCGGGACGAGGCTTTCCGGCGGCGAGCGGCAGAGGCTGGCGATTGCGCGGGCGCTGGTGAAGGATGCGCCGATCCTGGTGCTGGATGAGGCGACGTCGTCTCTGGACACGGAGAGCGAGGCGCAGGTTCAGGCGGCGCTGGCGACGCTGATGCATGACAGGACGGTGCTGGTGATTGCGCACAGGCTTTCGACGGTCCGGAGCGCGGACCGCATTGCAGTGCTGGAGCGCGGGCAGATTACGGAGCTGGGCAGCCATGAGGCGCTGCTGGCGCGCGGTGGAACGTACAGCAGGCTGTATCAGCTTCAGTTTGGGGAGGATGAGGTGCTGGTGGCGGCGGGCGAGCCGGGAGCGCAGGGCGTAGAGGGCACGGCGTAGGCCGGGCATTCGGCGATTTTCCTGAGGGAAACGCGGCTGTAATTGGGATTGCGGCTCGTGTGGGGGATGGACGGCGGGATAGACTAGCGGAAATACTGTTAGAAATGGCCGGAATTCTTTTCATCATCTCGGCACCCAGCGGCTCAGGCAAATCCACCCTTGTGGCGGAGGTGAGGCGGCTGGTGGAGGGCCTGGAGTTTTCGATCTCGTATACGACGCGCAAGCCGCGCGGGTCGGAGGAGCCAGGACGCGAGTACCACTTCACCGATGTCGAACACTTTCGGGCGATGGTGGAGCGCGACGACTTTCTGGAGTGGGCCGAGGTCTTTGGGAACTACTACGGTACAGCGCGCGGAGGGTTGGAGCACGCGCGAGTCGCCGGCAAGGATCTGCTGCTGGACATCGATGTGCAGGGCGCGGTGCAGGTGATCCACAAGGTGCCGGAGGCGGTTTCGATCTTTATTGTTCCGCCGAGCCCTGAGGTGCTGGAGCGCCGGCTGCGCAATCGGAGCCAGGCAGAAGGGGTGACGGATGAGGCGGTGATTCAGCGGCGGTTGGCGCAGGCGAAGCAGGAGCTGCTGACGCTGAATAAGTACAAGTACGTGCTGATTAATGATGTGCTCGACGAAGCCGTCACGGAACTGCGGGCGATTGTTCAGTTTGAGCGCGGAGAAGGCGGCGAAGCGGCAGCCGCCGTGGCGCAGCAGTGCAGAACGACGGTGCACTCGGCGCGGCTGGAGGTGGTGCTGAACAGCTTCGAGGTGTCGGTCGCGGGAGTGTAAGGTTTGCGCGAGTGCAGTTGGTGTTGCGCGGAGTGATGGAAGGGTAGCATGATGTATCAGCTTGGGGAGGCTAGAGGTATGTCAGAGAATATTTCGCTGTCTAACAACAAATACAGCCTGGTGAAAGGCGCGGCGCGGCGCGCACGGCAACTGCAGTCCGGTGCGCCGGCGCTGGGCGTGTCGAACTCGATGAAGGCGTGCAAGGTGGCGCAGGATGAGATCAAGGGTGGGAAGGTGACGTACAGCGTTGTGGAGAAGAAACCCACGCCGCCGCCTCCTGTATCGTTGGATTGATGGGCCTTTCAGCGGAGCAGCAGCTACGCGAGTACGTGGAGTATTTCCGCGACCTGGGCGTGTATGAGCTGTACCGACATGGCACGCCTGAAGTAACGATGCCGGAGCGGTGGCGTGAACTGCTGGCGCGGCCGAAGCCGGCGACGCAGGCGGGGAGTGCTGTGAGACCGGCGGCTGCTGTCCCGGCTGCTCAGCGGCAGATTCCAGCGGCGCGATCTGTGCCGAGCCCGACGAGGCCGATGGGATCGCAGGTTGCAACTCCGAGGCCAGCGCCGCAGCCAATGCAGGCAGCCATACCGCAGGCGCGTGTTGAGCCGGAGCCGCGGCGGAGTTACTTTGAAGCGGCTCTTCCTGAGGAGCTGCAGGCACCAATGCCAAAACCAGTTTCGTTCGATGCGCTGGCACCGCTGCCGGTGGAGGTTGTGCCGGCTGGGCAGCGTCTGGCGGCGTTGGAGGCTGTGCGCGCGGAGATTGGCGACTGCACGAGGTGTCCGCTGGCGTACGCGGGACGGCACAAGATTGTGTTCGCTGATGGTGACCCGAATGCCACGCTGATGTTTGTAGGCGAGGGGCCGGGAGCGGATGAGGACGCGCAGGGGCTGCCGTTTGTCGGCAAGGCCGGGCAGTTGCTGAACAACATGATTGCGGCGATGGGCCTGAAGCGCGAAGAGGTGTACATCGCGAACGTTGTGAAGTGCAGGCCGCCGGGAAATCGCACGCCGGAATTTGCAGAGGCGAGCACGTGCTCGCAGTTTCTGCTGAAGCAGATTGATATCGTTAGGCCGAAGGTGATTGTGGCGCTCGGGGCGACGGCCGCGACGTACCTGCTCGGCGTACGCCAGTCGCTGAGCTCGCTGCGCGGGAAGTGGCACTCCACGCGCGGCGCGAAACTGGCGGTGACGTATCATCCGGCGTTTCTGCTGCGGGATCCGCGGCAGAAGGGCGAGGCGTGGAAGGATCTGCAGATGGTGATGGCGGAGCTTGGGCTGAAGGCGCCGGTGAAGAGGTAATCAGCGAATCAGCAAGCTAGCGAGTCAGCGAGTCAGGCGAGTCAGGAGACGGCAGGCTAGAAGGAGCTGTTGTCGCCGCCGCCGTCGTCGAAGTTAGAGCCGGAGTCGTCGAATCCGGAATCATCGAAGCCGCTGTTGTCGACGAACTCAGTGGAATCGTTTCCGAAGCCGCCGCCGTCATTGCCGGAGTTGTCGCTGGAGTCGGCGAAGTTCTGTGACGTGCTCTGGTCGGCAAGGTCCTGACGGCTGGCGTCGTTCTCCGGGTCGTAGAAGTTGGAGTCGTCGACGTGGTGCTCGTGCTGGGCGGCGTCGTCATAGTAGTTGTTGACGACGCTTTCGCTGGGGTGGCCGTAGCCGTAAGGGCCGCCACCGAAGCCGTGGAAGAGCGATTCCATGCTCTCGAAGGCCATCTCTCCCATGGCGACTCCGGCCGCGGTCTGGAGCGCGCCGCGCAGGAAACCTCCGCCGGCAGAGGGGTAGACGGGCTGGGTGTATGCGGGTGCGTAGGCCGGGGCATACGGTGGTGGATAGCCGGGGTTGTTCACGGGCTGATACTGCGCCTGCTGTTGTTGTGATGGGCTGCCGAAGATTTTGCTGAGGAAGCTGCTGCCGCCGCTTTGCTGCGGGTGCCGGTGGGCTTCGTCGAGCGCAGACTGCAACTGCTGCATCTGCTGCTGCGCCTGCTGAAGGCCATACTGCTGCACGAGGACTGTTTGCGCGAGGATGTAGAGCGCGTCAGGAATCGTGGCGAGGTTCTGCTGGATGTAACGCTCGGCGTCGAGGTCCTTGTCGGTGACCTGCGTGTTGCGGATGCGTTCGATGAGGCCGTCGATCATCTGCTGCTCTTGCGGTGTCATGGTGTCTCCGTTCGTGCCTGCCGATGTATACGATACGACGGCTGCTTTAGTTCTGATGTAAGCCGGGTTGGAAGAGGGCGCAACTCCTGCTAGACTGAGAGGGTTGCAGATCGCGCTGCTGGCTGGTGTTAGGGCGCGCTGGATGTGCAGGTGTGGGGCTGTAGCTCAGCTGGGAGAGCGCCTCGTTCGCAACGAGGAGGTCAGCGGTTCGATCCCGCTCAGCTCCACCAAATTCGATCCCGGAACTTGCGATTCAAAAAGTTAAGAGCGGCACTGGCGTCTGGAGATATGCCAGGCTGGCTCTCATTCCCTCGCAGCTTCAGCACAGTTATGATCCGAACTTCGCGGATGTCTCGACCATGAAGTCATGGTTCACCTGCGGGAACGGATCAATGCTACTGTTGCTGTGAGGTTTTTTCACGTTGAATCGCCGCAAATTCCTCGCCCTCATGTCAAGTTCCGTTGCGGCAGCCAAGCAAGCTGCGGCAGCACCGTTGCGCTCATTGGATGCAATCGAGGGAGCGGCGATGGCACCGCGCAGCTCCAAGCGTCCGCTCAATGTCGTGCTGATGATCTGCGATGATCTCGGCTATGGCGACCTGGGCTGCTTTGGCTCGAAGCTGCCGACGCCAAACCTTGACCGCATGGCGCGTGAAGGTATGCGCTTCACTCGTTATAACGGAGGCCATCCTCTATGTTCGGCCTCTCGCGCGTCGCTGCTGACGGGCCGCTACGGTACACGCATGGGTGTGGTCGGCGCGTTTGGCCCGCACGCCAAGACCGGCTGCGCGCTGGATGAAACGTTGATGTCGCAGCTCTTCAAAGCGAAGGGATATCGCACTGCCGCGATCGGCAAATGGCACCTCGGCGGCGAACTCCCCTACCTTCCCACCAGCCGCGGCTTTGACTCTTACTTCGGCCTTAATTGGAGCGTGGACATGTCGCCGAAGACGTTGATGCGCGACACCACGGTGATCGAAGAAAACACTGACTGCTCCATGCTCATCCCGCGCTACACCGAGGAGGCGCTGCATTTCCTGGAGCAGGACAACGCCAAGCCGTTCTTTCTCTACTATGGATTTCCTTACCCGCACGATCCGCCCGACGCTTCGCCGCGCTTTCTTAATAAGAGCGGTTTCGGCAAACAGGGAGATGCGATTGAAGAGATCGACTGGTCGGTCGGCGAGATTCTGCGGACAATTGATGCCAAAGGGCTTGCCAAGGACACGCTAGTCCTGTTCACCAGCGATCATGGCCCGTGGTACCAGGGATGTCCCGGCAACCTTCGCGGCCGTAAGGCCTCCACGTGGGAAGGCGGGTTCCGCGTTCCTCTGATTGCAAAGCTGCCCGGTGCGGTGCCTGCTGGAGCCGTTTGCGAAACGCCGGCATCACACCTGGACATGTTGCCGACATTGGCCGCTCTCTGCGATCTTTCGCTACCTGCGAAAGCGCTGGATGGTGCGGATGTTTCTGCACTTCTGCACGGCACGGGGAAACCCATCGCCGAGCGCACGCAGATTTACTTCAGTCCGATGAGCAAAGGCGGCCTGCAGCCGCACTGCATTCGTAAGGGGGATTGGAAGCTCCGCATCGCGCAGTCATACGGCGGCGAAGTCTATGTCAATATGAACGAACCCGGGCAGGCGCACCAGACCGCCATGCTGGCAGTGCCGGAACTTTATAACGTGGCGCTCGACCCAGCCGAAAGTTACTGCGTTGCCAACCTGCATCCTGACATCGTTGCGTCACTCAGCCATGAACTCGACACGCAGTTGGCCACGTTCCCCCAGAATGTTCAGGATGATTACGCACTGCTCAAAGAGACGGTGGGAAGTCCCAGAACGCCGGTCAGTGCCCCTCCGCTGATGCCTGAGCCGCCAAAAACATAGATCGATATCACTTGGCGGCGGTCTTGAGCACCGGCACGAATTGCCACTTGCCGTCGATTGCGAGATACTTTTTAGGTTCACCTTCGCTGCCCATGGATGCCCCGAGGCTGCTAAGCGCGTCAGAACGCGGATAGTAAGGTGGATTCGTAAGGTGAACCAGGCGCCCGAAGTGACTGAAGAAAGGGCGGGAGTAGTTCAGTGGCAGAACGTCAGCTTCCCAAGCTGAATGTCGCCGGTTCGATCCCGGTCTCCCGCTCCAACGCTTTCCTTCAGGCCGATTTCCCTCCATTTCTCAAGTTAACTAGCTGATTTGGTTGCGTCTGCGGCTCTGCATCTAACGCGCGCCTCATCCCCCATTCATCGTATTTGTGCTGTTTCCGGCAATCACTAGAGTGGAGCTGGGAATACGTTATGAGACTGATGAATGCGGCTGTCTTGCTGGCTGGCATTGCAACGGCGGCCGGCGCCCATGCAGATGAGATCGTTTCCGGAAGCATCAGCAATCAGAACCCGAAGGGCGTTTGTTCGTCGAGTTCATCGAGCTCAGCGTCTATCTCGCTCGCTTGCGTGTCGGCAAGTGCGGCGGATGGCTCTGCACAGTTGAATGCGTCAGTTACTCCGCTGACGGCGTCGATGCAGGTGAATCTCTCGTCCTACGAGAACCCGCCGCAGTCGGGCATGTCCACGCTGGCCGAAGCGAGCCTCTCGTTCACCATTGATGGAACTTACGTGCTGACTGGCGGCACAGGAAACGGCACCGTGATCTGGACGGCCGATTCCTTCCGCCATGGCGAAGGCGGAGGCGGAGTCTTTGGGCCGTGCAGTATCACCATCGCGGGTCTGACAGAGACGTGCGATCTGAATGCCGGTGTTCCATTGACCGGGACATTCATCGTCCCTTACAACACGCCCGTGTCTCTGCTGTTCAATGCCTCGTACTCTGCCGGATCCGTCGACTTCGATGATGTCTACAGCGGGATGAACTTCAACATCGATCCGATGACGCCGACCGATATTCCGAAGACTTCGGAACCGGCGACGTGGATGTTATTCAGTCTTGCAGCGGCGATGGTGTACTTGCTGCATCGAAGGCAGGTACGAGCTTCGCGCTAGTTCATCGTGTTGTTGATAGCAAGCGGCAGCTTCAGGATCATCGTCGAGCCTTTGCCTGGACCCTCACTCAGAGCGCGCACATCGCCACCGTGCTGGCGCACGATCGTACGAACCAGGAACAAGCCGAGCCCTGTGCCTTTAATCTTCACGCGATCGTTTGCTGCAGCTCGATAAAAGCGTTTGAAGATACGGCGCAAGTCGCGCGCCTGGATCCCGAGCCCGCGATCTGTAATCGTGAGCACCGCCCAGGTGTAGTGCTCGATCATAAGGCGGCATCTGATGTGCACGCCCTGGGGTGAGTATTTCACTGCGTTGTCGAGAAGATTCAGCACGGCGGTGCGCAAGTCCTCCGGATTGGCGAGCACGAACAGCTTCACATTGCCGGGGACATCGTCCATCTGAATCGCCTCAGGGGGAAGGTGATGGCGCGTGAGCGTGATCGAAACGCACTCCGCGACAAACGCTTTCAATTCGATTCGACTGCGCTGTTGCACGCGCCCACGATGTCCCAGCTCGCCGGCCTTCAGGACCTGCTCTACCGTGGCGAGCAGACGATCTGTATCGGAGCGCATCGTGGCATAGAACTGTTGCCGCTGCGGCTCCTCGACCGGATGACGCTGCAAGGTGTCCAGATAAAGACGGACGCTGGCGATGGGAGTTTTCAGCTCGTGGGTGACCGCATTGAGGAAGGAATCCTGGCGCTCATTGCGGCGGATCTCGCGAACCAGGAAGACGGTGTTGAGCACCACTCCCGCAATAAGGATTGCGAAGAGAAAGACGCCCAGCACATCGAGCGCAATGCGGCGGCCGTTGATGTGAACCCACGTGACGTTCAGCGCGATCGCCAGCGCAGTGAGGCAAACGCCAAGCGTGATGAAGAAGGCAATGGCTCCGCGGCGGCGTGTGAGGTTCATCCTTGCTCAGGAGTATACGGGCAAGCGCTTCGGCGTCAGGCTGAAGACACCAAAGGCCGCCCGGAGGCGGCCTTGTGGGAGCGAACTGTCTATGTGCCGGCAGGTCGCGGGTTGGCCGGATCGAACTTCGCGATCTGCACTCTCTTGGCGAGGCCAAGCTTTTCCATCACCCAGATACCGTAGTAGTTCACGTCGAACTCGTACCATGCGAGGCCGTGGCGTGCGCTGACGGGGTGGGCGTGATGATTGTTGTGCCAGCCTTCGCCGCCCGTGAGGAGCGCGACCCACCAGCTGTTGCGCGAGTCATCGCGCGTTTCAAAGCGGCGCGAGCCGAACATGTGAGTGGCGGAGTTGACCAGCCAGGTGGCATGCAGGCCGATTGTGGTGCGCAGGAACGTGCCCCACAGCAACATGCTGAAAGCGCCGATAAGCCGGTGGCCGGGGCAGATTGCGGCGCCCAGTGCAAGCTGCAGGAATCCTGCAATGGTCAGCGGGAGCCAGTGATACTTCGAGAGCCACACCTGGACGCGGTCGCGGGTGAGGTCGGGAGCATAGCGGCCGAGCAGCGCGGTCTCAGAGTGCAGCGCGCGTCCGGAGAGAATCCAGCCTGCGTGCGCCCACCATGTGCCTTCGTTCGGAGTATGAGGATCGCCTTCGTGGTCGGAGTTCTGATGATGAACGCGGTGCGTTGCAACCCAGAAGATTGGTCCACCTTCGAGCGCCATCGTGCCGCACGCTGTGAGGAAGTACTCGAGCCAGCGCGGGACCCTATATCCGCGATGCGTCAGCAGGCGATGGTAGGCCATGCCAATGCCAACGTTGATGGCGAAGAAATACATCACCGCCGCGACGATAAGGTTCTTCCAGGAGAAGAAGAACAACGCCGCGATCGCACCAGCGTGGAACGCGCCCATAAAGAGGCTGGTGATCCAGTTGATGCGGCCTTGCTGATACTCGCGGCCCATGCGGAGATCCTGCTTGAGGCGCTGGCCGGTCTCCCGTATGGTTGCGAACCGGTCGGGTTCGTTGGAAATGGAGGGGAAATCAAGGAGGGAAGCCGTGCGCGTTTGGTCGCGCTCCTGTCGTGCTGTATCGATCAATGCCGTAGCCCTTCTGAAACTTCTTTACTGACCATACATGTCGCGTGAAGAGGGTTGTGTAAGACTTTTGTAATGCCAAGCTTCCGACGTACCACACTCGTTGCAGATTTGAGTCATCTGCTCATATTGGGCAGCTTCGTATTCTTGACTGCGCCGCGCACTTGCCGGGCGCAGCAAACCTCGTCCGATCGAATCGATCTGCCGACGAGCAAGCAGCTCATTCTTCCGGTGCCCGGCGCTCCCCAGAGGATTAATAGCCTTCCGATGTCGATGGCGGTGTCGCCCGATGGCCGCTACGTCGTCACCGTCAATGCAGGCTACGGCACCTACGAGTCGAAGTACATGCAGTCGCTCACGGTGTACGACACGCGCACCGGAGCGCTGTCTGATTTTCCCGACAACCGCACACCGTTGCACGCGAAGGAGACGCTGTACTCCGGGCTTGCGTTCAGCCGCGACGGCAGCCATGTCTATGCGAGCATCGCGTCGCTCTCTGACCCGCAGGGCAACCTGTCAGGAGATGCGGGAACCGGAGTGGTCGTTTACAGCTTTCGCGACGGCAGGATCAAAGCCGAAAAATTGCTGAAGATTCCTCTACAGCAGCTTGCGCCGGGCCACACGACTCTGCTGATCGGTAATAAACCCGGCGATAAAGGTATCCCGTACCCAGCGGCCATCGCTGTGCTTGGATCGGCTGGATCAGAGAAGCTGCTCGTTGCCGACAATCTCTCCGACGACGTGCTGCTGATGGACGCGAAGTCAGGCGCCATTGAAAAGAGATTTGACCTCGCAGAGACTGACGCGGTGCCTTCGACGTATCCCATCGCACTGGCTGTGACTGCAGACCAACAGCGCGCGTTCGTCGCGCTATGGAACGCCTCTGAGGTGGTGGAACTCGACCTGAAGAACCGCACCGTCTCACGCAAGCTGCCGCTATTGAAGCCCAAGAGTCCGACAGCGGCCGGCTCGCATCCATGTGCGCTGGAGATCGCGCCTGACGGGAAGACGATGTATGTCGCGCTGGCCAATCGCGATTCTGTTGCAGCTATCAACATCGCTGCGGGGCAATTCTCCACGAAAGGATATTTCGATACGCGGCTGCCGCATCAGAGCTACTTCGGTGCGGAGCCCGAAGCTCTGACCGTCTCTCCGGACGGAACGCGTTTGTACGCCGCGGACGCGATCACGGATGCGGTCGCGGTGCTTGACACCGCCCGGCTGAAAGGCCGCGCAGCGAAGCAGGGCATGGTGGAACCAATCGGGTTTGTGCCCACCGAATGGATGCCGATGTCGATGGCATTTACCGGCGGCAAGCTGTACGTTGCGACAGCAAAAGGCAAGGGAACAGGACCGAACAACTTCCCTCAGCGTCAGGCGGACTGGCAGAAGGCTATAGGCACGCGGCCGCAGCCTTCGACCTACATCGCCTCACTCCTCTACGGCTCACTGGCTGTCGTGGATCCGAAGCAGGCCGAGGCTGAACTGCCGCGCTGGACCGAAGAGGTGATCGACGCCAATCGCATGAAGGCGGCCAGGGAAGCCGTTCAGTTCGCAGGGGGAACAAACCCCATCCGCCACATCATCTACATCATCAAAGAGAACCGCACCTACGATCAGATCTTCGGCGATCTCGAGCAGGACGGCCGCAAGGTCGGCAACGGCGACCCGAGTCTCACGATGTACGGCTCCGCGATAACGCCGAACGAGCACAAGCTCGCGCTGCAGTTCGGTGTGCTCGATAACTTCTTCGACTCAGGCGAGGTCTCGGGCGATGGGCATGTGTGGTCGAACGCTGCGATTGGAACCGACTATCTCGAGAAAACCTGGCAGCAGAACTATCGCGGATCGCAGCGTCCCTATGACTTCGAAGGCATGGTCGCAGAAGGTTATCCGCTCCTGCAGAAGATCCCCGATGTGAATGAGCCTCAGAGCGGATACATCTGGGGCAATCTCGCGCGGCACGGCAAGACCTACTATCACTTCGCGGAGTTCATCTCCACCAAATTCTGCGACACAAAAGAGAATGCGAATTCGCAGCAGGGGCCGCTGATCGAGGGCATGCATTGCAACCCTTCAGTCATTCGGCCAGGCGCTCCGATTCCTGCGGACTGGGGAGGCGGAGTCAACAAGTGGCCATGGGCGATTCCTCTGATTGCGAAGAACACGCCCACAAAACCCGAGCTCATCGGCCACTTCGCACCCGAGTCTCCGGACTTCAATCTGCGTGTGCCGGATCAGATTCGCGTCAACATCTTCCTCCGCCATCTTGAGCAGTGGAAGAAGGACCGCGCTGCCGGACACGACACGATGCCCGACTTCATTCAGCTTCGTCTGCCCAATGACCACACGGCCGGTACCGTTCCCGGCGGCCCCACTCCGCGTTCTTCTGCTGCGGACAACGATCTCGCCGTGGGACGCGCCGTCGAAGCGATCTCGCACTCCGCGTTTTGGAATGACACGGCGTTTTTCATCCTGGAAGATGACGCGCAGGCCGGCGCCGATCACGTCGACGCGCATCGCTCGATTGCGCTCGTTATCAGCAAGTACGCTCCACGCGCGAAGGGCGGCGAGGGAGCGTTTGTCGACAGCCGTTTCTATTCGACTGTCAGCGTCATCCGCACGATGGAGTCGTTGCTCGGTCTTCCGCCGATGAACAACAATGATGCCTTCGCGTCGCTCATCTCGACGCTGTTCACCGGGCCGGGCGATCAGCCGCCGTACGATGCCGACTACTCGAATCGTGATAATGGCCTCATCTACACCGCCAACAAATTCAATGCAGTCGGCGCGGCTGCATCGATGAAGATGGACTTCACTCATGCGGACCGCGCACCAACGGACAAACTCAACCTGATCCTCTGGCAGGATGCGAAAGGCGCGCAGCCGCCGCCCGCGATGCTGCTCCAGAAGCACCCGAAGCATAAGGATGACGATGATGACTGAAATCCGTGGCGGCGCTTCGCGTTAGCGCAGAAACACGCTGAGCTCGGCTGCCGCTGCGCGTAGATGCGGAAGGAAGCGCGTCTGCATCTCCAGCATCGGCATCCGCGGCGCATGTCCGCTCAGGTTCACGCATGCGACCACACGTCCATTCGGGGCCTGCACGGGAACTGCCAGGGAGCGCAGACCGATCTCGTACTCCTGATCGCACAGGCCATAGCCATTGCGGCGAACATTGCGCAGTGCCAAACGCAGCTTGTCTATAGAAGTAATCGTCTTCGGCGTGTACTGCACCATGTGCACACGCGCCAGATACTGCTCCAACTGGTCCTGCGGAAGATACGCGAGCAGCACGCGTCCCATGCTTGTGCAGAACGCCGGCAGGCGCGATCCGATGTGCAAGTCGACCGACATTACGCGCGTCACAGTGGTGCGCGCGATGTAAACGATGTCGTCGCCGTCGAGCGTTGCCACAGAGAAGCTCTCGCCCAATTGCGCAGACATCCGCTCCAGGATCGGCTGCGCTGCATTCGCCAGTGTGCTCGAGGCCGTATAGGTGTTCGCCAGCGTCAACATCTTCGGCCGCAAGGAATAGCGCTGCGCCTCGTCCGCGCCCGCGAAGCCCAGCTTGCACAGGGTGTAGAGGCAACGCCGGACTGCCGCACGCGAGAGGCCTGTGCGCAGACTCAACTGCGAGATGGTCATCTGGGGCATCTGCGGCGTGAACGCCTGAATGACGACAAGGCCACGCGCGAGCGAAGCCATGAAGTTCGGATCACCCGCATAAATTTCAAGCGCGGCTGCGGGAGTAACCTTCGTCTTTGTCGGGGCGGGTGCCGCAGCGGAAGGAGCAGGGGCGGAAAGGGTCGCGGTATTCATGGCTTTTGAAAGGCAGAGCGATAGCCGCTCTATCTCTACGATAAACGCACAGCGGCTCGACTGCAAGAGAATGAGGCAGAACGCTTGATCTGCCCCATTGGCTCGCCTGGTTTTCCAGGCTACTTGCGTGCGCGATAGCGGCTGATCAGGTTGTTCGTCGAACTGTCGTGCGTCAGCTTCGGTTCGTTTTCTGATTCGAGTTCGCCGATGATCCGTTGGGCCAGAACCTTGCCGAGTTCTACGCCCCACTGGTCAAACGAATCGATGTTCCAGATGACGCCCTGCGTAAAGACGGAATGCTCATAAAGTGCGACCAGACGGCCAAGCACCTCCGGTGTCAGCACATCGGCCAGAATCGTATTGGACGGCCGGTTGCCCTCAAAGACCTTGTGCGGTACAAGCCAATCCGGCGCGCCTTCGGCCTTCACCTGTTCGGCGGTTTTGCCAAACGCCAGCGCCTCGCCCTGCGCGAAAACATTTGCCATGAGCAGATCGTGATGCTTACCGAGGGGATTCAGCGTCCGTGCAAATCCGATGAAGTCGCACGGAATCAGCCGCGTTCCCTGATGGATCAGTTGATAGAAACTGTGTTGTCCGTTGGTGCCTGGCTCGCCCCAGTAAATCGGCCCGGTCTCGTAGGTCACCTTTTTGCCGTCGAGCGTTACGTGCTTGCCGTTTGACTCCATCGTCAACTGCTGGAGATACGCAGGGAAGCGCTTCAGGTACTGCTCATACGGCAGCACCGCCACGGTCTCAGCACCGAAGAACTCCGTGTACCAGACCGTGAGCAGGCCCAGCAGCGCAGGCAGATTCTTCTCAAACGGAGTCGTGCGGAAGTGCTCGTCCATCTGGTGAAAGCCGTTCAGCATGGCGCGGAAGTTCTCTGGCCCGATGGCGATCATCGTGCTCAAGCCAATGGCCGAATCCATCGAGTAACGTCCGCCAACCCAGTCCCAGAAGCCGAACATGTTCTGCGGGTCGATGCCAAACTTCTTCACCTCTTTCTCGTTCGTCGAAATCGCGACGAAATGTTTTGCGATCGCCGACTCGTCACCACCGAGACCCTTCAGCGCCCACTCGCGCGCACTGTGCGCGTTCGTCATCGTCTCAAGAGTCGTGAAGGTTTTCGATGCAACCAGGAAGAGCGTCTCGTCCGCGTGCAGATCGTGCACGGCTTCAACAAAATCCGTCCCGTCAACATTCGACACGAACCGGAAGTTCAGATGGCGGTCGGAGTAGTGCCTGAGCGCCTCGTAGGCCATCACCGGACCCAGGTCAGAGCCGCCGATGCCAATGTTCACGACGTTTTTCACGCGCTTGCCCGTGTGTCCACGCCACTGGCCCGACCGCACCTGGTGCGCGAAGGAGGACATCTTGTAAAGAACCTTGTGAACCTCGGGCACGACATCTTCGCCGTCGACGTTGATATGCTCCGACTTGGGCGCGCGCAGAGCCACATGAAGGACGGCGCGATTCTCCGTGATGTTGATCTTCTGCCCTGTGAACATCGCTTCGATGCGCTGACGAAGCCCACACTCCTCAGCAAGCTGTACCAGCAGCCTCATCGTCTCGTCGGTAATCCGGTTCTTCGAGTAATCAAGAAACAAGCTGCAGCCTTCCGCAGTCATGCGGGTCCCGCGACCGGCATCGTCCGCGAAGAGTTGTTTGATCGTCTGGTTGCGCATCGTGTCCGCGTGGCTCTGAAGAGCCTTCCATGCAGGACGGTCGGTCAAAAAAACGGATTCATCGCTCATCTCGGTTGTTCTCCTCTGAGATTGGTGGGAGTTGTGAGGTTACTGCTCGCGCGCAAAGTCACTGCGCCTCCTGCATTAGAACACCGCCGCGGCTTGCGACGCATAAAGCGGTTTTTATGGTGGTGGAATCCGTACCGTGCGTGCGCGGCAGGAACGCACCGGTCCGCACGCGATCGCGTGAAGCTGCTTGTCCAGGCAGACCTCGACCGCCGTCAGATAATTGTTCCCGCAACTGAGCGCGAGGCTGCTCGCCGGAATCGACGGGTTACTCTGCGTCACTAGCGAAAGTATCTGATCGGGTGGCATTGAAATCTGCGCGTTCAGCTGCGCAAGTCTCGCCGGCACAGTAAACGACTGGAACGCCCCGCGCGCTGTCCTGAAGAAATCGTCGGCCGAAAGCCCCGAGCACGTCCCATGGGTCTTCCACTCATGCTCCAGCAGCCCCGCGTCGGGATAGATATCGCTGTACTGCGCAGGATCTGCCGGCCCGGGCGCGTCGCTGCAGTTCTGCGGATAGCTGCCATCGGCATTCTGCGGCCACAGTCCGTGCAGCACGAAGGTCGCGTGGCGTCCGCACTCCGGCGCGCTCGCATGCGAGTAGCAGAACTCCGGCGACCACGAGAGGTTCAGCAGGTAATAGTCGAAGTTCTGCGGCCCTGCAGCCCGCGGCACTGCCGCGCTGCTGTGCTGTGTCGTCCGCACCGGAGTCGTGTTGGTCGGCCCCGGCGCGTTGCACGCCGTAAGACAAAGAAGAAGTGCGGGATAAACAATCTTCTTCATAGCCCGGAAAGCATAGCAGGCTGCTGCACTTCCGGCGGCGGGTTGGGCAGCGCATGGCCGCGAATTCTCATCAAAGTTGCGCATGCAGGTTTCTCGGGTGAGCAGGTGACCACGCGGGCTCGAACGACACAGTTACGGGTGGACCCTCTGGCTGAGCCGCCTGATCCGAAGGAGTCGGCCCAGGCGGCGGGCCTGCGTTACGTCACCGACGCGAAGCCTGGCATCCGTCGCATTCGCTGCGGAAAGGGGTTCCGCTACACTGCGCCGGGCGGCGCGACCATTCACGACGAGGACACGCTCCGCCGCATCCGCTCCCTCGTGATCCCGCCGGCGTGGACCGGCGTGTGGATCTGCACCATCCCCAACGGCCACCTGCAGGCCACCGGCCGCGATGCCCGGGGTCGTAAGCAGAGCCGCTACCATCCGCGCTGGCGCGAGGTCCGCGACGAGACCAAGTACGAGCGCATGGTGCAGTTCGCCCAGGCCCTTCCCGTAATTCGCGAGCGCGTGAAGAAAGACCTCGCGTTGCCCGGCCTCCCGCGCGAAAAGGTGCTTGCCACCATCGTCAGTCTCATGGAGCAAACCCATATCCGCGTGGGCAACCAGGAGTACGCGAAGGAAAACGGCAGCTACGGCCTCACCACGCTGCGCAACAAGCACGTCGAGGTCAACGGCTCGCAGGTCACCTTCAGCTTCCAGGGCAAGAGCAAGGTCCACCACACCGTCAGCCTGCAGGACCGCCGGCTCGCCCGCATCATCAAGCAGTGCGAAGACCTTCCCGGCTACGAGCTCTTCCAGTACATCGACGAGGAAGGCGAGCGCCGCGCCATCGACTCCTCCGATGTCAACGAATATCTCCGCGAGATCACCGGCCAGCACTTCACCGCGAAGGACTTCCGCACCTGGGCAGGTTCTGTGCTCGCCTGCGATCTGCTGCGTGGCATGGGCTCGTTTGAGAATCAGAGCCAGGCCAAGAAGAACGTCGTCGCCGCGATCAAATCCGTCGCCGCGAAGCTAGGCAACACGCCGTCCATCTGCAGGAAGTGTTACGTTCATCCGGCCGTGCTCGAGGCCTATCTCGGCGGCATCTCCGTCGAAGAGGCCAAGGCCGAGCTCGAAGAAGAGATCGGCGAGCAGTCCAATGCCCTCCGCAAAGAGGAGCGTGTCCTTCTGCGGCTGCTTGAGCAGCGCAGCCTCCTCGACAAAGCGGCCTGATCTATAGCGCCGCCAGCACGTCCGCCGGATCCGGCCGCACGCGATGGTCGGCATGCGCCTCTGCGAACGCAATCGTGGCCTGCCCATCTGCGGCTGGTTTCAACACAAATGTCGCCGGAACCGGCAGACGCCACGTCGCCTCCCGCTGATCGCCATGCACAAACGGAATGTTGATCATGATCGACCGCAGGTGCTGCCGCATCCGCTCAGGCACCGTATACGCGACGCCGAACATCTCCGCCACGCGGCATCCCGCATCTGACAGCACCGGAAAGGTCAGCGAATGCTGCTGCACTGTGAAGTCGTTCTGCCTCGGCAACTGTGGCGAGATCGCCACCAGTAGCGCGCCGCGCTCGCGCACCTGCGGATACGCAGCCTGCCACGCCTCCAGCTCCGTCACGCAGTAGGGGCACCATCGTCCGCGAAAGAAGTTGACGATCACCGGCCCCAGTGCAAGCAAATCCGCCGATCGCACCGGCTTGCCCGTGAGCGCATCCGGCAGCGTGAACGAGGGCGCCGCTGCGCCTACGACAAGAACGCGCGACTCAATCCCGCTCGCCAGCAAATCGTGAATCGCCTGCTCGGTTACGGCGAGCCGTTCCGGCTGCACGAGCGAGCGCGTCTGTGCGGTAATTGCGTCAAGCTGGGATTGCAGGAAATCAGCCACAGTTCAAGTTTAGGGGATAAAAAGTCTCAGCGAAGTTCGGCGATATATTGTTTGCGCTTGGGACAAATCCGGTTCCGCGATGGTACGATTTTCGCCGATGAACAATTCACTCGAACGACGCACCTTTCTGGGATTGACGGCCATGGCAACCGCAGCCGCCGCAGTGCCACGCGCATTCTCGCAAAGCACGCAGCCCAGCGCTGTAGCCAGTACACATTTACCTGTCCGGCTCGGCATGTGCAGCTACACCTTCCGCAACTTCGATCGCGCGCACCTCATCGGCTTCCTCAAGCAGCTCGAGATCTTCACGATCAACCTCAAGGACGCGAAGGACCACCTGCCGTCTACCTCTGCGGCCGACGAGCAGAAGGCGCTCGACGACTACAAGGCTGCAGGCATCACTCCTACCGCCGTCGGCACCGTCTACTTTCCGAAGGATGAAGACGACGACATCCGCGCGAAGTTCGAGTATGCCAAGCGGGCCGGCGTGAAGGTGATCGTCGCGGGTGATCCCGCAGCGCAGATTCTTCCTCGCATCGAGCGATTCGTGAAGGAGTACGACATCGCGTTTGCGATTCACAACCACGGCCCCGAAGACAAGATCTGGAAGTCGCCGCTCGACGTCCTCAAGGCCGTGCACGGCATGGACGTTCGCATGGGCTGCTGCATCGATGTGGGCCACACCATGCGCGCCGGCACCGATCCAGTTGCCGCAATCCGCGCCGCAGGCCCACGGCTGCATGATGTCCACATGAAAGATCTCGCTGAGCGCAATGTCAAAGAATCGCAGGTCGCGGTCGGCCGCGGGCTCATGCCCGTCCGCGAAATCTTCGCCGAGCTCGCCAGGATTCGTTATCCGGGTTACGTCGATCTCGAGTACGAAATTCACGGCGACGATCCGATGCCCGGCGTCATCGAGAGCATGGCCTATATGCGCGGCGTAATGGCAGGCATGGGGTGGAAGAGCTAGCGCAGTCGCGTGACTCGCCGGACGCCGGCGCTGCCCGGCGCGAGATGCTCCGCACGATATTTGAAGAGACGCTTGCAGCGATCGATGTTCGCAAGGTCCTTGCTCGCGCGGTCCGCTGTGACGACGGCGTGCTTCACATTGCTGATCTGCGCTATCGCCTCCCGGACTTTGATCGCGTGCTGGTGGTCTCCATTGGAAAGGCTGCGGTGCCGTGCGCTGAAGTGGTTCTCGGGGCACTCGGCGGATGCGGAATACTCGTGGAGGCGGTCGTTGTTGGGCCAGGTGAAATCGCCAATTCCTCCTGTCGCATCGATCGATGGCAGGGAAGTCATCCATTGCCGGACGCGAGTGCGCGTGATGCGGCGCAGCACATCCTGAAAATCCTGAAGAGCTCCACTGCACGCGATCTGATCCTCTTCCTGATCAGCGGCGGCGCGTCGGCAATGATGGAACTGCCGCTGGATGCGACTCTCGCTATTGAGGAAACTGCGGCCTTTTATTGCGCGCTGGTTAACTCGGGACTGAATATCGGCGAGATGAACACGCTTCGCAAGCATCTCTCGGCAGTCAAAGGAGGCAGGCTCGCCGAGGCCGCAGGCGACGCGACGAAATGCACGCTGCTCATCTCCGATGTTCGCGAGGGCAGGGAAGACGTGATCGGATCGGGCCCGTCGCTGCCTGATTCGTCCACGCGCGAGGAGTGCCTTGAGCTCATGCGCAGACCAGAGCTGAAGGACAAGGTGCCGGATCGTGTGCGTGCGTTTCTCGAAAGCGCGGAACTCCCGGAGACGCCCAAGGCGGGTGCGCTATGTTTCGCACGCGCCAACTCGCGTGTCCTGCTCTCGACGGAAACCATGCTTCTCGCTGCAGCAAACGCCTGCCGTAGCCGTGGGTTTCACACCGTCATCAACAACACATGCGATGAGTGGGAATACCGCGCTGCCGCCGACTACCTGCTGGCGCGACTGCGCGAACTCAGCGCCGAGTATCCGCGCGTCGCTCTGCTCTCAGGGGGTGAGGTGCTGGTCAGTGTCGGCTCGGATGCAGGCATCGGTGGACGCAATCAGCAGTTCGCGGTTTATTGCGCTACGAAGTTGAACAACATTCCCGCGCAGACGACGGTGCTCAGCGCCGGGAGTGATGGCATTGATGGAAACAGTCCGGCAGCAGGAGCTGTTGTGGATTTTCACATGATGGGTCATGCGCCACAGATCAAAGAAGCGCTCGATCGATTCGACAGTTATCCGCTGCTCGCGGAGGTGGGGGGTGCGATTGTGACGGGGCCCACCGGGAACAATGTACGCGACCTGCGGATACTGATCGCGGAGCGCTAGTGCTTTGAACCTACGGGTGCGCGGAAGATGGGAAGCGCCTGCGTCTGCCCTCGCTTGTGTGCAATGGCAGCCTTGAAGTTCTGGGCGATGCGGTGTGATTTCCCGACAACGATCTCGGCGTGCTGAGGCTCCATCACCTCGCGGGCGGTTTCTTCGAAGAGGGCCAGCCACCGGGCAAAGTGCTGGGGGTCGAGGGAGAGCTCCAGATGCTTGGCCAGCGGGTCGCCTTTGTACCGGCGTTCCGTGAGCAGGACGGTGGACCAGAAGTCCTTGAGCAGGCTGAGATGGGCGGGCCAGTCATCGATGGCGGCATTGAAGATGGGACCAATCTCAGGGTCCAGCCGCACCTTTGCGTAGAAGCGGTCCACCAGATCGTTGATCTCTTCGGGTGAGATGGAGTGCATCGCGAGACGGTCCTTTGGCCTGATTAAAGGATAGCGCCGCGGCCTTCGCTGGATGGATTTTGGGGGTACCCCCTCCCCCCGTACTTTTGGTGCAAAGTCTTCGGAACAGAGACTTTAGGTCTGGACTTCGGGGTTTTGTCCGATATTCGGGCGAGCAGGGTTTCGCGTAGGGTGGGGGGGTGGTTTTGGGGGTGGGTTTGTCAAGTGGGTGGGTTTAGTCCGGAGGGGGACGATGCTGCGGTCGAGGAGACTGCGGAGGACCTGCTGCTCGTGTTTGCGTTCGGAGAGTTCCTTCTGGATGAGGGCGGCGGATTCCGGGTCGAGGTCGCCGCCGGCGGTCTGGAGGAGCTCGGTCCGATGACGATAATGTTGCGGGCTTTCATTCGTGGGTCGAGGGGATGAAGGTAACGGCGGGTTCCGGATGCGCGAGTCTGTTTCAGGCGGGCTCAGAGCCGAGATCCTGGAGGCGGGTCTCCAGCAAAGCGAGTTTTTCGTCGAAATTCTTTTTTTCGTCGGGCTGCATCGACACCCTGGTTTGCATGCGCCTTGCTGTGTCATAGGCTTCGCGGGCGTGGCCCTGGTTCCGCTCCCGTGTTTCTGGCGAGTCGGTAGTTCCTGCTACGTCGAGGAATGTCAATGCAGCATCCAGCTCGGTCAGAAGAAACTCAACACCGATCTTGCTGGACTCCTCCCGCAGATGCGCAAAGGGCTTCATGGTGGCATGCTACGCCTGATTGCGGCCGCGGGCGTCTGACCCTATAGAGGTGTATTCTGTGGGCTCGAAAAGGGGATTCTGATGGCAGGTGAAAGCGAGCATCCGCGCGATCCCCAGGCACAGGATGAGAGCACTGATCCGGCTGCAGCCGAGAAGGACATAGAGACCGAAACGGTGCACGCCGACGGTCCGATTGGCTCAGAGTACGGACCGAACCTGTCGCAGGTTTCGGTGGAGTCGACGGAAGAGGAGAACCTGGCGCCCTCTTTGCCGTATCCGGTTGTAGGGATTGGCGCTTCGGCCGGTGGGCTGACCGCATTTCAGCAGATCCTGGAAAAGCTGAAACCTGACACGGGGATGGCCTTTGTGCTGGTGACGCATATGTCGCCGGACCATAAGAGCTATCTGACGGAGATTCTCGAGAGACATACGAAGATCCCGGTGAGGCCGGTCGTGGACGGGGAGCGGCCCGAGCCGAACCATCTGTATGTGCTGCAGCCGGAGCAGAGGCTAACGCTGCGCGGCGGGGCGTTTCATGTGGAGGAGCGGCAATTCGGCCATCGGCCGCTGATTATCGATACGTTTTTTCGTTCGCTGGCGGCGGAGCAGAAGAACCATGCGATTGGCGTCGTGCTTTCCGGAGCAGACTCGGACGGCGCTGCCGGGCTGAAGGCGATCAAGGGTGAGGGCGGCATCGCGCTGGTGCAGAGCCCCGAGAGCGCGGCGCAGCCAAGCATGCCGCAGAGCTCGATTGCGGCAGACCATGTGGATCTGGTGGTTCCACCCCGGGAGCTTGCACTGGAGCTGGGCAGATTGTCGGTGCAATTTTCACGGCCCGAGGTCCGGTCCCTGGAGCAGGGACTTGGGCCGCCTGAGGATGAGCTGTCGTTTCAACGAATTCTGCAGTTATTGAGAAGCACCTCAGGGCTGGATCTGCGGCAGTACAAACCGGAGACGCTGCGCCGGCGGATGGCAAGACGGCTGCTGCTGGTGCGCAAGAACAGCCTGGCGGAGTATTACAGGTTTCTGCACATTCGTCCGGACGAGTTGCGGCTGCTGCAGGACGACCTGCTGATCAGCGTGACGCGCTTTTTCCGCGATCCAGCCTTTTGGGAGTCGCTGCGCGAGAACGTATTGCCGCAACTGCTGCGAGACAGACCGGCGGACAAACCGGTGCGCGTGTGGTGCGCGGGCTGTTCCACCGGGGAAGAGGCTTATTCGCTGGCGATCGTTCTGCTTGACTACCTGTCCGCGAACAACCTGGAAACAACGATCCAGGTATTCGGCACGGACGCGAGCGAGCAGTCGATTGAGACCGCCCGGCTGGGGCTGTATTCGGAGACGCTGGCGGACGAGATTTCTCCAGACCGGCTGCGCCGGTTTTTTGTGAAGACGGAGCGCGGGTACCAGGTGTCGAAACGGGTACGGGATACGTGCATTTTCGCGCGACAGAATCTGTGCAACGATCCGCCGTTCTCGCACATTGACGTTCTGAGCTGCCGAAATGTGATGATCTATTTCACGCCGGTCCTGCAACGGCAGATCATGATGACGTTTCATTATGCTCTGGAGCCGGGCGGATACATGCTGCTGGGTATGTCCGAAGGACTGAGAGATTATGCGGACCTGTTCAGCTCGGTCGATCGAAAACATAAGATCTACACGAAGTCTGCCGTGAGTCTGCCGCAGACTTACGATGTGCCGCACAGCTTTCAGACCGGGCGGGGCTCCGGAGCGGGGGCGCCGCTTCTTGCGCAGTCTGAGAGTCACATCTGGCCTGAGCTGGAACTGCAGCGGGCGGCGGACCGGATTGTGCTGGCCCGGTTTGGACCACCGGGGCTGGTTGTGGACGAGCGGCTGCACGTATTGCAGGCGCGCGGGCAGACGGCACCGTATGTGGAGATCGCATCGGGCGGAGTGAGCTGGAGCCTGCTTCGTGTGTTGAAGGAAGGCATTGCGACTGAGACGCGCGATGCGGTGGAACGGGCGATCCGGGAAAACGTGCCGACCACCGCGACGGCAACCGTGATTGAGGACGAGAAGGGCGAGCAGAAGATTCAGATCGACGTGCTGCCGATCACCAGCGTTGTGGCGCGGCCGAGATGTTTTCTGGTCCTGTTCCAACAGCGCGAAAACGAACAGCCGAGATCGACGGAGCAGGAAGGTACGTCGAAGCTGACGGTGGATGAGAAGAGCCGGCTGATCGCGCAGCTTCGGCATGACCTTGGCTCCTTGCGTTTTCACCTGCAGTCGCTGATTGAAGAGCGCGATGCGCGCAACCAGGAGCTGATGTCTGCCAATGAGGAGATCCAGTCCGGCAATGAGGAGTTGCAGAGCACGAACGAAGAGCTGGAGACGACGAAGGAGGAGCTGCAATCGGCGGTTGAAGAGCTGCAGACAATGAACGAAGAGCTGCAGCAGCGGAACAACGCATTGACGCAAACCGGCAACGACCTGAACAACCTGCTGAACAGCGTGAACATTCCGGTGCTGATGCTGACGAGCGATCTGCACATCCGGCAATTTACGCCGCCGATGCAGAGGCTGCTGAATGTGCGGGAGACGGACATAGGACGGCCGGTCAGCGACATCCGGCTGCAGATGACGGTGGATGACATTTCGCCGATGCTGCACGAGGTGATGGATACGCTGGGCGCGCGCGAGGCAGAGGTGCAGGACAAGGAAGGGCGATGGTATCTGCTGCGCGTGCGGCCGTATCGTACATCGGAGAACAAGATTGAGGGGCTGGTCGTGGTGTTTGTGGATATCGATCAGCTGCGGAAGACGCAGCAGCAGGCGCTGGAGGCACATCACTTCGCGGGCGCGGTTGTCGAGGGCGTTCCGGCGCCGATTGTGGTGCTGAACGAGGACCTTGCGATACGGACCGCGAACACTGCGTTTCGAGATCTTTTCGGATTGACGGGCAAGGAACTGGACGGGCGATTACTGCCAGATCTTGTAAAGCTGCTGTGGGGCATCGATGGGTTGGGTGAGCGGCTGCAGAATGTGCTGGAGCATCCAGAGTCGAAGCTGGAGTTCGAACAGGAATCGCGGATTGGACAGAAGAGAATCCTGCTGATGAACGGGCAGGTGCTGACAGCGGGGGGACGGAGGGTGCTTCTGCTGATGATTGAAGACATCACGATGCGGCGAAAGGTGGAGCGGCTGATGTCGAAGCAGAAGGATGCGATGCAGACGGAGATAGATGGGGCGGCGTCGACGCTGAGCCGGGCGAAGGAGCAGTTGCGCGGGCTAACGAATTATCTGTTCCATGTGCAGGAAGAGGAGCGGCAACGCGTGGCGCGTGAGCTGCACGACGATGTGAGCCAGCGGCTGAGTTTTCTGGAGATGCTGCTGTCGGATGTGAGCGCTGGGCAGATTCCAGAGGAGAGCGCGAAGAAGATTGAGTCGGCGAGGAATGAGTTGCAGGGGCTGAATACGGATGTTCGGGAGATGTCTCACCGGCTGCACCCGAAGGTGCTGAAGGACCTGGGGCTGCCGGCGGCTCTGCGTGGATTGATTGAGGAGTTTGACCGGCGCGAAGGAATGCCGGCGACGTTCTCTTCACGGCATATTCCGGAGAGTGTGCCGGACGAGGCAGCGACGGCGATCTATAGGATAACGCAGGAGGCGTTGCGGAATGTGGCGAAGCATGCGGGGAGAACGCATGTGAAGGTGGCGCTGCATACGGTGGATCATGCGCTGGAGCTGAAGGTGGAGGACTTTGGTGTGGGGTTCGATACGGAGGCGGCGGATAACTCGGATGGGCTGGGGCTGATCAGCATGCAGGAACGCGCGCGAATGGCGGGCGGATCGTTTGCTGTTGATTCGGAGCTGGGCGCGGGAACAACGATCACGGTACGGGTTCCGCTGGAATAGTATGCGGCGCATCCTGATTGCGGATGACCACGTGCTGGTGCTGGAGGCGCTGTGCGCGATTCTGGGCAAAGAGTACGAGATTGCAGGGACGGCGAAGAACGGCCGCGAGGCGGTGGAGAAGGCGGTAGAGCTGAAGCCGGACATGGTGGTGCTGGATGTGTCGATGCCGGAGCTGAATGGGATTGAGGCGGTGAGGCAGATGCAGGCGGCGGGCTGTTCGGCGAAGATGATCTTTGTGACGCAACAGCTGGAGCCTGCGTATATTCGGGCGGCGTTTGATGCGGGCGCGATGGGGTATGTGGCGAAGCAGTCGGCGTCGTCGGAGCTGCTGCTGGCGGCGAGGATGGCGATGTCGGGGAAGTATTATGTGACGCCGCTGGCGACTCCGAAGCCGGAATTCGATGTGGAGTCGCGGTCGCCACGGGCGAATCCGGCGGAGATGTTTGGGGCGGGGCTGACGACGAGACAGCGGGAGGTTCTGCAGCTGGTGGCAGAAGGGAAGACGACGAAGGAAGTGGCGCTGACGCTGAAGATTTCGCCGAAGACGGTGGAGTTTCACCGCAACGCGATCATGGATGAGCTGGGGCTGCGCACGACGGCCGAGCTGACGCGCTATGCGCTGTCGCACGGGATTATTCAGTAGAGAGTAGGTAGTTGTTGGTCGTTAGTGAGAAGGCGAGATTGAAGCGTAAACGCACTATATGCTCCAGTGCGGTCGCCAAACTCAACCGCTCTCACACGCATCGGCTGTGGTCTATTTGAGTTGGTCGAGGAGGGTCTCGACGGCTTTCTTGAGTTGGGCGTCTTCTCCGGATTCGGTTTCGCCGAGGGGGCGAAGGACTTCGATGTCGACGGGGCGAGGATGCATCTCCATGTCGTTGCCTTGCATGTCGCGGATGCGGTAGCCGGGGACGCGCACGCTGGAGCCGTCGATGAGGCGTTGGGCGCCGGTGAAGATGATCCAGCCGGCAGTGGGAGTGCCGACGACTTTGCCGAGGGCGAGCGCGCGATAACCTTCGGTGAAGTCCTCGCCGTCGGAGAGAGTGGATTCATTGACGACGAGGACGGTGGGGACGCCGAGCGCGCGCTGGCCGAGCGCCTGGCGGCTGGGAACGGTGGCGCCGTCGCGTGGAGTCATGAGCAGGTAATTGCGGCGGGCGAAGACGTCGATGACACGGCCGTTGACGTAGCCGCCGTTGTTATTGCGGACGTCAATGACGACGCCTTGCTTGGTTTCGTTCTGGACGTCGAGGTCGACGTAGAGCTGCGAGAGGTCGTGGTCGCCCATGGCGGCGATGTGGACGTAGCCGAGCTTGCCGCCGGAGATGCGGTCGACGTAGGCGCGGCGTTCTTCAACCCAGGCCTTGTAAAGCAGGCCGGCTTCGACCTGCAGGGTGACAGGGCGGACGATGGCGTCGCGCTTTTTGCCTGCGGTTTCAACGCTGAGAACGACGCGTTTGTTCACCTTGTCTTCGAGCAAGGAATCGAGGTTGGTGTGCGGAGTGATGGGGGCGCCGTCGACGGCGAGCAGGCGGTCGTCGGGGTGGATGGTGCCTTCGAGCGAGGCGGGGCCGAGGGGAACGACTTCGCGGACGATGAGCTCGCCCTTATCTTCAAAGGGCTCGCGCTCAAAGCGCAGGCCGAGGCGGCCGGTGCGCACGGCGGGTGGGGAGATTTTGTTGATGCCGGAGTGCGAGCTGTTGAGCTCGCCGATGAGGAGGTTGATGTCGCGGCGGAGCTCGGGGCCGGTGCGCGCGCCGGCGATGTAGGGCTGCCATTCGTCGCGGAGTGCGCGCCAGTCGTGATGGTTGAAGTCGGCGCGAAAGAAGCGATGATCGAGTGTGTTCCAGGCTTCGTCGAAGACGACCTGCTTTTCGCGGTCGAAGTCGACTTCGATGGCTGCGGTGAGGGGGATGGTGCGCGGCGTGCGCGTGTCGACAGGAATGGCGCGAACACCGGAGGGCGCATCGCCACCGGCATTCGCCGCGTTCACGTTCGGGTTGGGACCTTCGATGTAGTAGATCGTTTTTGAATCCGGCGACCAGGCGATGTCGGACTTGAAGCCGGGTGTGGAGGTGAGCTGGCGCGGGCTGGCGGGTTCGCGCGCGAGTTCGTCGAGCGAATAGGTGTAGATGTTCACCTGGTCGGCGACGGTGGCGATGAAGGCCAGCGTCTTACCGTCGGGGCTGATGACGGGCGTACGCAGCTCGAGATTAATGGGCAACAACGTCAGGCGCTCGCGGATGCCATCGAAGACGATTCGTGTGGGCTCGATCTTTTTCGGCGGAGGTTGAGGGTGGTCATGCGGTTGCGTGGCGGCCGGCTTTGCGGGGGTTGTTTCGGGCGGCGTTTGTTGAGATTGCTCAGGAGCCGGCCGTGAGGAGGGCGTTGTCTCAGTTGGCGGCGTCTGCGTGGGTTCCGTTTCACTGGGGATTTCGGGCGCGCCCGGGATCGACTGCTTGCGGAAGAGCTCGGTGAATTGATCTTCGCGGAAGGCTGGGACATGGGGGACGAGATCCACGCGTGCGATCTGCGGCGTTTCGCTGCGCTGCGCGGTGTCGAAGAGGATGTATTTGCCGTCAGGTGACCAGGCGATGCGCGATGCGGTCTCGCCGTTTGCGAGGAAGGTCAATGGACGCGGCTCTGCGCCGCCCGCAGCAGGAACGGCGTAGAGGTTGCTGAAACCGTCAGTGCCGGAGGGCACGTAGACGACCCAGTGGGAGTCCGGCGACCAGGCGATGGTGTCGTTGTCGAGTTCGCCATGAGCGAGGATGTGATCTTTCAGGCCGTCGATGGTGAGGACGTGCAGCTCTTTGCGATTGCGGATGAAGGCGAGGCTCTTGCCGTCGGGTGACCACATTGGACCCGCATCCATGTCGAGGCCGTGTGTAAGGGCGTGTTCGGATTGCGTGGTGAAGTCGAAGAGGTAGAGGCTGGAACCGCCGTCGCGCTCGGAGCGGTAGACGAGTTTGGATGAGTCGGGCGACCACTGCGGATCGCTTTCGGCGGCGTCGGTGTAGGTGAGGCGCTGCGCTTCACCTCCGGATTTTGTGCCGGTGGCGAAGACCTCGCCTTCATCGACGACGGCGAGCTTGTTGCCGTCGGGTGAGATGGCGAGATCGCGCCAGTGCGTTAGATTCGTGTGGGTGACGCCTTCACCGCTGGGCGCACCGCGCAGAGTAATCGCGACCTCTGCGGCTTTGCCGCTGTGCGTGTCGAGTTTCCAGATGGTGAAGTGACGCTCGAAGACGATGGTGTTGCCGTCGTAGGAGATGGTGGGCCAGAGGCAGCGACCGCTGGTGAATTGCGTGACTTGATGTTCGGCGCCGGTGGCGGCGTCGGCGCTCCAGATGTTTTCCGCGCCGCTTTTGTCCGACATGTAGAAGACGGTTTTGCTGTCGGGCGACCACATGGGCCACGCGTGCTTGGCATCTGCGGCGAGCAGACGGTGATAACCCGCGTCGGTTTTGGACGGCGCCGCGAGCGGCTTGAGCCAGAGCTCGGTATCGTCGATGTGCGCGTGGCCGTTGCGCCACCATTGCGAGGAGGAGATGCCTTTCGCAACGAGCGCGATTTCTTTGCCGTCAGGCGAGGGAGCGGATTCGAACTCGTTGAGGTAGCGCTCGCGCGAGACCTCGAGCGGAGTGCCGCCGCTGGCGCGCACGCGCAGGATGTCGCCTTGGCCTGGCACGTCGGTCACGTTCGAGGTGAAGTAGATCCACTGACCGTCGCGCGACCAGCCGTCGAGATTGCTGGGAGAGTCGGAGAAGGTGAGGCGCTGGAGCGCGCCGGAAGCGAGTGTGAGGACGTAGATGTCGCCGGCGCCGGTGCGCGTGGAGATGAAGGCGAGTTTTGTGCCGTCGGGTGAATAGAGGGGGCGGGATTCGTCGGCGGGACTGGAGATGAGCAGGCGTGCTTCGCCGCCCTGCGCGGGCACGGTCCAGATGTCGCCGCCGGAGGCGAAGGCGATCTCGTGTCCGTCGGGCGAGATGTCGGGTGTGGCAAGGGAGGGTTTTGATTGCGCGAAAGCGGCGGCGCATAGGACAAAACTCAGCAGAGCAGAGAACGACGGAATCCGGGCCAACGGTCACCTCGCGCGGAGAAGTTTTGATTGTGTGCCGACGACAACTTTCTATCACGCGCTGCGAAGTGGCTTGTGCGGGGCAGTGGCTGGTTTCTCAGCGGCTCGGAGTGGTAAACCTTTGGGCTTGCTGTATTTCACTAAAAAGACGTTTGACGGAGCGGAGCAACGCTTGAGGAAGTAAGGAGCATCTCGGCAGAAAGTTCCTGTTTTCCGCGTCGATCGTTTTGCGGATGAGCCCACGCATGCGGGAGTCCGACGAATGTACAGCTCGACGGTAGAAAGTCGTTTGACGACGCTCTGGGAGACACCCAAGACGGTCTACGGCTGGTTCGCTACGGTCGACCACAAGGAACTCGGAATCCGGTACCTGGTGACGGCGTTTGCGTTCCTGCTGATTGGCGGGATCGAGGCGCTGATCATGCGGCTGCAGCTTGCGCGATCGGATCTGGCGCTGCTGTCACCGGAGGCTTACAACCAGATTTTTACGATGCACGGCGTGACCATGATCTTCTGGTATGCCTCGCCGATTTTGTCGGGGTTTGCGGTGTTCCTGGTGCCGCTGATGATCGGCGCGCGCGATATGGCGTTCCCGCGGCTGAACGCGTTTACGTACTGGACGTTTTTGTTCTCCGGGATTTTTTTGTACATCTCACCCGTGATCGGGCAGGCGCCGCACGCGGGCTGGTTTGCGTATGTGCCGTTCACGCTGCCGACGTACTCGCCGGGGCTGGGGATGGATGTGTATGCGCTGTCGCTGATTTTTTTGACGATCTCGACGACGGGCGGAGCAGTGAATTTTATTGTCACGATCTTGCGGCTGCGGGCCCCGGGGATGGCGATCAGCCGCATGCCGCTGTTTCTTTACAGCACGCTGACGGTATCGTTTGTCATTTTGTTTTCGCTGCCGGCGCTGACTGCCGCGTGCATGTTTCTGGAGCTTGATCGGCGCTGGGGGACGCACTTTTTTGGCATCGCGTCAGGTGGAAATACATTCCTGTGGCAGCAGTTGTTCTGGTTCTTCGGGCATCCGTGGGTGTATGTGATTTTTCTTCCCGCGACCGGGATGCTGTCGCTGATCATTCCGAATTTCGCGCGGCGGCCGATTGTTGGATATCCGTATGTGGCGGTGGCGACGATCCTGACGGGCGTGGTTGGGTTCGGCGTGTGGCTGCACCACATGTTTACGGTGGGGATGTCGGACATTGCGATGAGTTTTTTCTC